>Ga0316204_10000439_pt1 | contig 153770 bp, 140 predicted proteins | sample 6monrhotite_MG_2_FD_205661 | JGI IMG/M metagenome (GOLD analysis project Ga0316204, IMG submission 205661) | Microbial mat bacterial communities from mineral coupon in-situ incubated in ocean water Damariscotta River, Maine, United States -... | ecosystem: Environmental > Aquatic > Marine >... | reverse complement strand
GTTAAATTTTCTATGTTCATGATAGTTCTCATAAGTGAGATCATGGACTAGATAGAAATAAGTTTCAGGCTCATTTTATATTGGAAATACGTACCTCGTTCAGACTCATTTCATGTTGGACAAGGCTCGAATTCGATTTTTATTACGATTACCCTTATACTTGTAGAGCGTGTGATAAAGATAATATTTGGACAGCGAACGAACAAAAAAATTATTACGAGGTTTTGAAAAAAGTTAGAGGCGTCAGCTCTCTGTGTGATGATTGTTTTAAAGAATACAACAAGCTCAAATCCAAGTTCCGAAAGTTTAACACTGCATGGAAAAAGGAAAATGAGAGCAGTAAAAAGAAGGTTCCATATTTGGAGGAGTGGTTGGACTCAATTCAAAAATATAAAAAATATACAGACAAACGTAATTCTGGAATGGAGCATTGCCTGTAACGCTTACTTGAAGAAAATAAACTTAACCAGGCGTTGAAAAAAGACGCCGATAAAGAAGGCGCTTCATAGCGAAGCGTTATACATAGGATGACGATGACTACCGAAGATGTAATGGACTACCTATTTAAAAATCGAGTTGACGGCTTACCGCACGATGCTCTGGCTGATGTGTTTGACCGTCTTATTTGGTGCAAATCTGATAATGGGGAAGCTATTTGTATAGTTAGAGAGAAATGGCTAGAAGGCAACTCTTTTGGTAAATGTGCGGTTGCTTTGGAAATGTCAGAAACTTTTCCTTATGAAAGCATATCTAAGATGAAGTCTGTTTTCGATTCTATAAAAGGAAAGTGGCCGCAACTTGAGCGTCGGTGTAATGAAATAGTTTCAGTGAGAATTGAGCAAAATGTATAACCAGAAAATGAAAAAAGAAACAAAAACTACGTTCTTGTTTTTTGAGCGTTCTGTGACATAAATGAGACTACTTTTACTTCTTACAGTTTTAATTATTTCCGATTATGTATTAGCGAAAAAACCAAGTGGATGTGAGACTAAACTAGAACCTTTAAGTACACCATGGCCAAAGTACCCTTCACCTGAGCAGGCTAAGGGCTACTTGCGTGGATCTGAGTATGCGCATGTAATCGTAGAAGGCACGGTAAGAGTTAGTTTTACAGTGTTGACCGAAGGAAACGTAAAAGATCTTGAAATAATAAGTTCAGAATATAGATTGGCTGGTCGTGATGCCAAGGAGTATGGAAGTGAGCACTTCAAGGGCTTTTTTGATTCAAGTGTTTTTCGTACTCTGAAGAACTGGAAATACAAAACGATCGATAAACCATGTTTTGTGGAATCAATCTTTGAGTGGAAGAGTCAAACAAACACAGAATAAGAATTTGCAGTAGACTAATACTCGCAAACTCCTATTAATTACTGAAACAAGCGTCAGCCGTAAGAGTATGGATAAAGAAACACTAAAAAAGTCAGGAAAGGAAGAAGTCGAAACTTATTGCTAAAGCAAATCAAGACCAAAGTGATATAAAAAAATGGTGGAAAATATGGCAACGGCTAACAAATCGCTCAACTGGCGTACTACGCTAAGGTGTCGCCCGCCAGTCACAAACATTAAATGTACACCGGACATGGTGAATATTTTGAAAATAGTTATTTTATTATCTTTAATTACAGTGACTCTAAACCTACAGGCTGCGGAATTAAACAAGGATGAAAGGACTAAACGAAAGATTGTTTCAAGAATGTATCAAGCAACTGATGCTGTTTTGGTTCTATGCCCTAAGCAAAATATTAAAGAATTTGAAGAAAGTTTAGTAAAATTAAAAAATACATATCCTGAATTCAATTCACTTCTTAAAAACTCCATTTATCGTAAATATGCAATAGACAATTATGCTGATGATATTAAAAGAAGTGAAACTAAATCAATCGAAGAATTATCTAGTGAATGCCTATTTATTAAATCATTGTTGGACTCTATGGTAACAACAGATTCGGGGAGGAAATCAGTTGAAGAGATGGTAGATGTTTTAAAAAAATAATTTAGTGAGATTATGCATATAATCTGTAGACAACAACTCACAGACAGCCATTTTTCCAAACTTACAAAAATAACTCCTCAGTCAAATGATTAAGTTGATACTTCTTGCATGAGAAAGCGAGCTTGAATTGTGAGAAAAGCTAGTAGTTGGATGTCTGGTATTGTTCATTAGTTGTTTATCGTTGTCAGAACAAAAATCAGCTAAAAGTCATAAGAACGTCAGGTATTTTTAAGCTGGTTTGGTTAAAGTCACGGCTTGCTCAATCATATTTAAGTGTTTTATCAATGAAAACGACTTCAACATGGAAATAAAATAACACGTTGATTTAAAAAAAAATAAATTATGAACCGTATTTGTATTTCAATTGTATTACTGTTTTCTACTATAACTATGAGTGGCAATAGTTATAGTAAAGATGAATATCCAGTCTCAGTAACAAAACTTGTATAAATGTCAGGTGTCTATAAAATATTTAAAAGTTTTCGCTCAATAAGCAATCGTTTTTTTAGGTTAATTATCCAAATTTCCACGAATAATATTCGCAGCCAGATCCGCAATGCTTAATAAATAGGAAGTTCAGCTTTATAAACAGGAAGAACAGAATGAAAAAAGCCGAAGAGAAAATTAGTACTAGTCGAAGAAATATTCTTAAAAGAGCTACAGTGGTGGCGGCCACCACCGCAGTAGCCGTTTCTAGCGGAATAGTGAATAGCGTTCAGGCGCGAACAAGAGACGCTTGTGGGATTTTTGGTTCCGATGAACCACGCTACCTAGCTATCCCTAGACAAGCCCCTGCGACTGAAGGTGTATTGCCTCTACCTAGTGGTGCAGGACTTTATTACTGGGATACTGGTGGTGATGGTCCGGCGGTAGTTTTTTCTCACCCAGGTAGAGGTAGCGCTTTAACTTGGCCTTACCAGCAGCCGGTTTTCGCAGCAAATGGATTTAGAACAATCGCTTATTCTAGGCGCGGATTCTATCGTTCTCCAGCAGGTTCGAAAAATAATACCGGCAATTCCGCTGACGATCTAAACGCTTTAATGATGCATTTAAATGTCGACAAATTTCATATTTTGGGTCTTGCTGCGGGAGGGTTTACAGTTTCAGATTTTGCAGTTTCTTATCCTGATAAGTTGTTAAGCATGGTTATCGCTTGTAGTTTGTTCGGACTATGGGACAAAAATATTGATGGTCGCTCAGATTTTATTCTTTCCAAAGGTTTTGGCGACTTGCCGCCAGAATTTAAAGAGCTAGGTCCAGCTTATCGGTGGGCGCACCCCGAAGGGGTTCGAGAATGGATTAAGATGGAAGAAATGTCTAGAGGTAGTGGTCCTAGAGTTAACCAGAAAGCCAAAAACAAAATAACCTGGGAGAAAATCCGAGCCATTAATATTCCAACTTTCTTTATTGCTGGCGGAGCCGATTTATATCAGCCACCTTCAATGATGAGGGCTGCTGCTCGTGAAATAAAAGGCAGCGAGACGCTGGTCGTTCCTGAAGCTGGTCATGCTGTGCAGTGGGAACAACCTGAATTATTTAATCGAGTGGTTATCGATTTTTTCAGGAAGCATAGCTAAGATTTAATTTACTATTGGAATATAAAAAACTCGGCTAGCTTGTTGTCGAGTTTTTTCCCTCTACTCAATGTCAACATATAACAGACTGGTACTTTTCCAAACTTAAACAAATAACCCCTCAGTCCAATGATTAAGTTGATACTGATTGTACGATAGAGAGAGTTTGAATTGTGAGAAAAGCTATTAGTTGTTTATCGTTGTCAAAACAAAAATCAGCTAAAAGTCATAAGAATGTCAGGTATTTTTAAGCTGGTTTGGTTAAAGTCATGGCTTGCTCAATCATATTTAAGTGTTTTATCAATGAAAACGCCTTCAATATGGAAGTTAAATAATTCGTTAATTTCAAAATAAGGATAAGTTATGAATCGTATTTGCATTTCAATGGTTTTACTATTTTCTACTATAACTATGAGTGGCAATAGTTATAGTAAAAATAAATCTCCAGTCTTAGAAAGTCACTATTTTGGCGAAAAGCCACCGGGCTTAATTCCTAAACTTTTTGATCCTAAAATAGTATCTCCTGATGGGAGGTTTGACCATGGTTCGTTTACGCCAGATATGAAGGAGTTCTATTTCACTAGGAAGCACGGGAAATATAAAAAACGCGCATTTTTTGTTATTAAACATGAAAACAATACTTGGGGGCCGGAATCTGAGACTGATATAAGGTGGCCACAATTCTCCGCTGACGGTAATGTTATGTATATTGGAAAGAAGTATAGAGAGCGAACCGAAACAGGTTGGTCGGAACCCAAAAGCCCAGGAGAGTTCATAAAAGACATGGCGCATGGTAGTTCGGTTTCGTCCAAAGGAACTTATTATTTTTCTGTTTATAAAAAAGAGGACAAGATGATAAATGGTGCTATTCATTATTCTCGCTTTATAAAAGGAAAATATGAAAATCCAGTAAAAATGAGTGCTGATATTAATTCAGGAAAATATATTGGGGGCACACTTATTGCTCCAGATGAATCTTATTTAGTCTGGTATATGGAACGAGATGACGGGCATGGGGATTCAGATATGTATATCAGCTTTAAACAGAAAGATGGCAGTTGGCTATCCGCCATAAATATGGGCTCAAGGATAAATACTGAAATGCCGGAAAGCGCTCCACAACTGACACATGATGGAAGATATTTATTTTTTACTAGAGGAGAGTGGAAAGTTAAACAAGATGGGAGTCGTAACTACGTAGGAAAAAGATATTGGGTGGATACTCAAATTATTGAGAATTTAAGACCCAAATGATAAATCATATAACAATCTCAGCAAGAGCGACATCAAAAGACGGCGGTCTTCTGCGGGCAACAACTAACAGATAGCCATTTTTCCAAACTTACAAAAAATAACCCCTCAGTCCAATGATTAAGTTGATAGTGATTGTGCGAGAAAAATAGTTTCAAGTGTGAGAGAATAGCTATTAGTTGGTTGTCTGGCATTGTTCTCTTAAGCAAAAAATGAAACTCATTAACCTAATAGTTCTGTCAATTTCACTATGTAGTTGTGTTACTTTACCAACCGATGTATGTAAAAACTACGACACTGAGAATATGAGTTTATTTCAACCTAACGTCGAATTTGAAACTCTACTGATAAGTTTACTTGAAAATAATTCTTCTTTCGAATGGAGTAAAGAACGAAAGGCATATTGGTTCACTGATAATAACTCTAATATTAAGCTATGCAGAACCAACATTAACGCAACGGACTATTGCGGTTCCTCATACCGAAAATTTGAAAAGCGTGAAGGCGACTGGATTCTTAAAGGCAATCAAGGTATATACATATGTCATTCTCACTAGTAGTATCGGAACATAACCAAACTCGGTTATCGATATGTTTTCGCTTCACTACAACAAACGAGAACGCTCTGCGTTATGTATCCAAAGGACTAAGATCATGAATTCGAAGCTCACAATAATAATTCTAATTTTGTGCCTCTCAAGTTGTGCTGGAAGAGAAATAACTATCACCGATAATAACGGGAAAGTTGTAGGCGAATGTATAGGTGGCGCTGATTGGCATTTTTATGGGTTACAAGACACTATCGATTATCAATTGTATCTATGTGCTAAAGATTTTATTAAAAAAGGCTACACTGTATCTGATAAATCACTGCTTGAACGTGATTTTACACTTCCACAACCGCCTGAAGGTAAGTCTTGGAACAAGAAGTTAGCTATGTTTCACTTTAAGAATGGTGATATTACAGAACAAAAACTAGGTTATATTCTTGCTGCTACTGAGCTTGATTATATTATGACCTCACGGGCAGCAAATGATAAATTGACTCAAGGTAAAATTAGCAAAAATGAGTTTGACCAAATAATAAAAGATGCGAAATATATTTGGCTTGGTGAATAAGATACGTAACAAAAATGTATGCGAAGAAAAATACTTGCATGATTTGGGCGTTAAATGAACATTGCACATGGTGAATATTTTGAAAATAATCGTTTTATTATCTCTAATTTCAGTGACTCTAAACCTGCAGGCAGCGGAGTTAAACAAGGATGAACGAGCTAAGCGAAAGATTGTTTCAAGAATGTATCAAGCAACTGATGCTGCTCTGGTTCAATGTCCTAAGCAAAACATTAAAGAATTTGAAGAAAGTTTAAGAAAATTAAAAAACACATATCCTGAATTCAATTCACTTCTTAAAAACTCCATTTATCGTAAATATGCAATAGACAATTATGCTGATGATATTAAAAGAAATGAAACTAAATCAATCGAAGAATTATCTAGTGAATGCCTATTTATTAAATCATTGTTGGACTCTATGGTAGCAACAGATTCAGGGAGGGAATCAGTTGAAGAGATGGTAGATATTCTAAAAAAATAATTTAGCGGGAAAATGCATATAGCCTATATGTATATAAGTTTCGAAGCACTTTTAAATTGACCGTTTTGAGACGTTTCCAGTAAGATGATATTTAAACTTGTATTCCCAATTTATTAGAGCATATTTGAATTATTGAATCTAATAAATAGTCTTTTTAATATGTTCAGGGTAATTCTTATCGTAAGCTTCACCATCAAAGTCAGCGCCTCTTTGTGAAGAAAAATACTTAGCCATTTTCCCTGCGGTCGGTAATTCTTTTCGTTCTATATAACTGGAACTATTCCATAGAGATGAGCGTACGATAGCTTTTTGGCATTGGAAATAGGCTTTTTCAACTTTAACAGATAATACGCTACTAGCTGGCTTGCCATTTATTGAAAAAGATTCACAAAGTTTATCGTCGATTAATATTTTTGCCTGACCACTTACTCTGATAGTTTCTCCAACATTGGGAATAATAAAAATCAGTCCGACATTTTTATTTTTTATTATATTGTGTAGCGAGTCGAGGCGGTTGTTACCTTTTCGGTCGGGGATTAATAGGTGATGTTTATCAACCACTCGAACAAATCCTGCGGGGTCACCCCTCGGAGAGCAATCTACTCCTTTATCACCATACGTAGCTAATATTAAAAATGGTGAAGCCTCGATAAATTGTTGGTAATGTTCGTTAATATGATCGATTTCTTTCCACAAAGCTCTTTCAACAGGCTTACCATAAAGTTCTTCTAACATTTTTGATGAAGTAATTTCTTTCAAGTTACCATTCATCGTTAAGACCTCGCTCGTTTGAAGTGTACTCAACTTTATTACCAACAAAATCATCGAATAATTTTTGGTGTGCCGTTAAAGAAAACTCATCATCTCTTTCAGGATATTGTTTGATCCAATCGATTAACATTTCGAGGTTTTTATCTTGAGCTTCTTTAGACTCATACTTATGTGGTTCCCAAGGACGATTTTTGCTATTTGCAATGCAAGTATCAATACCTGGATTGACAAAAAACATTTTGGTGGCATCGCTTGAAATTGAAGATAAAAGATCGGCATAAACACCTTCAATCACCCAATTCTCGTGTTGAGAAAGAAAGTCATTCAAATCGTTGATACTGTCTTCCAGTTCTCGTCGTTGTGGTGGGATTGTGTCTTGCCAAGCTAATGAATCTAAATCGAGATGAGCTAACGAAAAACGTTCAGCGTACTGTTTTGCTAAAGTTGATTTTCCTGAGCCAGAATTTCCGAAAATTATTATTTTCTTCATGGTTAGATAATGATAAACATTTTGATATAAGTCAAATCTTATAATACTATAGATTTAACTCATCAAAGGAAAATGAATGAAATTTTTCAAATACCTGGCTGCAATCATTACAATATGCTTAATAGCGATTCAAATTATTTATGAGGTTGGAGCACTTCAGGTTGGTAAATACATAGTTCCTTCTAATCAAGTTTACTCTAGAAATATCTCAGAAGTGCTTTGGGTACAATTAGCCGAAAATAAACAAATAGAGCTTGAGCCAACATCGGCGTTAGGGTATCTATACTCAATATTATCGAGTATCATAGGAAAAACGGGTTCGCGATCAATGCTTCCAAGTGGCTTGAATTTATCTCACTTAGCTGCACGGTCATTACTTCTAAGCTCGCCAGAATATCGAGGGCGCTATTATCAAGCAGTCGCGGCAATTTGGATATCAAATCATTGGACTGTTGAACAAACGGCAGCTACTTTATTAAACAATAGTTATTATGGTTTTGGTTTAAGTTCTTTTTCTGATGCTGCTAAAATATTTTTTAACAAGACGCCAGATCAATTAACAACTGATGAAATTGTCACCTTAATATCTCTTTGGAGTGGTTCTTCAATATTTAATCCTTTTTGCCAATCAGACAAGTTTAATCGAAAAGCAATTTCTATCGAATCTCGATTGCAAGAATATTGGCCAGAGAAATATAAAAATTATACATTTCAGAAGCCGGAAATAAATAGACCTGAAAGCCTGGTATGTAAATAAATCATGTTTACTCTATTCATTCAAAAATATACAACTTATTTTTAACATTTACATTCGGCGGAATACCATTCTCTTCGAAATAATCATAACCTTCCTTCAGATTCTTCCAGAACGAATACCACTGATTACCTTTTTCTTTATTTAGCCTTTTTTCATCTAGTTTAAAAGGAAAAGCATGCACCCTGAAAAATGGTTGTCCATTTTCAAGTGCTGCATTAACTAATGTGTAAATTTCATCAATATATTTATCCGTCATGGCATAACAACCAATCGAAACACAATTCCCATGAACCATTAATGCGCTGCCGGTTCTTTTGTAAGCGCGGTCATAACGATTGGGATATCCTAAGTTAAAAGATAAGTGATAACTACTCCATGGGTTCAACTGGTTAGGTTTAACAAAATAAAATCCTTCTGGACTTTGCCAGTCTCCTTGTTTGATTTTTGGACCTAAGTCACCAGAAAAAGAACAAATATCGTAGCTCTTAAACAATGAAAAAGTTTGGTTTTTATTTTCTATCCATAGTTCTAACTTGTCAGACTCTTTAAAAATGCGAATAAAAATAGGTGAACCATATTCCAGACCTTTTAGGTTTAGTTGTTGCTTAAGCGAGCCTTCAACACGGTTGATCGCGTTTATTGAGCGTTGACTACTTGGTATTTTTCGCTCTGCTGCTAGTGTTTGTAGTGCTGGAATGATAAGAAAAGCAGCTACTAAAAATATCCATTTACCTGTCATTGAATTAACCTCATTAAAACCATCGATCTTTTATTTTTCCATAGTGAAAATATCCCCATTGCCCGACACGACGGAATCTTGCGAAAGGAAATTTTGGTAATTGCTTAGTATAGAAAGGCAAATTAGGAATTTCAATTCCTGCGACCCGTTCGGCTAATCTTTTTCCTGCTTGCACAGAAAACGAAACACCATTGCCGCAGTAGCCTATACCGTAGAAAACATTACCATTTTGATCGGCTTGACAGATGTGCGGTAAATCGTCCAAAGAAATACTCAGCCATCCAGACCAGGAATAATCGATCTTTACTGAATGTAGCGGAGGGAAACTTTCTTTTAGAATGCTCAAAAGCCGATTAGCAAAATAGGGATTATTAGCGTCTTTTCCTGAAATCGCACCGCGACCACCAAACAAAATTCGATTATCGGGTAGTTTTCTAAAATAATATTTAAGGGCTCGGGTATCCATGACCACATTATCGGTCAAAAAATTAGTCTCGGCGATTTGGGTTTCATTTAAAGGTTCAGTCACGATTATTTGAGATAAAACGGGTAGAGTTCGATTATCCACCGATAAATGAAAATTCTTAGGAGTATATCCGTTGGTGGCGATCACTACTTTATCTGCTTTTACAATGCCATTGGGAGTGTAGAGGATTTGTTTGTTTCCATGTGTGTTATTCAGCTGTTCCCATCGAGTAACCGGACAGGCTGTGTGAATTTTAGCTCCAACTTTTCGAGCTAGTTTTTGATAGCCCCAAGCTAATTTTAATGGGTTGATCCCATAACAATCAGAAAACCGAATCGCGCCATAAGTATTTTTGTTGTCAAAATACTCCTGCTTTATTTGCTCACTAGATAATACTTCGGTTGAGTAATTAAACTCTTTTTTCAGCATCTCGGATTGAAATTGTAATTCTTTAAGCATAGATGGTTTATGTGCAACTCGTAAGTAGCCTTTTGATTGAGGTTGACAATCTATTCCTTGATCGATTAGATCATTAACGGTTTCAACACCCTCACACACTTCATTATAAATACCCGTCGTAACTTCTCTACCCCATTGCTTTATCATCGATGAATAAGGCTTTCTGCCAGTTGATTTAAGAATAAATCCAGCATTACGCCCGCTACAGCCCCATGCAGTTTGATTTGCTTCTAGAATATGGGGTTTTATGTTGTGGTCTTTGGTCAGGTGAAGTGCGCAAGCCAGTCCTGTGTAGCCGCCACCAATAATCGCCACATCAACTTCAATATCTGATGTTATCTTGCCATCATCTTCAGGCGTATCGCCTGAGCAATCAACCCAATAGCTATTTGGATAGGGTGTTCCTTGTCCGGGTGATAATTGTTTTAACGGATCATACATAGAATTTAATGGTCATTACTTGGCAACTGGCGAGTGTAATTTGCCTTTGTTTTGCGATATTGCAGGATAAATATATGTGATTATGGCAAAATAAGCGGCTCGACGAAACTATTCATCAGATTAATTTAAATTTGGTCACTAAAACCGATTTGGTCTAAGAGGATTGAATGGAAACTACCCTAAATCTTGCTCCGCTGGAGCCTAAATATTTTGAACAGGTAATTGAACTCGGTAACGAAGTACACGGCGATGGTTATTTAACCGACGAAATACTCAACATTATTTACCAAAAAGGTAATAAGAATAATGTTAACTGTAGTTTTGTGATGTTAGATACAGTTGATAACTCAGATGAAAAACAAACTGACGTAGAAAAAGTTGTTGGTTTTCGATTGACTTATGCTCCGACTCTTTGGCAAGCCGATGAATGGTGTTCACCAGATCTTTGGAAACTACCGATAGAAAAACTCTGTTATTTTAAATGTAGTACCGTAAACTCTAAATACAGAGGGCATGGCATAGCTAGAAAAATGTTAAATGCCTCAATTGAAGCGGTGAAAAAACAAGGAGCTGATGGAGGCGTTTGTCATACCTGGATGCAAAGTCCAGGCAACGTGGCCTATCTTTATTTTACGAAGTGTGGTGGTCAACATATCAAGACTCATCCTAAGCGATGGCTTGCCGATGCTAAAAATGGTTATCGTTGCGTGGTTTGTTTACCTGACTTGTATTGTCATTGTGATGCCGGTGAAATGATTCTATATTTTGATGAAACTAAGCCCAAATAAATATTTGTACCAATAAGTGAATGGGAAATACCAACAGAATATAATTATGAATGGTCTAATAAATTCTATGGAACAAAAAAAACCACCAGCTGGTAAAGTCGCGTTTACTCTCGATTTGCAAACATTTTTGCCCTACAGAATGTATCGTTTAGCGGCTCAAATGTCTCAAGCAGGGCATAAACTTTCGGATCTTTTACTGCAAACAGGCGTTGCAATTGGAGAACGGGAATGGCGAGTAATTTCAGTGTTAGGATCGTATGGAGGTTTAACCAATAGTCATGTAGCGGAAGCTTTAAAAACAGATGCTGCAACGGTTACTCGAGGCGTAAAAGTGCTTAAGGAGTTAGGCTTTGTTGCTACAAAAAACTCTAAAAAAGACCGGCGAAAGATTCTTATCTATTTGACTCAAAAAGGTGCTGATTTTCATGATCAAATAACACCCAAAAGGATCGAAACGGGCGAGCAGATAGAAGCATGTTTTTCTATCGAAGAAAAAGAGCAATTGAATCACTTGCTAAACAAACTCGACCGGCATTTATATCACTTAGAAAATGAATTAGAAGATGAATGGGAATAGAAAATGATAAGTACTAAAAAAATTATAGTTACATGTTTGCTTTCGACTATTATGCTGGCAAGTTGTGATCAGAAAGAAGAAGTAACTGGTGATAGTCAAGAGATAAATCAACCTAACTCTAATAAGCCAATGAGCAATAAAGAGCAGTTGCAAAATCAATTTAGCAAAGCGACTCAAACACTGTTTAAGAATAGATCAATCGCAGCGACACTTTTTGGTATTTCCGAAAAGCAAGCTGGCTACCATTTTCAATCTGAAATGGAAAACTACAATCCAGAAAAGGAAGAAAAATTTAGACAAAGTTTATCGAAAATATCGGTATCGCTTAATAGTCTGTCAACAGATTCCAAAACAGATGAAGATAATCGTAAAGTAGTTAAAGATATCCTTGACTATTACGCTGGTGCTCAAGGTATGCCAGTCGGTTTTATTGATAGTTGGATGGGACACTCGGCATTTGTGGTAAACCAGATTAATGGACCGCTAATCGATACCCCTAATAATCTGATAAACAGCCACACCATTGAAAACATCAGCGATGCAAAAGATTATTTACAGCGATTAGAAAAGTTTTCGTTGACGTTGGATAGCGTTAATAACAAAGTGATTCAAGATGCGAGTCAAGGTTGGATACCACCGAAGGTTCTGGTACAAAAATCCATTAACTATCTGCAAGGATTTGTACAGGTTGAAGTTGTTAAAACTTCGTTGATCACAAGTTTTGAAACAAAAATCGCAAAACTAGAAGGTATATCCGGTACAGATAAACAAGCTATGCTCGATCAAGCAAAACATCTAATAGAGGACGAAGTATATTCTGGATTCAAAAGGATTACTAAAACAATGCAAGGTCTTTTAAATAAAGCGACCGACAAATCTGGCATTTGGGCGCAGCCAAAAGGATCAGAGTTTTATAGGTATTCGGTAAAAAAATTAGGTGATACCGATTTGACACCAGAAGAAATCCACCAGGTGGGGCTAAACGAAGTTAAACGCATTTCAGATGAGATGGATAGAATTCTCTCTGAGGAAGGTTATAGAAAAGGAAGTGTGGGTGAGAGAATGATGGCACTCAATGATGAACAAAGATTCTTATATCCAAATACCAATGAAGGTCGGTCTGAACTACTTAAGTATTTGAATGTTACCATCGATGAAATTTCAAAAATAATGCCCGAACAATTCGCAAGTGTTCCTCCTTATCCTGTTGAAGTAAAGCGAATTCCCGTAGCAACTCAAGACTCAAGTGCTGGTGGATATTATACTCCGCCTGCAATCAATGGAAGTGTTCCGGGGATTTATTGGATTAATTTAAAAAATACCAAAACCAATCCTAAGTTTGACCTCAAAACTCTAACTTATCATGAAGCCGTTCCTGGACATCACTGGCAAATAGCGTTGAATTTAGCTCAAGAACAATTACCATTATTACGTCGGATTGCACCTTACAATGCGTATGTGGAAGGATGGGCTTTGTATTCAGAACAGGTCGCGTTTGAGATGGGGCTCTATAAAGACGATCCATTTGGAAATTTGGGAAGGTTGAAAGCGGAATTATTTAGAGCTGTTCGATTAGTCGTTGATACTGGAATGCACGAGAAAAAATGGACACGAGAGCAAGCAATAGAATATATGGCGCAAACAACGGGCTCAGAAATGGCTGATGTTGTGAGTGAAATAGAGCGTTATATGGCATGGCCAGGGCAAGCGTTAGGTTATAAATTGGGGATGCTGAAAATTTTATCTCTAAGAGAATATGCAAAAAGCAAATTGCAAACGGCTTTCGATATTAAAAAATTTCATGATGTAGTTTTGCTTTCTGGTGCAGTGCCGATGAGTGTGCTGGATGAAAATGTCAAAGCATGGGTTGAGACTTATTTGTAGGTTTTTAATAAAAATAAACAGCCCCTGAGTAAAAGAAGGATTCAGGGGAGTATCTTATTCAGAACTAGTTGATTCAAATCCTAACTGCCGCCAAGCTTCATAAACAAAAATAGCGACACTGTTAGATAAATTTAGGCTACGACTATTTTTAACCATTGGTAAGCGTAAAATATTTCCTTGGGATAAATTTTCTAATATGTCAGATGGCAAACCTCGAGTTTCTGGACCAAATAGTAAGTAGTCATCTTTTGAGTAGTTAACGTCGGTATGTTTTTGAGTGCCTTTTGTGGAGCAAGCGTAGAGCTTTTTTGGTGACTCTTGATCCAAAAATGTTTGATAATTTTTGTGAATTTTCAGTTTGGAAAATTCGTGATAATCTAAACCGGCTCGCCGCAGTCGTTTGTCGTCTAATTCGAAACCGCAAGGTTCAATAACGTGTAACTGAAAACCTGTGTTGGCACAAAGGCGAATTATATTACCTGTGTTTGGTGGAATTTCGGGTTCGAATAGGACTATGTTAAGCATAGGAAATTTCTATCTGTTTGATCTATTAATATGATTCAGACTTGAATATTTTTATCGTGTTATATCAGGTCAATAATCTCTTTTTTCTTAGCGGCGTATTCATCTTCATTGATCAACCCGGCTTCAAACAAACTTTTTAACTTGCCGAGCTTTTCAGCTAAGTCATCAGCTCCTCCTGCCGTAGGCTGAGAAGGCGTTTGTTGTTGTGCAGATTGTTGCGGCGCTGTTTGATGAACGGGTTGTTGTTGATTGGGCATGGCTTGATTCATCATATTAGCAAATCCCATTCCAGCGTTCATCGCCATTGCGGCAGAGGTGGTGCTATTTTCATTTTTTGCGGCGTCTTTCATTGCGTTAAGTTGTTGCATTTGCACGTAGTCAATACCTGCTGCTGCGGCAGCTTGAGCATCGGCTGACATATCGGCAATTTTTCCAATTCGTTCTTGGGTTTTTTCATCAAAGTTAGTGCCTTCGATTCTAAAATCAGTGAGTTGGAATCCCAGTTTTTCAAATATTTCCAAAACACCAATCTTTGTTTCATCGGCTAATAACATTCGATTAGCATCAATTTCAGCATAAGAAAATTGTTTTTGTGCGATTAGTTGGGTGATTATCGGAGTAATTCTCGACAGGATCAAAAGCTGAATATCCCTCACTCCATAAAAATGTGCCCCGGCAACAATGTTGGTGAAGAATGATTTTGCTTCGGTGATCCGCATTGAGTAATTTCCATAAGCGCCTAGTCCAACTGGAAAATTATATTTAGGATCTTGGTAAGTAATGGGTGCCGGTGTTCCCCATCTGACATTGACCATTTCCGCTTTTCTAAAATAATATATTCCAACTTTGTGATGACTTTCAGAGCCTTGCATCAAAGTTTTAACCGTTGTCCAAAAAGGAACATTGTCGGTTTCAAGATCAATTAGCCCTTCATCTAAAATGACATCTTTGACTTGCCCTTCATAAACAAAAATACAACCTTGACCAGGCCCAACGATCAACTTGGACGCATTTTTTATTTCCTCACCATTTTCTGTCCAGCGAAGAAATAGAATATCTGGATCGGTGTCCGTCCACTCAATGACTGATCTTAATTGATTTTTAAAACTCATTTTGAATTCCTCTCTTCTTGCCATATAGGACTTCGTTTCACTTCATCGTAAAACCAAGCCATGCGACCTTTTAGATCTTTATCATAATCTTTTTCATATTCCGGTACAATTTCTATCCGTGCTTTCAGATAAACGACTAAATATTCACGCAGTGTTTGTTCTGTTTTGAACATATCGTCATAAAACTGAAAGTCATTGTGTCTCATAATCGACTCAGCATCTTGACTTTTCAAAAACAAATCGATTGACTGTTCACGACTAAGGTAATGACAACAAAAATCTTCTACACTTCTGACTTGAGTTCCCGGATCAAACGTATTGACTTTATCGCAATACTTACACGGAACATGTACCGATCGAAAAAACTGGTCAGATACTTCTAATTGAGCTTGGCATTGGGTACAAGAATATGTTTTTGACAATATCTCTTTTGCTCTTTGCAAAATTTTTCTGGCAGCATCGGCAAAAATTAACGTCTCCGCTCGCTCTTTATCGTGATAAAGTTCCTGGTGAGAACTGCGATATTTTTGATATTCTATATCAATAACTTCTTGCTCCAGGTCTAAATCTTCAAATAACTCTTCGACTTTATCATTCCATGTGTCTTCTATTAAATGGGCTAATTCGTGTACTTGCTGTTCAATCGCTGTCCATGCATTGGTCATAGGTAAAACGTCTAAATTATTTAGATCGAGTAGCATCCCACAACCTTGCCTGGATTGCGCAAATAGGTCATCTGCCCTTTGTTTTGTTTTTGCTAAAAAAGAATCCCAGCGCTGAACGGTAGTTTGATAAGTCATAAAAATTTTCTTTCTATTTGAAAAATGGATTGGCGCAATAAACACAAGCAGCGAGATCGCTATCACTCGGACGAGCCGCGCCACAGCAGCCACACTTTTTGGTATTTACAGTTTGAACATTTTTCTGTTGTAGATTGGTTGTTGCGACCACATTAGCGAAAATCGACTGCATAGTGACTTTTGGTCGAATTGATTCGATGTACTCTTTCATTGATGCTTCAACAAATCCTTTATGAAGCTCAACAAGCTCTTCCATTTCTAGAACATCAAATTTTTCGTTCAATTTTTTTAATTGTGGTATCAGCTTTAACCTAAGACTAATTAATATAGCCCTTACTTCAGACGGAAGTGCACCTTCAGTGTGATTAAATTGAGTGGCGAGTTGTTTTTGTTCTTCGCTGGCGGGCTTTAATTTGTACTTTTCTAACAGAGTGAACCAATTTTTTGGTTCACTCTTGATTGCGAGTGCAAACTGAAGGATTTGTCGAATAGAATTCTTCAAATCGTTTAGTGTGGTTGTGACCGATAAATCAGACATTAAAATTCCTTTGCTACGAATCCTGAACCTGTAAACTGGATTGCTAGAAGCCAATATTATGGAAGCCCAGATCCTGAAAGCGAAAACCCTGGAAGTTAAACTCCTAGAATCAAGCCTTCAGGATCTAAGACTTCAAAGTTCAATACTCTTTAGTTTAAGACCTTAAAAAATCAGATCCTAAAACTCAATATCTGAATGTGAAGCACCGGCTGCAAATTCTTGTGAATACTGAGCTTGGAATTTTTGGTAGTCGCCAATATAAGTCATTGGATCGGAGTTCATTTTTAAAGACCAGTGACCTCCAATCGTTCCCCAGTCCGTCGGGCTGATATCATATTGTGTCAATATTGAATTGCTATCGATACCTTGCGCAGCACCGGCATTAATGTGCTCGGTAATTTTGACCCATTGTTCAAAAGTGATTGGATCATCACCAGCAACATCAGCACCAAATCCAGCTCCCATTGAAGCGGAAACCGCATCAGCTGTAGCGCCAAACTGACCTCCCTGACCACCGCCTGAAAAAGCTTCGCCATAAACCGTGGCAATAGTGGCTGTGGTATCGCGACTCATTCTCGCATTCCATTCAGCATTGATCTCATCCCAAGCTGGCATTTCAAGTCCCATTCCAGCGATTAATGCGGCAAGATCTTGTCCTTGAGAAATTTGTGCGTTGACAGATGCCCATTGCTCCACAGAAACACCGTTATACGGAGATAGCTCATCAGAAAGAGCTTCCTTATTTTCGTCCATACGGTTTTGTAAGAAGTCGTGAGTTTGAGCCATGACTTCGTTGTACGCCGCATAAGCTGAGGATTCAGTATTTTCTAGCTCTTTCTTGAGGTAGTCGTAATGCATCTCGTCCTTAATCTCGAACTCTTCTAGTGCATCATCTAAATCTTCATCTTCGTCAGCTTTAGCAGCTTCGATTTTAGAAATAGCTGCTTTAGCAGTATCGTAATCATCAAACGCTTCAGGTCGCCCTAACTTACGACCCCTAAGCCACAAATAGTGTTCATCGTTGATTAATCCGTGTTGATCGAGTGCTTCAGCATAATCATCGCCGCCGTCTTCGCGCGCATCATCAAGGGTGTCGATGATATCTTCTAATGCATCTTCGTCCTCTTCTTTGCTAGGCCAAGCCACAGGGCTACCATATAAAGCAAGCATCTTGCGCGTATGACCATTCAATATTTGATTTAAATCGCATACATGGACACAGTTCATTTCGCTGGTTTTGTTGTAATGTTTACTAACCCAAATTTCCCGATCTTCATCTTCTTCTAGATCGGGAAAGTCCATATTTGCACCTGGTGAAGTTGTGTAGTCGTACGTATCCCAGTTGACTTCATCGATGAACTTGCTAACTAATTCTTTTCTATCTGACATCTTGTTTTCCCCATAAAAACAATTGTTAAAAGAGCACTCAGACATATTGTCAAGAGTGGCGTTGCATTGCAGGTGATCTTTTCTATTAGAAATAAATCCCAGCAAACTATCCATTATATAGAAAATTCTATTCGATGAAAGGGGATAAGTTCAGAAAATAAATTTAAGAAGGCTTTTTCGGATGAACGGTGTCAATGAGCATAGATTTCTCGCATATAAAAATGCAGATCGCTATCGTTTGATTTTGCGTAGAGTTGTGCTTTTCTGGTAGCCGTTTGCTTTGATTCTCCGACGACTTCTCGAATAACATTGCCTTTAATGATCCGTCGCCGAAATCCTGATTTGTTCAGCTTGCCACCTAAGATTATTTCATAACTTTTTTGTAGTTCAGACAAGGTAAAAAAATCAGGTAAGACGTGTAAAACAATGGACGTGTATTGCGCTTTGTTTCTAAGTCTAATAAAGGCTTCTTTGACGAGTTCGTTATGATCGAATGCAAGTTGTTTGGTATCAATGTTTTCATCGGGTAACTTTGGATAAACTAATTCGCCGTTGTTATCTAAAGGTAGCCAACGAGATTCATCACTGAATTCTATATCCTCTGAATTTACTAGCGCAAAATAGGTTACAGTTACCGACCATCCACGAGGATCTCGAGTAGAGTTTCCGATGGCACCTAATTGTTCTAAATATGGGACATTATAGCCAGTTTTTTCCTTGAGTTTTCTTAATGCTGTTTGTTCAATACTTTGATCTTTGTTGGTGTCTATAAAACCGCCCGGAGTTGCCCATTGATCCTTAAATGGAAAATCGGATCGTTTGGTAATTAAAACATTCACTTGTTCAGCTATAATGGTAAAAATGACGATGTCGACACTGGTTAAAGGAACATCGTAATCATGAATATTATAATTTTTTAGAAATTCTTTTTCCTGAATATCATCTGACATTAGATTTCTCGCTTTCTATTAATCAGCCATAACAAAGCTAGCCCCGTGATCACGCTTAAGTTTCCTTTTTGCATTAAATTATAAGCGTCATTAACTGATAAAACATGGGTTCTAATATCTTCATTTTCACCTGTAGCACCATGGATACCGGTGGAGGTTAAATCTAATTTAGAGAAATACAAAGTTGTCACTTCATTAGATCCTCCGGGACTCAAATAAAACTCGCCAATTAACTCTGCTACTTTGCACGAATAGCCTGTTTCTTCTAGAATTTCTCTTTCAATAGCTATACGTTTATCTTCTCCCTTTTCGACTATTCCAGCAGGCACTTCAAACATCCAGGGAATATCACCGTTTTCTAGCGGACCTACTCTAAATTGTTCTGTTAATAGAATGTTATCTTGTTTTTCATCGTATAAAAGTACGGCAACCGTCGGTTCTCGAACTAACACTTCTCGCCTATGAGGTTTGCAAAGGGTTCCATCAAATTTATCATATTGAATGGTATGTCTTTTCAATTTAAAAAAGCCATCATGACAAATTTCAGTTTGCTTGATAGAAAACTTTTTCACGTATGTGCTCCATAAAGTCGGTGATTGAAAATATATTTAGCGATAACACCGTCAAGATAGTTTTTAAGTCGGGTTTCAAATAAAAATTCAGGGCGATGATAGTCTGCGATCAGCTCTCTAATGATAGAGCTATGTACTGGAATTCGTTCACTAACTGAGCGAAGATTCCAGCGTTGTGAGATTTCATCGCCTTTATAAAATTTACTCCAAGTGTCATGAGTGGCGTTATCTGGTCCAATAATAAAAGTGAGTTCTGGTTTAATGTTAGCGTTTAAATACCGCTGCTCTAATTCTTCAAGCACGTCATAAGTGTACACAGGCTTGCTCGATTTAATGCCGATTTCTCTTTCTATTGAAGAAGTGGCAATCGTTGCGGCACTATCAAACCTCCTAAAACTTTCGGCGTGAAACGACTGTCCGAGCATACTTGCCATGTATAGGCGATCTTTGTAGGAGACCATTTTCTTAGCAAATGGGTGGCGATAACTAGGCACAAGTAAGATCTCATCAAAGTCTTGGTAAACTTGTTCAATAATATCTTTATGACCCAAATGTGGGGGGTTAAAGGCTGATCCAATGATGCCAATTTTCTTAGTTTTACTAGACATATTCATAATATTCACCTTGCTTGACATAATAGTATAGTTTGTGTACTATTAATAGTATATTAAATGAACTATTAAATCAAGCAAGGTATATAGGCTTGTTTAAAAACAAAAATCGAGAAGATTTAGTGAAAAAATCTAAGGAGAACTGAAATGATGAAATTAGATTTTAATAAAACCGCATCTTTTGATGTGGATGCACAATATACATTTACTGAGAAATGTCCTGATGAGCTTCCCGTTGAAGGCGGTACGGAAATTGTTGATGCTTTAAATGAACAAGCTAGATTAGCATCCGTTAGAGTTGGTTCTAAAGATGCGCATAGCCCAAAAGCCATTTGGGTGGCAAATAAAAATAGAGAGATGTTTGCGCCAGTTGAAGGTGACAATGTGGATATCGCGTGGAATCAGCACGCTGTCCCGGGCACGAAAGGCTTTGACTTAATTGATGGATTACCAAAACCTGCTGAGTATGATTATTTCGTTTGGAAGGGTGTTGAGTTAGATATGCATCCTTACGGCGCTTGCTATCATGATCATGGAAATCAACTGAGCACGGGAGTAATTGAATTTTTAAAGATAAACAAAATAACAACCGTTATTGTCGGTGGGCTTGCCACAGACTATTGCGTTAAAACAACCGCATTGCAATTAAGAAATGCTGGCTTTGAAGTAATCGTTAACCTGGACGCTTGCAGAGGTATAGAGAAGATTACAGTTAAAGACGCGATCGCAGAGATGGAAGCCGCCAAGATCATCATTGTTAAGAATATTGATCAATTGAGGGATTGGGTATGAAGCCTTTTGCAGAGAACAATAAAATTATTCAGTCTTTACTCGATACAGATTTATATAAGCTCACAATGATGCAAGTGGTATTACATCACTTTCCTGAAGCTGAGGTAGAGTATGCATTTAAATGTAGGACTGCTGGTGTGGATTTAATGCCTTTTGCAGCAGAAATAAGAGATGAGATTTCTCATTTGTGTCGTTTAAAATTCACTGAAAATGAAATTTATTATCTAGATCAAATCTATTATTTAAAGTCAGACTTTGTACAGTTTTTGAAGTTATTCCAACTCAATGAAAGCTACGTGCGAGTGGGCGAAGATGAAAACGGTGAACTAGAAATTAGAGTTAAAGGACCATGGCTGCATACAATTATGTTTGAAGTACCTATTTTGGCGATTGTTGAAGAAGTTTATGCGAGAAACAACTATGAGGATATCGATTTAAAAGAAGGGAAGTCTCGACTACTAGAAAAAACTAATATGATTAAATCACATCCCTTGGCTGAAAAATTAAAGATCATGGAATTTGGAACTCGTCGTCGATTTAGTCGAAAATGGCAACAGCATGTATTAGAGCATTTGAATCGTAGTGTTGAAAATAAATTAGTTGGAACGAGTAATGTTTATTTCGCACGAGAATTGGGATTAACACCGCATGGCACTATGGCACACGAATATCTACAAGCTTTTCAATCTTTAGGCCCGCGTTTGGTGGATAGCCAAAAAGAAGCGCTGGAAACCTGGGCGAAGGAATATCGTGGTGATTTAGGAATTGCACTGACGGATGTGGTCGGTGTTGATGCATTTATTAGAGACTTTGACCGATATTTAGCAAAACTTTTTGATGGCGTAAGGCATGATAGTGGCTGTCCTTTTGAATGGGCAAATAAAATGCTGATGCATTATAAAAAACTGGGGATCGATCCGAAAACAAAAACGTTGGTTTTTAGCGACGGTTTAGATTTACCAATCGCATTTAAGTTGCTAGAAGAGTTTCATGAAGAGACTAATCTGGTGTTTGGAATTGGAACCTATTTGACTAATGATGTTGGAGTTAGACCAATTAGTATTGTCATGAAAATGGTTGAATGTAATGGTCAGCCAGTCGCTAAAATTAGTGATAGTAGCGGTAAGGCTATGTGCAAAGATGAAGCGTATTTGTCGTATCTTAAAAAAGTATTTGAGATCAGCTGATCTAAAAATTGATTCTAGCTGAGCATACGGTAAAAATCTGAAGTAAATCTACAAAACCTGCAATAAAGGAGAGCGTTATGAACATTATATTAGCGCAACTAAACTACACCGTTGGTGATATAGAAGGTAATCTAAAAAAGATACTAGATGTCTATGAAAAACATAGTCATAAAAATGCGCTACTGGTTTTTTCAGAACTTGCATTGACAGGCTATTATCCGCAAGATTTATTGTTAAGAGAGAGTTTATTAGTTCGTCAGGAGAAAGCGCTAAGACAATTGGTTGATTCAACTAATGGAAAAAGATGTGCGGTAGTTATTGGATGTATTAAAAATAACCATAGCAAAATTGGTAAGCCTTTATTTAATGCTTTGGTCGTAATCGATAATGGCAAGCAAGTATTCGAATACCATAAGAAATTGTTGCCAACTTACAATGTATTTGATGAAGCACGACATTTTAGTTCTGGTGATAGAATCGGAATGTTTGAATTTCGGAGTCTGCGTATTGGGTTCTTAATTTGTGAAGACGCTTGGGTAGCCGATGCCAATTCTAATTATGATAAAAATCCCGTAGCGGATTTGAAAGATCAAAATCTGGATCTCGTTATTAGCATCAATGCTTCGCCAAATAACTTAGGAAAAATGAAAGAAAGATTGCAGATTGCTGCTAAAGTTAGTAATCAAACAAATGCTCCAATGGTTTATGTAAACCAAGTCGGAGGAAATGATGAACTTGTGTTTGATGGAGCGAGTTTTATCATGACTGAGAAAGGTCGACTATCGTATCAGATGGAAGCTTTCAGTGAACAAGTATTGGAAATTAAAATGAGTAAGATCAACCCTAACGAGGTCGAATTAGAGACGAAAGAAGATAGCGAAATGCTCCTGGAGCAAAGCGTTATGGGTATTCGAGATTACGTGCGGAAGTGCGGATTTAGTAAAGTGGTAATAGGGTCATCGGGCGGTATTGATTCAGCGGTGACTCTTGCTATTTGCGCTAAAGCGCTAGGTAATGAAAATGTTACGGCGATTACTATGCCCTCAAAATTTTCGTCCGAAGGCAGTGTAGATGATTCAGTTGATTTATGCCGAAATTTGAATGTTGAATTGCTAACGGCACCTATTGCAGAAGAGTTTGATCTTTCTGTTAATCGATTTGAAAAAATGTCAGGAAAAAAGCCTTCAAATTTGACTAAAGAAAATACCCAAGCAAGAATTCGTGGGAGAATATTAATGGAGTACAGTAATCATTTCGGTGCCCTAGTTATTTCAACAGGAAATAAAAGTGAAATGAGTGTTGGATACGCAACACTTTACGGTGATATGAATGGAGGCGTCAATCCGTTAGGCGATCTCTACAAAATGGAAGTTTATGAGCTTGCTAAATATATTAATAAGTTAGAAGGAAGAAATGTTATTCCACTCTCAATTATTGAAAAAGAGCCAAGTGCAGAGCTGTCAGAAGACCAGAAAGATAGTGATTCTTTACCTGATTATCCGCTACTTGATGCTATTTTAAAACTCTATATTGAAGGTGACTTATTAGATAGAGAAGAAAGTAATCGATGTAAAGGTATTATCGATAAGTATGGAATAGGCGAACTCGAAATAAAAAAGATTCAGAATATGGTAGACAAAGCTGAATTTAAGCGCAGGCAAGCGCCGCCAATTATCCGTGTGCAGAGACGTAGTTTTGGGATGGGACGGTGGTTACCAGTGGCGGCTAAATATTAAACAAAGTTCCCTCTCCTAAGATTAGGAGAGGGCTAGGGAGAGGTTGAAAACAATCTCAAACTAAAATATAAATTAAAGGTAGTAAAAAATGAAAACAATAAAAGGTGATTTATTAGATCTCGCAGAAGAAGGATTATTTGATGTCATCATGCATGGATGTAACTGCTTATGTAATATGGGCAGCGGTATCGCAAAAACGATTAAAGATAAATATCCTCAGGCTTATCGAGCGGATTGTGAAACAATCAAAGGTGATAAAAATAAACTGGGAGATTATAGCTATTCAATAATTGGCAAAGATAAGCAAGTTATATTAGTCAACGCTTATACCCAATACTCCTATAGCAGAGATAAAGTGGATGTTGATTATGAAGCTGTTGAAAGTGTATTCAAGAAAATAAAAAAGGATTTTTCTGGTAAACGAATTGGCTATCCACTCATTGGAGCGGGGGTAGCAGGTGGCGATTGGAATATTATTGAAACGATAATCAATAGAGAATTAACAGGTGAAGATCACACATTAGTGAGATTTGAGCCAGATTAGAAAAGAGGCAATAAAAATGAAAGATAAAACAAAAAGAGTATCTAAGTTTATGAGTTATGTACTTAGGCATAATCCACAGGAAATTGATCTACAATTAGATGAGAACGGATGGGTCTCGATTGAACAATTGATTAACAATGCAAATAGTGGAGGTAAGAGTTTTACCAGAGATTTGATTGAGCGCGTAGTAGCTACCAATGACAAAAAGCGATTTTCTATTAGTGAAAATGGTTTGATGATAAGGGCTAATCAAGGTCATAGCATTGATGTGGACTTGGCACTAAAACCTTTAATACCTCCTGCTGTGCTTTTACATGGAACAGCGGAAAAACATTTAGAACTAATAATGGCTGATGGTTTGAAAAAGATGGATCGTCATCACGTGCACTTGTCAGAAAATAGCGAAACTGCCAGTGCCGTCGGGCGGCGGTATGGCAAATTAGTCTTGTTAAAAATCGATGCTAAAAAAATGCATGAGAACGGATTTGTATTTTACAAAAGCGACAACAATGTATGGTTAGTTGATAGTGTGCCAGTTGAATATCTCACCATCGTAGAAAACTGATGATTTAGATTTAGGTATGAAAAATGAATGAAATAGAAGAGTTTCACAAAGAGCATCCATGGCCGGAACAAGCCGGAATCGAGGTTTTATTCAGGTTCTCTAGCTTTAATGAAGAAAGGATTGACCGTTTATGCCAATTGTTTATTGAAAAAAAGCTTTATCACTCGCTCCCTGAACAATTTAATGACCCATTTGAATGCAAGCCACATTTTTGCTTGCCAAGTGAATCGAGTAAAAAAAGAGCCATTCGCAAGCACTTAGTTAGAGTAGCAAGGAAAAATGGCTTTAAAAGAAAGTCTGCAGAACGTCTCATTTCAAAACAAATACGCCGACCACAATTTATGGAAGAAACTATATCTGAAGCCACTGCTAAGAGTTTTAGTGAGTTACGCATATGTTGTTTTACTACAGATAAGGAAAATCTATTATTTTGGTCACACTATGGAAATTCCCACAAAGGTTTTTGTATTGAATTTGATGCGACTAAAATGCCAATTGCATATGCGTTTAAAGTTCAATATAAAAGTGAATATCCAGGCGTAGAATACCCTAGACCTATAGATGCTAGAGGATTTAGACCAGCTTTGATAAAGTCTAAATCATGGGAATACGAAGATGAATTCAGAACCATTTTCTTACCTAGTGTTATCAATCAGCCGAAAAATGATGGTTCTTCACTAATACTACAAGGTGATGAAATCAAGAATGTATATTTCGGGGCGAACATGCAAGCTAAGCATAAAGAACAATTGCTCGAGATCATTAAGCAAGGACCTTTTAGTCCAGATATATGGAGTACATCGTTATCAAAAGAAGCATTTAAACTAGAATTCGAAAAATATAGTGTAGACTGAAAACCAATACAAGCCTATCAGTTAAAAATCTAATATTAAACTTAAAGATAGAAAATGTAGTTGAAAATAATACGCCTAAATGGAAGTTTGCGAGAGAATACAGAAAGATAATGGATAATATAGAAATAATTAAAGGCGATATCACCACTTTAGAAGTGGACGCAATCGTCAATGCAGCTAATAACAGTTTATGCGGTGGCGGTGGTGTAGATGGCGCTATCCACCTTGCCGCCGGAAAAAAATTGCTCGCGGAATGTCGAACATTGGGAGGTTGTAAAACAGGTTTCGCCAAGATAACAAAAGGATATGATCTACCAGCTAAATATATTGTTCATACCGTCGGACCTGTTTGGTATGGTGGGCATAAAAATGAAGCAGAACTATTGGCTTCTTGTTATCGGGAGTGTTTAAAAATTGCGGTTAATCAAGGATTAAAATCGATCGCGTTTCCGGCGATTAGTTGCGGTGCTTATCGCTTTCCGATAGATAAGGCTTGTGAGATCGCTATTAAAACTGTTGTCGACTTTGTTACGCTTACGGGATCTGATATCGATGTTGTATTTGTTTGTTTTGATGATAAATTGGAAAAGAAAATGAATCAAGTTGGTAGAATGAATTTTTGACTTCGATCCAAATTCACTAAAGAAAATAACCGTCTGGGGCAAATGTCAGCCCCAATCTTATTATTGAAAAGTTTCGTATCGGAAGAATTTTAAGTGGCTGGAAATTCGCACTCTGCTTTCAATACGCGATGACACTCGGCCTGTTAGCCTCCAGTTCTTTTGACGAGCCAACTCTCAACTGAGTCCACATATTCGGCGGGTAATATATGGCTTCCTTCAAATACAAGGTGTTCTTTTTCCGTTGAAGGTATAAGATCAAATAGCAGCAAATTGTCAGCTACTGATGCGTTCTCGTCATCGTCCGATGTAATTAATAAAACTTGAGATAAAGTGATTAAGGAGACAAGATTCTTAGGTGCTACGGTAGCCACTTTGTCATCTAGGTATGGAGGAACAATAGAAACAACTCGGCTTATTCTACTATCAATTGAAGCGGTCAGAAGACTTATTTGTCCGCCCATACTGTAGCCAGCCATTACTATATTTTTGCTATCTATACTTTTCTGGGTATCCAGCCAATCAATCAATATTCGATAGTCTTTTACGGTATTAAGTATCATTCTTTCATATGACGATTTATCTCCGAAGAAGTGTAAGTCGTTCATAATTGAACTCAGGGTATTTTCAGGATCTTTTCTGGAGCCATGATACCTGGCGTCAATAGCAACAAGTGCATAGCCGTTTTGAAGAGCAGCTTCCCCCAATTTGTTGACACTGGTGACTGTTGGTCTTCCTTTCCAGGAGTCTATCCACCATCGGTTGTAATTTCTCCCCATAGCCGACACGCCTACAACAACAGGACATTTTTCCATACAGTTTGTTGGGAAAGTAATTTGACCGTTAACCACAGAATTATCAAAACTTTTAAACGAAAGCCTATAGCTATTTGAATCCAACTCAAGAAGCTCAAACTGTTCCGTATCGACCAACGGATATTGATAGGCAGCAGTAATTACACTCTGTGGTATCTCGACAGGCTTAATTGCGATGAACGAGTACCAAAGTAAAAAGCCACCGAGAAAAACGACCACCGTATATCCCAAAACTTTTTTCACCATTTGAGTTTCCTTTTCAATTGTCTTATTTCTTATTTTTTAAACCTGTGTATGTTTTTATTTAAACAATACATAAATGTTCTTACGTTGAAGGCACCAAGCTATACACTGACACATGCCCAAGCAGATTCTGAAGGATCTGAGTAGTATCCATCGGATAGAGATCTATAAATTTTCTAATTCTAATTAAACAAATCTTTCAGTCCGTCAGCGAAGCGGATCAAACGCTCCTTGAAAGTAATTTTGACTTTAACGTCTACTCCGCTAAATAACACATAGCCTTCTATGACAACTCTGGGAACATTTGATTTTGGTATTGATGGAGCACGGTTATCAATCGCCCCAAAAATACAAAATGCCTTAGATAAGACATTGATCTCTTCAGGCGTTTTAATATCTACGCCGCTAAATAGACTGAAAATACGAATATTAGTGGTTTTATGACTAAATTTCGCCTCACTTAAATCAATATTAGTACCTCCAAAAAGTGAAAATATATGTATATTTTTGGCTACATTCCACTCGCCCTTTCTTTCGTTACCAGCAAAAATAGTAACGATTTTTTCAACATCATGGTCACGGAAACTTCTTTCTGAATCAGGAACGGTGTGGTTGTTTAATTCTTGATTTTTTTTCTCAATAAATTCGTCGTCAACGGTTAAATCTAAATCTGCAGTCAATTCCAATAGTTTAAGGTTGTCTTGACATTCCATCGCCTGATCAAGACGACGTTCAAAGGCTTCGAGTGAAAGTTTACCGTGACCATAATTCATGGTTAATTGGTCTACGACTTCTTCGCGAACGGTTTCGATTGGTCTGTCTTCAGTGATAACACTCATTATTGTTTCCCTCTAGTATTGTATAGCTAAACTTAAATTGGCGATATTCACCAAAATATCGCTCATTAATGTGAATTAGCAACAACCGTGCCGACTATATATTCTTTTATAATCAAAAGCTTACGTATATACATCAATAAAAGTTCACTATATTTTAGCGAATTATACGCTTATCCATCAAAATGGCTTACTAATCCTTTTCTCTAAATGATTGGGCATATATAGACTGTTAGTCTCTTATGTAAAAAATAAGTTACAATGGTGGCGATAAAAATGTTTACGCCTTTCTTACAGAAATTTCTAACTAGTAACTAATAAAATATAGAAAAATAGGGAAGTCAATTGACTAAGTTTTTGTTTCATCAAGTGTCAAAACTAATCATGATTGCAGGTTGTATATTTTGCACAAATAATTCGATCGCAAAGGACTTTCCGCTTATCAGCTTGTCGCCTAAATACCAACAATTAATGTTGTTGATGTCGAGCGATCCTAATCAGATCGTTGAACAGCTAGAAGAGCAAATAAAGATTTCCAGCGAGCCTACTGATAAAGCCCAGCAGTATCTTGTGTTAAGCAATACTAAACTTCAATTAAGTTTAGCGAAGGAAGCTCTAATATATACAGAGCTAGGACTGTTAGAAGTCGAAAAACTTGATCAGCCATGGTTGGTTCATTCGTTAATATTAGCTAAAGCTGATTCTTTAGATTTACTAGGAAAAACCAAAGAAGCATTACCTTTGGTCAATCAATCCCTAAAATGGGCTGAAACAAATAATGATATCAAGTTACAGATAGATTCATTGAGCGTGAGAGGTATGATTAACAATAATTTATTTGAATCAGAAAATGCACTAAGTGATCTGCAAAAAGCTTATACTCTTGCTCCACGAGAAGACACGCATATAACCAAGAATATGATTGCTGGACTAATAGCGATAGTTTATGAATACCGGCGTGAAGATCAGTTGGCAATTCCCTACTTTCAGGAGGCTATCGATTATCATAAAGCACATAATAATTGGCAAGATCTAGCTGATAATTTATATGGGTTAGGTCGAGCAAATAAAAATATCGGAAATATTGAGTTAGGTAAATCACAACTGCTCGAATCTATTGAAATAGCCAAAAAAATAGGAGATCAACAAATTATCGCTTATGCACTCAAGGAGTTAGGTGGGTTGGAAGTTCGACTAAATAACATAGAATATGGACTTTCGCTTTATAACCAAGCTCTAGAAATTTTTAATATTTCAAAAAATCCCTACATGTTGGCGGATGTATTAATTTCTATGGGAGAAGTTTACACAAAAATAAATCAACCCGAAAAGGCTTTGTTATATATAGAAAAAGCTGAACTATATGCCGATCCGACATCTATGGAGAGTCATTTCTTTAAGTTACGATTATTCAAAGCAAAAGCTTATGAGCAACAAAATAACTATGAACTTGCCTATCAGGAAATTATTCAAAGTTATCCGCCAAAATTAAAGTTAATGCGCAAACAGTTTTCCGATAGATTTGTGAAACTAAAAAACAAATTTGAGTTAGAAAAGCTTGATAACGAAAACCAAGTCTTACAGAAAAGCAATGAGTTAAAAACAATTGGTCTTAACGCTGAAATTGAAAAGAATAAATCACTGATTTTGTATATGGTGCTTGTGAGTGTTATTTTACTATTGCTAATTTTTATTCTTTATCGGTCGAAACAAACGCGAAAAAAATATGAAAAGTTATCTGAGACGGATTATTTGACGGGTCTCTATAACCGAAGAAAAGTGATAGAGTTATTAGATTATGAAATGTCTCTAGCTAAGCGACATGGTTTTGATTTGTGTGTCGCCATCCTTGATCTGGATTATTTTAAGAAAGTAAATGATGTTTTCGGACATGACATTGGTGACCAAGTACTAGTTTTATTCGCTCGATTATGTAAGTCAAATCTACGTCACACTGATGTTGTTGGTCGATTCGGCGGAGAAGAGTTTGTTATTGTACTGCCTCACACTTCAATAAAAGATGCAAAAAAGCTATTAGAAAACTTGAGAAACGAAACACAAAACTTATCTGAACAGATAAATATCGACGAATCGAAAGATCGAAGTCAGCTTAATGTCTCCGTTTCTATTGGTATTTGCTCTTCCAAGATCAGTGTCAATTCAGAGGCGATCATCAACAAAGCGGACGCAGTTTTATATCATGCAAAAGAAAATGGTCGTAATCAGATAGTTTTGGCAGAAGATTAGAATGATTTTAGCAATCGATGTACAGTATGATGCTAATAGTGCCTTGGTTGCGGGCGTTTCATTTGGCTCATGGACACAAAGTACGGCTGATCAGGAATATCTTACTTCGGTGGTTGAAGTTGAAGGTTACCAGGCTGGAAAGTTCTATAAACGAGAGTTGCCATGTATTTTATCTTTATTGGATGAGCATAGGCTCAGTCCAGACATAATTGTGGTCGACGGTTATGTTTATTTAGATGGAAAATCCTCTTCTGGTTTGGGAAAATATCTCTATGATTCATTGAATGGCAAGGTGACTGTTATTGGAGTTGCAAAAAAAACATTTGACAATATTTCGGATGAATATCAGGTATTTCGTGGTACCAGCAAAAAGCCGCTTTACGTTACTGCAGAAGGAATGTCTACAGAAGATGCGAAAGATAACGTAAGGCAAATGTCAGGTGAAAATCGTATTCCACTTTTGTTAAAAAGAGCTGATCAACTTTGTAGAGGGCTCGTAGAAAAATTATGATTTCAATTATAACTAATCTGAGCATCGGGTTTTCTATCGTTATCGCATTTTTGTTATTGCTGTGTTATTTATTTTTTTTGAAGGGAGCTAATCGCTCTATTGCTGCAGTTTCTGTTAGCATTTTATTTCTTATTAGTATTAGTGGACTGCAGTTTGAACATCTAAGTTTCTTGATGGAGCAAACCGATCCGTTGAATACACTATATTATCGATTTTTGCTTTTTCTAGTTCCTCCAAGCTTCTACTTTTTTAGCCGCTCGGCATTGTTTCCAGAATACAAATTCAAAGCGATTAGTTTGGCGCACTTTTTACCCCTGGTCACGGTCTTTTTTGTCGAAAAAAATATCGCCGTACCAATAGCTTTTACTTTAGGCACTGGTTATTGCTTATGGTTGACTTATATAATTTATGGGTTGAAAGAGTATCGAAACCGGTTTGAAGTAGAGTTCTTTTTTATCGCCTTTTTCTCCGTATTAGCAATTGCTGTTTTGATCTTTGGTTTTTCTGTTTCGTATATTGATAATGCTTATTTCTATTATTTTTATGCCAATGGGATTGCATTGGCTTTTGTTTTAGTGACGGGCGCTTTAATCATCTATCCTGATTTGCTAAATGAGTTAACCGAAGCGGTAAAATTAGGATACACAACTTCTACACTAACAAATATTGATATCAAGCAAAAACTTGAAAAACTCACTGAATTGATGGATAGATCAAAAATGTATCAGAATGAAAAATTGAATTTATCTATCATGGCCGAAGCCATGGACTTAACAGGTCATCAATTATCCGAGTTAATCAATACTCAGTATGGCGTTAGTTTTTCTAAATATATTCGAGGAATTAGAGTCGAGCGAGCAAAGATTTTACTTAAAGGTGAACCTGATTCTTCAGTGTTGTCTATTAGCATGGAGACAGGTTTTAAATCTCAGTCCAATTTCTATGCCGCATTTAAAGATCTTACGGGTTTGTCGCCTGGTAATTATCGAAAATCTCACCAGTAACAGTCTCAAATCATCCGGAATTATCATTCTAGATATTCTTAACTCATTGTTTTTAATGAGTTAATGTTTTATCTGTTCGTCTATTATCAATGAGGAGTTTTTTCATTTGATTAAGAGCTAATCTGTTTCATATCGAATTTACTCATAGAAACAGAGGTGATCTAGTGGGTGATAATAACCGTTTGAGTCATACAGAAAACCCATATGTTAGGAACAATCTGGAAGACATAAATGATGAAAGTGGTGAAATAAATCGAAAGAGCCGTTGGTATATCATTTTTGGAATAATCGCAGTGACGTCGATTGTAATCCGGCTACTGATGCATTATCGGTTCGACAAAAACGCACTGCTCTATGTAGGAATTCCATCACTAATTGCAATCGGTTTGATGCAGATCGACCGACCTAATTCAGATGGTAATTGGAGGCGGAAATTCGCTAACCTGACACTTATTTCATTGGTAATTATGCTGGGTAGTTCGATTGTTCTATTTGAAGGTTTCTTGTGCGTCGTGATGTTTATGCCAATTTATTTTGGTGTCATTTTGATTGTTTTTATTCTCAAGTATTTAACCGAGCGTTCCAAAAACAGGAAAAGCAGTAAGGTGTATAGTCATGTTTTACCCTTAATGTTGTTAATCAGTGCTTTCGAAGGAACTCATCCAAGCTTGAGTATTGATAGACAAAATCATGTTGAAGTTACTCAGGTGGTTAATGCCAGTATTACTGAAATTAAACAACAAATGATTCAGCCTATTGATTTACAAAAAGATAGACCTTGGTTTTTAGAATTATTCCCTATGCCTTATCAAGTTGATGGTATGTCTTTAAATGAAGGAGACGTACATAAAATCCATTTTCGTTATCATCGTTGGTTTGTGACTAATACTCATGAGGGAAGCATGCAGATGAAAATTGAGAAGGTTGGTGAGCAAGCCATCAAAACTAAATTTATCGGCGACACTAGTTATATTGCTAATTACTTGAAGCTTGATAAAACAGAGCTAAAGTTTACACCGATTGATAGCGAACATACTCAGGTTACGTTTTCTATAACTTATGAAAGGTTACTTGATCCCGCTTGGTATTTTGATCCATTACAAAAATATGGTGTGACAAAAACAGCAGAGTTTATTATGAAAGAGGTAATGACTCCCCATGAAAAATAATAAACAAGTCAGCATTTACACAAATCATCGTATAGACGATTCAATCGAATGTAATGCAATCGATGGTCGAGTAGTTTTATCTATAGCTAAGTCGGTTTGGTTTTTATCGATGATATTGATTTCGACGATTGGTGGTTTTTTAACCTTTTCTTTGGATGCAGTTATTGTTTTTGCTGTTTTTACTATCGTCACCTTGTGTTTAGGACATTCTTTAGGTATGCATCGACGGTTGATCCACCAGAGCTTTGATTGTCCTAAGTGGCTAGAGTATGTTTTTGTTCATCTTGGGGTGTTAGTTGGAATCGCTGGTCCAAGAGGAATGATACACACTCATGATATGCGAGATTGGGCACAGAGGCAGGCAAAATGTCATGATTATTTTGGACATAAACAACCAATACTAATTGATGCAGTTTGGCAATTACTATGTGATATTAAACTAGAGCAGCCACCTCAATTTAAACCAGAGCAAGAGTTCGTCGAAGATAAAGTTTATCAATGGATGGAAAAAACGTGGATGTGGCAACAACTGCCCTGGGCAATAGTATTGTTTATTTTAGGTGGTATTCCGTGGATAGTTTGGGGAATATGTATGCGTGTGGTGATTTCAATGACAGGACATTGGTTGATTGGATATTTTGCTCATAATGAAGGTCAGCGTAACTGGCATGTTAGTGGCGCAAGTGTTCAAGGGTACAATATAAAATTTGCTGCATTAATTACCATGGGAGAAAGTTGGCATAACAATCATCATGCTTTTCCAGGATCAGCACTATTAGGAATAGAAAAAAATCAGATTGATCCGGGGTGGTGGGTATTGAAGTTATTAGAAAAAATGGGACTAGTTTGGAATTTAAAGTTACCAGAAGATTTGCCTGATAGGGTAGAGTTGAAATGTATAAAAAGAGATAAAATCTTATCAAGGGAGAGCTTAGTATGATGGAATCTGTTTTAAGAGTTAAGGGGAAAGAGTCAAGCGCACATCTTGGCGTGGTTGAATTCTGTTTTTCTAAAGCATTATGGAATATTAGTATGATCTTGTTTGCCATTATTCTCGCACCATTTTATTATTCGCCTTCGGCATTGATCTTATTTTTAATAACTACCTATTTTTCTCTGCTGATTGGGCATAGTGTTGGAATGCATCGGTTAATGATACACCGAACTTTTGAATCTTCACCTGTAGTCGAGAAAATTATGATCTACGTTGGTGTATTGGTCGGAATGTCTGGACCTTTTGGAATTATTCATATTCATGACATTCGAGATTGGACGCAAAGACAATCAAAGTGTCACGACTTTTTTTCCCATAGAAGAAATTATTTTACGGATATCTGGTGGCAATTAACCTCTATATTCAGATTCAGAGAACCACCAAAAATAACAATCGAGAAGAAATACCAAAAGGATAAATGGTATCAATTCCTTGAGAAAACTTGGCGATATCATCAATTAGTATTGGCGCTTTCATTTTTTATGATCGGTGGTTGGTCATGGGTGGTATGGGGGATATTTGTTAGAGTTTCGGTGAGTATTGTCGGTCATTGGACGATCACGTATTTTTGTCACAATCCAGGTTCTGGAAAATGGGTAGTCAAAAATGCGGCTGTCCAGGCGTCTAATATCCGGGGATTGGGTTTACTCACTTATGGAGAGTGTTGGCATAATAATCATCATGCGTTTCCGGAGTCAGCACAAATTGGATTGGAAAAAGGTCAGTTTGACCCCGCATGGTGGTTCATTCGCTTATTGGCGGCGGTCGGTCTAGCAACCAATATCAGTGAGCCGCGTTCAGTTAATAAAAGAAAAGATTTATTTAACAAGGAGCATTGCTCATGAAAGATGATCCGGTTTATCTTGTTTACGATAAAGAATGTCCAATATGCGAAAACTATTCGCGTATGCTACGAATAAAAAGAATGGCTGGCGAGTTGGTTTTGGTTAATGCACGAGTAGAAAGCCAACTTATGACTGAAATTACGAATGCAGGTTTGGATATCGATCAAGGTGTGGTTCTAAAAATGCGAGATAATTTATTTTATGGAGCTGATGCAATACAAGCGTTATCAATAATTAGTAGTAGGAGTGGATTTTTTAATAGGATAAATTATTGGATATTTCGTTCGAAATATATTTCCAAAATTTTATATCCGTTATTGCGTTCTATGCGAAATTTACTACTAAAAGTTCTAGGCAAAGATAAAATACATAATCTGCAAATAGGATAAAACTGAGTTAACAAACTGGAAGAATAAATGACAAATAAAAACGATAATATGAAAGCTTATCAATTATGGTTTAAAGCCGCTGCTTGGTACAACTTGATTTGGGGGTTATTCGTTGGGTTATTTCCTGCTACGTTTTTTGACATAATTGGCATGGATCAGCCAAAATACTTAGCAATCTGGCAAGTAGTTGGTATGTGTGTATTGGTCTATGCACCGGGGTACTGGTGGGCGAGTAAAAACCCTATTAAGTTTAGGCACTATATTGTGATTGGATTACTTGGAAAATTTCTAGGTCCGGTTGGGTTTGTTTGGTCAGCATATCAAGGACTTTTACCGATAGAATTCGGATTGACCTTAATTACCAATGATTTGATCTGGTGGCCAATATTTTTCATGTTTCTTTTTAAAATGGCAAAGGAGCATGGTGGTTGGATGGCTTTGATTTCTGGAGAAGAAAGTGTTCCGCAAAATGCCGCTCAATAAGAAGGTTATAAATATGAATGGGTCTAGTAATGCCAACCAGGAAAACGGGATTGTCAGCGTGTGTAGGATATGGCTACAATTAATTGCATTTCTGCATATTATAGGAGGATTATCTCTTAGTTTTAATTGGCCAGATTTTGTGTGGGGAACGTATCAACAACAATTGTTGAAATTGTTTAGTATTGATTCAATAAGTAATGTGCAAATTAATTCGTTAGTGACCATGCTAATTCAATTATTTGGACCAACTATTGCCAGTTGGGGCACTTTAATGTTTTATCTTGCTCGGCAAATAAATATTGATGACCTACATTCAGTTGAAACAAAAAAGACCATTGACATCTTATTGGTAGCGACAAGTATTTGGTTCGTTTTTGATACAACTATTTCTTTAAAATTTGGCGCGACGATTCATGTATTGATTAACTCGTTTGCAGTCATGTCAATTCTGTTACCGCTCGTTTATCTTAGATTTAAAAAAGGAGTATAGGACTTTGGAAACACTTTTTATCCTTATTATTATTCAAGGTTTTATGGGAGCGTACGATACTTTATATCATCATGAATTAAAAGCAATGCTGCCGTGGACAGAAAAAGCCAGTACCGAACTGATGATCCACGGTGTACGAAATATATTTTATGCTTTTATTTTTATGTCATTAGCACTAGGTGAATGGCATGGAATATTTGCGGTAATCTTCGGCGCTATTCTAATTGTTGAAATAGTGTTAACTCTATGGGATTTTGTGGTTGAAGATCAAACTAGAATGTTATCTGCAACTGAACGCGTTACTCATACACTACTTGCGATCAACTATGGAGTGATTCTAGCATATTTAATTCCAGTTTTAGTTATATGGTCGAAACAAGACGCTAGTTTTTATTTTCATCATAGTGGTATTTATTCTTATATACTTATTTTCTTTTCGGCTGCTGTTTTTATTTGGGCATTTCGAGATGGACTGGCAGGATTAAAATTAGCGAAGCAAAAATCAAATAGACAAAAATCTGGAACTAATGATGAAAAAGCTGCAAATATTAAATCATATTTAGTGACGGGTGGTTCTGGATTTATTGGAAGGCGATTATGCCAAAGGCTTATCAATCAGGGACACAATGTCATCATACTCACCAGAAATTTCAAGAATACCGCAGAGCTTTTTCAAGGTAAAGTAACGCTAGTAAATAGTTTAAAACAATTGGGTGCTGAGGTTGAAATCGATGTCATTATTAATCTCGCTGGCGAACCTTTAGCGGGATCTCGTTGGAATGAAAAAAGCAAAGCTGGTTTTATTGATAGCAGAGTTTCAATCACCAAAGCTATTGCTGACTTTATTATGAGAGTCAATAAGAAACCAAGGGTATTGATCAATGGTTCAGCGATAGGATTTTACGGCCTGCGCGATAACGAAGAATTAACCGAAGAAAGTGAAGGGCATGACTGTTACTCTCATCAACTATGCAAGCAATGGGAAGATGAAGCGATAAAAATTGAACAATATGGCGTAAGAGTTTGTTTATTACGAACAGGAATGGTGTTAGGTGAGGGGGGCGGACCACTTGCTTCATTGTTGTTCCCTTTTCAATTTGGCTTAGGCGGGCGAGTGGGCAGTGGTAAACAATGGATGTCGTGGATTTATATTGATGATCTAATCGGCATTATTTTTCTAGCGATAGAAAATAAAAATATCAGTGGTGCTGTTAATGGGGTTTCTCCAAATCCTGTTACCAATGAAGTTTTTAGTAAGACATTGGGCAAAGTGTTGCGTCGACCTGTTATTTTTCCTGTACCTGCTTTTATGTTGAAATTATTGGTGGGAGAAATGGCAGAGGAATTAATTATTAATGGTCAAAGGGTTCTGCCAGAAAAAGCAGTAGCAAATGAATTTGATTTTGATTTTCCGGAGTTGGAGAAAGCATTGCGAAAAATTCTTGATTAAACTAAGCTCAATTTTCTATCAAAAGATCTCACTCAAACTGCATATGAAAGGTAGTCCCCAATTTCACATCAGAGGTGACGGCCATCTGACCACTATGATGTTCAGTGATTACAAAATGAGAAAAAGACAATCGCTTGTCGGCATCGTCTTCTGTATCTAGCGGTTCATTACTAAAGTAGGGTTCAAAAATGGATTGCTGTTCTTCGCTAGTTAAACCTACGCCGTTATGAGAAATTTTTAACCATAACGCGCCGTAACACTCTAACATTCTAACTTTGATTGTCGGTGCAAAATCGTCAGAATTTACTTTTCCTAGTGCGTGAAAACAATGCCGTAACAGGCTTAAATATACTTGTTGAATTTCAAAAACATGACAGCAAACTTTCGGTAAATCTTTATCGTATTCTCTTTCGATAGTCACGTCAGAAAAATTAATTCCTTTCGGTAATGAGAGTACATTTTTTGCTAGATCAATTGAATGATCCATCACTTCAATCATATCAGCGGGTTGCTTGTCTTTTTGTTGTGTACCTGCGAAATCGAGTAAATTATCAACAATAGCACTTGCCTGTTTTCCTTGAGCAATCGCATCAGTCAGGCTTTCGCTTATTTCATTTACATCGCCTTCAATATCCGAACCATTATTTTTGGACAGTGACGAAACTTTAGCTTCTATCTGATGTATATCTTCGAGCATTCCCTGCAAGGGAACGTTCATATCATGCGCCATTGATGAAGCGAGTTCTCCCATTGACGAGATCCTGTCTCGCTGGATGAGCTTGTTCTCAGATTTAACCTGTTGTGACACGTCATCCAAGAGCAATACAACACCCGATTCACCTGTACCGTGCAATGGATAGATGGTGATATCAAAATGAAAAAGACCTCTTTGACTTTGTCTTATTGTGGTGATTGATTGTTTCGATTGCGCTTCTTCGACCTGGCTGCGGGTAATGGTAATAATTGGGTAAGCCTTCCAAAGATCCTTACCGAGTGCATCTTGCATGGCGACGCCTGTGTATTGCTCAGCCTTTTTATTCCATTGAGTGATTTTGCCATCTAGGTCAAGCCCTACCAGCATAGAAGGCATTGTTTTAAGAATACTATCTATATAGTGTTCAGAAGCTTTTAAACGCTCGGTGGTAGTAAGATGTTGTTGAACTTCTTCTTTCAATAATCGGTTCGATTCATCTAGTGTTGCGGTGCGTTCTTTGACTCTCAGTTCTAATTCTGACTTAATTGCTTCGAGTTCCAGGTTCGCTTTTTGCTTTTCTTGTCGGCTGAAATAGAGAATAGCTGCGGTAATGGAAAGTAATATGATCAAAATACCACTAGACCAATTAGCGACATACTGCCAATGTGTGTGACCTTCTTTATCCTTAAAAAGCAGGATCAACTCGGTTGTCATACCAGTGAAATAAAAGGTTAAGAATGCAATTAGTGCAATAAAAAGGTACTTTTTCATAGTAAATCGATAAAACTCAGCAATTAGCGGATATAATACAACATTCACAGAAGGGAATCATAGAATCTGAAACAAGAATTCTATATATATGCAAAATATATGCACAAAAAGTCATTACGCTTTGACTCGCTTTTTGCTGCTAAAGTTCTGAAATAAATAGAATCTAGGATATTCTTCCTTAAATCAAATAAATAATTGAAGCTCTAATAGAGCCCTATCATTGAAGGAAATAATAATCATATAGTAATGAAATACCAAATAATCGAAAAATCATGGTCTAAGAGAAGAGAAATTGACCAGTCAAAACAGGTCGAAAACATCGAGTTTATTGACTTTGAAAAGAAACATAATCATTTTTGTAAGATGCAAGTTTTATACACCGATGGCACCAAAGACAGCTTGATATCACGAGTTATTTTTAATGATATAAAGAAGCACTGGAGTGTAGATGGAATGCATGTTGCAGTAAGGCTGTTGGATTAAAAGTCATTACCTTATTTGTCAGCAGATTGATAAATAGCAATTTTGATGCTGCGAATGAAACGAGCTTTTTATCAGCTTGTGTTTAATCAGCAATATCCAACTATTGATATCTCGATGGAAGCGGGTTTTGATAATCCAGAATCATTTTCCCGTGTTTTTTCCATTATATTAATCTCTTTCCAGATGTTGCGGAAAGTGACCAAACTACGGATATTTATTTGCCGATAGAGTAGAGAAATCGAATGAATGTACTTGAACAGTTTGAGGCAGATATTGCATGCGAAATAAGTCTCGAGCATGAGTCGTCGTTTCTAAATTTAGTCTATATTGATTTGGACAAATTTGTTTATCATAACGATGCTTTAGGTCATGACATTGGCGATAAAACACTCGCGAAGATATTACAAACCTTGCAAGAATTATCTAGTGCGAATCACTCTGATTTTAGGCGAATACGGGGTGATAAATTTTTAGGTTTTTCTATGTCAAAAGAGCAGGCTGAACATATTGAACTTGGAAAACTAGCACAAAAAAATATTCATGGTTTAGCGATCCCATATGTTTATAAAGGGTATTCTGATGGAAGTTTTGAGTTCTCTAAGTTTATAACTTGCAGTGTCTGCGTGTTATCATTTTCGTTGGAAAGTCTTTCTAAGGCATCACATACTTTTGGTAAGCAAAGGCATACGTCGACAATGTTAGAAGACAATTTAGTTGTGGTGAATAAATTAGTCCGAAAAATAGAAAATATGATGTGCGTATGTAAGTCAGGGCAAAAAGGAAACTTTACCAAGATAACTTTGTCAGAGATCTAAAATATCAAATGTCTAACATTAGGTAAATATTTTTCAAAAGAGCCAGTATTAAAAGCAACTACTTTATCTCCCGGGTTAATCATATTATTTTCAATCGACGAATCTAAAGCCGCTATCGTTGCCGCACCTTCTGGGCAGATCCAAATACTGTAGTCTTGATAGATAGATGTTAAATTTTCACTGATCGATTTCTCATCGACAGCAATTGCCATTCCGCCGCTTTGCTTAATAATATCTAGCACTTTAAAATGACCCACTCCGCCCGGAACATTCAGTCCTGTAGCAATTGTTTCTCCCGCTTCGGCGAGGGTGGTATCTGAATCACCTTGTTGATACGCATTTACTACGGGAGCGGTTTTTTCCGATTGAACTGAAATGATCTTCGGACGTTTTTCATCGATTAAACCTAAGGATTGCATTTCATCAAAGGCTTTCCACATCCCCAAAATTCCAGTTCCTCCGCCGGTCGGATAAAGCACAACATCTGGCAGCTTCCATGGCTGATTTCTTCCATCCGTTGGTTCTGCTAATTCATAACCGAGAGTTTTTTTCCCATCAATACGCCATCCAGGTTCTTGAAACGTTGCCATATTAAAATATCCCTGCGGTAGGTATGTTTCTTTCATTAACGCACCCGCTTCTTTTATGGTTCCTTTAACTAATTCGATTTTAATATCATCGCGTAGTTTTGCTAGAGCAGATACTCGACCTAAGATCGGCATAGGAGTATCATCAGGCATAATAATAACTGATTTCATTCCAGCTTTTATGGCATACTCAGCGAGAGAATCACCTGCATTTCCTTGAGTGGGCACAACGACTTTTTTTACGCCAAAATGATTTGCCATTGAGACCGCCATACTCATTCCGCGATCTTTAAAACTACCGGTTGGATTTGCTCCCCAACCTTTGTGTGGTTGACCTTCATCTTTTAAATAAAGATCAAAGTTATGTTCTTTTGCGATTGGGTGGTCGGTTAAATAGACTTCGGGAGTATACCCTTCACCTAAAGAAATTATATCTTTTTGATCGTCAAGATCATTGATGTCCAATCCGAGCAAAGAACCAAATCGCCACATAGACTTTATTTCAGGACGATACCACGCGAAGTCTTGTTTTTCATTTTTTATTCGGTCAATATCGATAACGAGTTCTAAAGGTCTATCGTCAATTGGACATAGATTTATTAACTGATCGCCTGGATATTCAGCTTGGCATTTTGTGCATCTTAAATTTTTAATGTAGGACATATTTTTTGATCCAGAAAATTTACAAATAATTAACAAGTCGTTCAGATGAGATATAACCGACGAATTATCTTAACCTGAAACAATAAACCTCAACAGATCTCACTTTTATCGCTTCAAATTCTCAAGTTGAGATTAGACTTTTTGAATTATCGGCGTACAATTAATATTAACCAGTCAAATACGATTTTTAGTCTATATATTTTGGTTCAAGATGTTTTACTCTATACATTTTGAACACCTCTTTTAAGCAATCGTCTACTACCTGGTTTTCTATCTACAATGAGAAGCGATAATTCATTGTATCAAAAATCGGTTTCAGTATAAATCATATAGTTATTAAACCCTGCAAGTGATTTAACTTACCAAAACAAAGCCTTATCGCTACTCCTATTCGAGGGATCGTTGTGTCAGATTTTTTTGTTGAGTTTTACAAATTATTAATCAGTAGCGAAAGCGAGACTTTATCAATTTTTATGATAATTACGCTATTAGCGATTGTAGTCGCTATTTATCCTCACATTTACATAACCTATTCGCAAAAATATCCGCAACTTAAAAAAATATTGGATCTGGTTATATTCCTAACTGAAAAAAAAGTATTCTCTAATATTAGAAAAAAGTACAAACAATATCAGAAAAAAGAGTATATGTTCAGCAATACGATTGAATTTCTAAAAAATGGTACTAGTTTTGGTCAGCATCTTCCTTTTGCTAATTCTTATTATGTTTTACCAGACATTAAACTAACGAAAAATTCAACTAGTTCAGGTTACACTGAATATCATCAACGGAAAAGACAAGCCGATTTTAGTGAGAAAAATATTGAAAGCTTAGCGGATTTTACCAGACATCTAGAGCAAGATTGTGCACAGGTTAATTTGTCAGGTTTTCCAGGATATGGTAAATCCAATCTTTGTCGATATATATGCCATTATTATGCTTGCTCGGGTAATTCAGTTTTTGAGGAGGTATTTCTAATTGAAGCCAGCAGAGTTTCCAAATTGTTAAGAGATACCAGTAGTTTAAATTCTAACGATAGAGCAATTTTAGATAGCGACAAATATTTATTACCATATTTAATACTGCATTCTTCAAGTTTTCAAAATGCTGGATCTTTAACGTGGATTGCAAAGAAATTAGAATCTAAGTGTTTGATCGTTGTTGATGGTTTAGATGAATTCGATAATATTTCAAAAAGGGACGAATTTCTGAACACCTTATATAAAGGAATTAATGGAAAACAAATTTCAGCGCTAATAGCGGGTAGACCGTCTTCATTTGAAAGGGTAAAGATATTTAGTACACATAAACTAAAGACTTTTGCGATACAACCATTTTTGGAAACACAAATTGCTGAACTAGCAAAAAATATATACGATCTAAACAGCCAATGTTTATCAAATGTATTTAGACAAAAAAATGAAATAACAATGCTTAAGGTTAAAGACTTCATGCATCGAATATCGGGAGCAACCATGGAGTTGGCGAGTAATCCATTTTTATTAACGCTTATGGTCTATTTGGATTTAATCGGGAATAGAAAGCTGCCGAGTAGTAAGCCAGAATTAATCCAAATGTTTATTAAGGAATCGATCTCTCGGCGGAGTGATATCTTAACGACCATGCTGGTGGACGCAAAGCAAAGTTTTAATATTATTACCCAATATGATAGTAATATTACTAACGCCAAATTAACAGATTTTCTAGCTTTGTTGTCTTTTTTGATTTTTAACGAAAATTCAAAAAAGAAGATATTAAGTGAGTTAACTAAAGAGCTAGGTTTGACGCAGTCTGAAGGTGCTTATATTCCGAATAAGCTTATTGAGTTCTACACTGATATCGGCGTGCTAAGAAACAAAGGAGCGGTTGGACTTCGATTTGTTCATCGATGCTTTGGTGAGTACCTGTATGCTCGGCATTTACTAACTGTTTATAATCCAAAAGCGAGTGCTGGAAAAATTTTAGATAAAGCTACCAAACAACAGTTCTCAGAAGTTCTCTATTATCTGTGTTGGCATCAAGGAAAAATAGATACATTCCTTATCGAGTTAATGTTCGTAAAACCAGCAAATTTGGAATCTAGCATTCCTTTGCTTGCCTATGAAAAAGCCAGTCCCAAAATTAGAATATCAAACGAACTTAAAAGCAAAATCATTAGTATTAAAGACGAACTTGCTCAGTGTGATGCGCCAGAGGCAAATCGAATGGCTTTACAAGAAAAATTGCTGATATTAGCGGTAGCAGAGCCTTTTTCAAAACACCCTTTGAGTTGTAAAGAAGCGGCAACCATATTTAGAATAAAAGATGAATATCAGTGTAGAAAAGAATGCTTAGTTGGTCTATCACCTAATGAAATAGATATACTGATCAAGAGGATTAATGATGAATACTCAAATGGATCTGGTAATTTTTGTATCCCCAAAATGGTTTATAGTAATAACAAGATTTCGTACGATATGATTATTCGTAGTAATGATGGTGGTTATCTAATCGCTATGCCCAACAGTGAGCGATTCAAGAAAGTAAAGAATATTATCATTGATTATTCGGTAAAATATCTACGAAACCGAATGCCGAATGCTAAAAATAGCATTAGCGGTGCGCCGTTATTCCAGTCAATAAAATTTGTGGTCGATGGTATTATGGCAATATGGAATGCTAATATTTTATTAACAAATGAAATGGAAATTTATGAAAAAAAATTAGGTATGCATTATGTTGATTATTCAAGGGAGCAATACGATAAAATCAAATCAAAATATTTTGGGACTGCAGCTCAAAGAGCGAATTACATCAGGAATAAGAGTCTTTCGGAAGTGATGTTCGGAGAGAAAAATATTGGAAATATTTTACTTGAGGACAAATTAGTAAGGAGTTTTGCTGAGCTGTTGGATTATGAGAATCTATCAAAAGACTCTATCGAAAAACAGATCCAAATAAATTTACTGAATCTGTATAAGGCGTTGATATATGGTACCAATTATAAGTTATTTGAAAACACACAGTTAACACTTTGTCGTTTGTTAACTATAAATGCGATCTTCAATCGAAAAATTTCTGCCTGGGGTGAAATTCGATTGGCTTACAGCCACCTAAGTAAGTCCAATCGAAAGACGCATATTCTAACTAGTTAATCAATTTCAGGTCTATTATGTGCGTGATTGTTTTCGTCATCATACCATTGGAAATATTTTTCTGCCGCTTGAATTCCCGATTGTTTTAACGCTTCCTTTTTCTCGTCTTCGATATCAAAATCAGTTGTTCCTACATATAGCGTATCAATGTATACCGTTCGATGCCAGTCATCACTGTGTAAGTGGCTATTTCCTTGACTTTCTATGATAGTCGCAATAAGAGCTTTGGCATAGTCGAAAAAATCATTTATCTTTACGTGCTGAGGTTCTGCACCGTCTCGAAATACACCTATTTCTTGTTTAGTATCTAAGCGAAACCCTAAAGTTTCTTTATTGTAACGATAAGGACTAGAGTTTGGATGTTTTGTCAGAAATTTAGAGTTCTCATCCGTGTAGTAGGGGCGTTCTTTTGAATTTAAGTTTGATACTTCATGACCTAAGTATTTTTCTCGGTCAAATAGTTTAACCGGAAAATTATTAAGTACTCCCCCGTCAACATAAATATCTTTACGCGTATTTTTAACAGCCGCAAAAAATAATGGTATCGACATTGATATTCTCACGGCATCCGCTATTCGCATTCCAGGGGTGTGCTCTTTCGAGAAAACCTCACCAAAGCGAGTACTTAAATTTGTTCCGTAAACATAAAGATCCGGTCGATTGGCTTCTGCTAACTGCCTGAAAGTTGCGTTTGGATTACCTAATTTGTCGTTGATTAATTTGCTGATCCATTCATGAAAAAAATCACCTTTATACCAGCCAAATTTTTCTACGAGCCTTTTGCTATCTCTAATCAGCCCCCAGCTATCATCCATAAAATTATTAAAGTTAAGTTGTTTAAGAATTTTTAAAGTTTCTTGGTTGCTATAACCAAGTGCAAACATCACCGCATTAATCGCGCCAGCAGAAGTTCCTCCGACACGTTCAATCTGGGATAGAATCCCCTTTTGCTCAAGTATTTGCATAGCGCCAACATAGGCAATGCCCTTTACACCACCACCTTCAAGTACAAGATTTTTAAAATGATAAGTCATAAGTTTCTCCTTTTTAATACGACAAAGTTTTAACAGGATTTTGAAAAACAAAATTCTAATATAGCTACTAGAGACTAACTATTCTCATGAGTTTGGAAATTAAATGAGTTCCAATGAGAACAAAAGGCAGCGCATTACATTGTTTTAGGAATAGAGAATATTTTCAGGAATCAAACAGGAATTCCTTGCACGGCATATCCCTATTACGTCAATTGACTATACTCTGCTGAAGCTAAAAGGGCAAAACTCAAATTGCGATTATTGAACAAGAGTTTTATCTCGTGTGTTCATTAAGGTTTTCGAACGTATGTTTTAGTCTATATTTTTTCACTGTTTGATAGATTGATTTCAACTACACAATTAGGCCTTTTCTCTAGGGGTTGTATTGATAATTTACATCCCCATTTAAAAACCACTCGTTGTCATAAATTGAACTATAATCTGTGGAAATTTATTTTAGGGAGTTAGAAGTGTTTTATCCATTTCTGATTTTTATCTGTGCTATCTTAATTTTTACAAAACTATACTCATGGATCAAGAACCGAAAAACAGGAGCCGTTATTTTCGCTCTGTTGTTGCAAATATTCATGCCCGATCCATATACGGAAAGAACGGTAAAAGTCATTCAAGTAGATAAAAAGAAAGAGATTGAAAAACGACGAGAGGAAGAGCCTTAAAAAATGGTTACTTTTGCTTTCTAGTCAATGTATTTCTTCCCCATCCCAAATAACTAGCCGCTTCCGCTTTTTTCCCTGCTGATAGCTCTAGTGCCGTATTAATTAACAATTGCTCCAATTCGCTTTGAGCAGAAATTAACGCATTTTTATCACCATCAATGAATCGATTTTTGAGCTGATTTGATAATAACTTTTTCCAATGATGATGATTTTCTTTTATTGTTCGATTAAATAACTCATCGGGTAAATCTGCTGGTGTGATAAATTGACTATTCGCCATTACAGATAACCATCGACAGGTGTTTTCAAGTTGTCGTACATTACCAGACCAATCAAATTTTTTCATTTCACCAAGTGCTTGTTCTGATATTTGTATTTTTTGCTCGCCAAGTTCTTCTGAAATTTTTCTCAGAAAAAAATCTGAAAGTAGCGGGATATCTTCTGCTCTCTCCCTAAGTGGAGGAAGTGTTAAGGGTATAACATTTAAACGATGATAAAGATCTTCTCTAAATTCACCTTGTTCTATTTTTCCAACCAGATCCTGGTGAGTCGCGGCGATAATTCTGACATTTACAGACGTTGGATGAATCGAACCGATACGATAAAATGTGCCTTCAGATAACACCCTCAATAACCTTGTCTGAGTTTCCAGAGGCATATCGCCTATTTCATCAAGAAAAAGTGTACCTTGATCGGCTTGTTCGAATCGTCCTAATGAGCGCCCACTAGCGCCGGTAAAAGCACCTTTTTCATGACCGAACAATTCTGATTCAATTAGATCTTTTGGTATCGCAGCCATATTAAGCGCAATGAATGGTTTATGCTTTCTCGGACTATGTTGATGTAGAGCGTGAGCAACGAGTTCTTTACCGGTGCCAGACTCTCCTTTAATTAAAACGCTCACGTGAGAATTCGAAAGTCTGCCAATTGCCCGATATAAATTTTGCATACTAGGCGCTTCACCGATAATAGAAAACTTATTGCCTGCTGTTATTTTAGAATCATCTTTCTTATTTTGTTTTGGCATTAATGCGCGTTCTACAATTTCGCTTACTTCGTCAAGGTCGAATGGTTTTGGCAAGTATTCAAATGCACCTTTAGTGTATGCCGTTACTGCGCTATCAAGATCTGAGTGTGCTGTCATTATAATGACCGGCAAATTAGGAAAGTCCTTTTGACATTGATTGAGCAGTTCTATACCAGATTTTCCAGGCATTCTAACATCGGAAATTAGTAGGTCGAACTTTGTTTTTTGCAACAAGGCGATAGCATCGTCAGCATTATTCGTTTGCGTGACTTGCAGTTCCATATCGACTAATAATTCGTTCAGTACCCATCGAATACTGTCATCATCGTCAACTAAAAGAACTTTCTTATTTGTAAAATCAGTTTTCATATATTTCTCATAAACTCGGTCAAAACAGCAAGCTATTTTTTTACTGGTAAATAGAGACTAAAACAAGTTTTTCCAGAGAATGTTTCTAATTCAATGATCCCTTTATGCCGCTGGACTAAACTTTGTGCGATACTCAACCCTAGTCCGCTCGATTGTTTCCCACTAATAGTTGGAAAAAATATATCACTAACTAAGTCATGGGGAACACCGATTCCATTATCCTCTACATCTATTTTAATTACTTGCCTATATTGAACTTGACCGATTGCGTGTTGATGAAGCATTCGAGTTCTGAGAGTTAAGCAACCATCAGGATCTTGATGGTTATCTAGTTGGATCGCTTCAGCGGCATTTTTAATTAAATTAAGTAAAGCTTGCATGATTTGATTCGGAGAGATTTTAAGATCAGGAAGGCTCGGGTCGTAATCTTTGACGACTTTAAATTTCGGTGAACTTTGTAGCAAAACAATTTCAAGTGCATTCTCAATTAATTGATGAGGATTAATCGATTGAGTTGCTTCGGGAATTGCTGGCATTAGTAGTCGATCAACTAACGCACCCAAGCGGTCAGCTTCATTAATTATAATTTGTGAGTATTTTTTCGGAAAATCAACAGGTAGTTTTCTTTCTAATAACTGTGCAGCGCCTTTTATTCCACCCAATGGGTTTTTTATTTCATGAGCTAAATTGCGGACTAAGTTTTCACTGACTCGGCTTTGCTGCTGTAGCTGAAGATCTTTACGAATATTTTGGTGATGAGCTGAACTTTGGATTTCAAGTAAAAGTTGATTGTCGGCTCCATCGGAGTAAGGTGTCACCATGAGATTGACATGAATAACTCCAGTCGCGACTTTTAGCTCAATATCTTCAATAAAGCCTGTGAGTTGTTGTTCGCGAAAATTATCTAAATCTGAGGGAGACAGTTCACCCTTGATCAGTTCGAAAAAGGTCTCACTTTCCAGCTGACGATTGGAAAACCCGAGAAGTTGCTCTGTAGCGGTATTGACGCGGCGAATACGGTAGTTTTCACTGAGTAATAACAGTGCCGTGCTCAGAGAGTTGATATTAAGGTCTAAAGAGGATGCTGATGTCACAAAATTGTTCAGATAACTAAACTATAGCTGGAGAATAGCATGCTTTATGGTGCAGTGCATTTTTTTGGTGCGCGCGTAGTTTAATTTTTGTGGGATCTATTCTCCGCCCCTTGGGGCGAATTAGGTAAGTAAAAATTGAGCCTTCAAAATACCCCGCTTTTGAGTGGAAGTGAGAGGGCTTGCCTCAAGGATTTTTATTGGATACAAAAGTATAAAGGCTGGATACAAATCAGGTATTTGAGATTAAGTTTAATATATAAATGCCAATTACTTCACATATTTATAATAAGATAGATGTATTTCTGAGCGCTAGAATATGATATAGCTGTATATAGCAAAACGGAATATTAAATATCAGTTTATATTGCTATATGCGATATTAATTCAATCATCAAACTAAGGAAGTTATTATGAGAAAAATAGTTAAAAATACTGCACTTTGTGCTGCGTTGATGTCGGTTAGTTTTTTTGCTACTGCGGAAATGAATAAGCAAGGTGCTGATAAGTCGGCTAACTATTCGATTACCCAATCAGATATTAATTCAATACCTGAGTTACGAGACAATATCAATGTACAAGCCACTGGGTCTTTGTCAATGAGTTGCTTTGTTGATACGCCCGCGTACGATAACTTGACTCAAGGATATTGCTTTAGCGCTGGTGCAGCTAGAACTACGACCGCATATTTTTTAATCAATAACGCCCCTTCTAACTACACAGTTATTTGGTCTGATAGTCGCTGTAATTCTGCTTCTCTTTCTTGTATTTTGCCAATTAGGCAGTATCAAACAATTAATTTAAGTGCTACGGTATTGAATAATTCGAACAATACATTTGCGAAAACTTCTGCACGAGCAGAGTATGAAGGTTTGTTTTAAAGTTATGATGTAAGAATGTTAGACCGAGTGACTAAATTCATCGGTTTAACATTAAAAAATTAATACAATATCCGACTTTTAATCGTTCCTTTGATCTGCTTCAATCCTTCAAAAGCATCTTTGCTGGATGTTTGATCGATGTCTGTGACCACGTAGCCGACATTGGCGTTTGTCTGTAGATATTGGGCGGAGATATTCACTCCAGTTGCTGAAAATACGTCATTAATTTTTGCCAGAATACCTGGTTCATTGTGATGGATGTGGCAAATTCTATGTTTGCCAACCAGTTCAGGTAGTCCAACCTCTGGGAAATTCACTGAAGATAAAGTCGAGCCGTTGTTGCTGTATTTAAGCAGTTTTTCGCTGACTTCGATACCAATGTTGACTTGCGCTTCTTTGGTGCTGCCACCTATGTGCGGGGTTAAAATGGTGTTATCAAATTCTCTTAGTTTGGAGACGAATTCCTCCTGATTTGATTTGGGTTCTTTGGGGTAAACATCAATCGCGGCTCCACTAACACTGCCATCAGCTAGTCCTCTTGCTAAAGCATCGATGTCAACCACTGTGCCACGAGAGGCATTGACTAAAATTGCGCCTTCTTTGAGATAACCAAAAGCAGCTTGATCCATCATATTTTGGGTCTGCTCTGTTTCTGGTACATGAAAAGTGACCACGTCGGATGTTTCGAGTAACTTTTGGAAGCTGTCTGCGGGACGTGCATTTCCTAGAGAAAGTTTTTTGTCGATATCAAAAAACTGCACTCTCATGCCTAAATTTTCTGCCAGAATACCAATTTGTGTGCCGATATGTCCGTAACCCACGATTCCAAGAATTTTGCCACGGGTTTCAAAAGAGTTCGTAGCTGATTTTTGCCATTCTCCGCGATGAGCGGCGGCGTTTTTTGCAGGAACGCCTCTTAATAATAAGATAATTTCAGCCAATACTAATTCTGCCACGCTGCGAGTATTAGCAAAAGGCGCATTAAATACGGGGATGCCTTGCTTGGTTGCAGCTTCCAGATCGACTTGATTTGTGCCAATACAAAAGCAGCCAACGGCGGATAATTTGGGTGCAAAACTGAGTAATTCTTGAGTTACCTGGGTTCTTGAGCGAATACCCAAAAAGTTCGCATCGGCTACTGCTTCCTTGAGCTCGTCTTGAGGTAAAGATTTCGCAGCTGTAAATATATTGCTGTAGCCATCTTTACGGAAAACATCTTCGGCACTCTGATGAATACCTTCTAACAAGACAATTTTGATATTTTCTTTTGCGACAGAAGTGTTTTGTTTAGTCACAGTGGATTCCCATTTGTTATTTTGTTGAAGCTGATAAGTTTAAACCTAGAATAAGAAAAAATAACCATGAAGGCTAGTTTTTAAATCGTAAATAGGACTAATTTCTATAACTCTTAGCAATATCTCAGTTTTTGCTAGTTGACATACAAGATATTTTTAAATTTTAGTAAACGGATTGAATATGACAAGCATTTTAAAGTATTTCATGGTTTTGTCATAAAGCGGTAATATATTGTATAGAAACTATACTTGTAGAGTAAATTGTTGATTTTATTAATTACGAGCAAGAAGTTATGTCGCCTACCATTATGTTAGTTGAAGATGAGCCACCGATTCGGGAGATGCTCCGTTACGCGTTGGAGAAGGAAGACTATCAAGTTATAGAAGCTGAAAGTGCGAAAAATGCACGTGAAATTTTAATGACAAATCGCCCAGATCTATTGATTGTTGATTGGATGATGCCGAGTGAGTCAGGGGTGGAGTTTATTCGCCGCTTAAGACAAGATGAAATTTGGTCAGAAACACCTGTCATGATGCTAACTGCTCGTGTCGAAGAGATGGATAAGGTTAAAGGACTGGAGAGTGGCGCTGATGACTATATGGCTAAACCGGTTGCAATCAGAGAGTTTCAAGCGCGAGTGAGAGCATTGTTGCGCAGAATTTCAGGTAGTCAAGAGAATCAGGTGCTTGATGTTTTGGGTATTAAGATTAATTTAGCGACTCATCAGCTTTCAATTGATGGTAAGCTTGCGCCGATTGGCAGTTCAGAGTTTAATTTACTCAAATTTTTTATGACTCACAAAAATCGTGTATATTCGCGCTCGCAACTGCTTGATTTTGTCTGGGGGCAAGGGGTTTATCTAGAAGAAAGAACCGTCGATGTGCATATGTTAAGATTAAGAAAAATATTAAAACCTTTTGATAAACATGAACACCTTGTCACCGTGAGAGGCGTAGGTTATATGTTTTCTGATGGCAATATTGAGTAGAGTCGACCTCGATGAATACTGCCTGGTCAGTTGAATTTTCAAGAATTCTGATTACTTTAATTTCAACTATTTTATTTGGTTTAGTATCGGGCTATTGGGCTATATCTGTCACTGTTCATAGCGCACTTTATATTGGTTGGAATGTTATTCAGTTGAGAACTTTTGAACGCTGGATACGAAAAGGCGCACCTGCTTCCAGCGCGCCCGACGCGAGTGGTATTTGGGAATTAATCGTTCAGCATATTTACCGTACTCAAAAATCAAACAAAGATCGAAAAAAACATCTATCCAAATTAGCCAGTCATTATCATGCAGTGATGTCGGCACTGCCAGACGCTACGGTGGTGCTTAATTCGGAGCTGGAAATTGAATGGGCAAATAAAACTTCTCAAGCGATTTTGGGTCTCGATCCAGCAAGAGATGTCGGACACAAGTTAGGTAATATTGTTCGAGATACGGCGATGTTTGAGCTATTAGATTCTAATAAAGGAAAACATGAAATTGAAATGGCGTCGCCAGTTGATTCATTAAGAACTCTGGCGCTTACTAAGATCGAATATGGCGACGATAAAACGTTATTAACCGCAAGAGATATTAGCCAGCGAATAGCATTACAAAAGCTTCGCAAAGCTTTTATTGCCAACGCGTCACATGAACTTCGTACGCCTCTTACGGTTATTTCTGGTTATTTAGAAATGCTTGATAGTGATGATGATCTTCCTCCATCGATGGGTAAAATAGTCAACAACGCTCACTTACAAGCCATTCGGATGGATCAAATACTTAACGATTTATTGATCTTATCCAAGTTGGAAGAGCGAGGCTATTCTAAAGAGCGAGGCGACACAGTTGATGTTCCGGTGATGTTAAAAAATTTAATCGCCGATTTTCAGAAAACGAAGATCGAAGGGACTCATGAAATAGAATTGAATATCGATGAAAATTTATTAGTTAAAGTGGTTGAAACAGAATTTTATAGTTTATGTCAGAACTTACTTAGTAATGCGGTCAAGTATTCACCCGAGGGTTCGGTGATTAAGGTATGCTGGTCGATTAGTCCAGATAATAGCGCTTGTTTGAAAGTCATTGATCAGGGCGAGGGAATTGCGAGAGAACATTTATCTCGTTTGACTGAAAGATTTTTTAGAGCCAATGTAAATCGTGCCCGCAAAGTTAATGGCACAGGATTGGGATTATCGATTGTTAAACATATTATGGAAAATTATGGCGGTTACTTAGATATTCAAAGCGAGCTGACAGTCGGTTCTACTTTCACTGCTTGTTTTCCAAGTTATCGAGTTCAGCTAAATGATCGTCAAGAGCTGATTAATAGTTAGAGCTTCTTGATATATTTTTTGCCAGCAGATTCACCTCGTCAGCAAAAGTCCCTGCCTCTGTTTGTTAACAACTTGTTCCTACCAAATTGCATTTCAACCACCTGCTAATAATCGATTTTTGAGATTTGTCATTTTCTTGTAACACCTTGTCATTTTTCTGACATTTACAAAATTTAACCTCTAGTAGATTTTTAAAACTAATTTAATCCGTATTGGGGTGAACTATGAAATTTAGCAAGCTGATTTCAGTCAGTGCAGTAGCAGCGGTTTTCTCGCTATCAGGTTGTGGTGGCGGAGACATTAATATTAATGAAGGCGATGAAGTCGTCCAACCACCAGTTGTGGTTGATCCACCTGTAGACACGGGATTTCAATGTCCTGATTTTGCTAGCAAGATTGATGCGATTGCTAGTTTTGATAATGTTTGTGAAGTAACCGGAACACTAACTGCGGATGTGACATTCACTAACGATGCGCTTTGGGTTTTGAACGGGCGAGTGGCGGTTGGTAACGATCGCGCAGACTCTAGTGTACTGACGATTGAAGCGGGTACTAGCGTTATTGGTCGATCAGGGGATGACTTTTTAGTCGTGCGTCGAGACTCATCAATTCAAGCGGTTGGTACGCAAAGTGCTCCTATAACGATGACATCGCTCGAAGATGTGACCGGTGCTGAAACAACAATTGGTCAGTGGGGCGGTTTGGTTCTTTTAGGTAACGCACCTTCAAATCTATGTGATGCCAATGGTGATAACGTCGCTGATGCAACTGAGTTAGCCAACTGTAGCATTAATGCGGAAGGTGATGCTGGTCTATATGGCGGAGATAATCCAAATGACAATTCTGGTTCGCTTGAATATGTAATCGTTAAACAAGCAGGTAAAGCGTTAGGTTCTGGTGATGAGCTTAACGGTATTTCGTTTGCGGGCGTCGGTGATGCAACAAATGTTGATTATATTCAGGTTCATGAAAATCTTGATGATGGTGTCGAATTTTTTGGCGGAACAGTTAACGTAAAACATATTGTTCTAACGGGTAACGGTGATGATGCATTTGACTGGTCATTTGGTTGGACGGGTAAGGCGCAATACGTTTATGTTCAAGCTAATGATACGGCAGGAAATCGTGGTATTGAAGCTGATAATGGCGAAGCCTTTCCAGCAGCAACACCTCAAACGAAACCGACTATTTCTAACTTCACCATTGTCGGTGGAAACGTTCCCAGTGCCGATTCAGAAGGTATTTTACTTCGTCACGGCACAGCGGGTGACCTTTACAACATGGTGGTTACCGGTCCTACCGGAATGGGCGAATGTCTGGAAGTTGATAGCTTTCCAGAGACTCGTGCCAATGCAGAAAGCGGCGAGTTAACGGTTACTTATTCTGTTATCGCTTGTGACAACGGCGAAAATTTTAAAGGTAATGCAACGGATACTTTGACCACGGAAGATTGGTTTCTAGGTCAAGCAGGCAACAGTGCTTTTGCCGATTCTTCATCTATCCAGATGGATGTTAACGGTTATATGCCGACAAGTTCTTCACCGTTATTAAGTGCTGGAACGGATACTTCGTTAGTTGATAGCTTTTTTGATTCAGTTGATTACATCGGTGCTTTCGATGGAACTAACGACTGGACTGAAGGTTGGGCTGTTGGTGTTCGAGGCGGATTCCCAGCCAACATTCAAAATGCTTTGCAAAAAGGACTAGCAAGCAATGCGTCAAATGAATTCGCAGAAATTACAGATAAGCCCGTTTATCGGATCGCTAACGGAACGACCTTTACTGAAGATGTCACCTTGACAAATGATGCTCACTGGATTTTAAACGGACGAACCGCAGTTGGTGACGATCGTGCCAATAACGCAACACTCTACATTCAGCAAGGTACCACTTTAATCGGTGAGTCTGGCGATGACTTCCTGGTGGTTCGTCGAGGTTCAAAAATTGAAGCTGTTGGTAGCAAAGGCGCGCCAATCGTAATGACTTCAATTCAGGATATGCTCGGTCAGGAAACGGCTATTGGTCAGTGGGGTGGTCTGGTTCTTTTAGGTAACGCGCCTTCGAATCTTTGTGATGCCAATGGCAATAACGTCGCTGATGCAACTGAGTTAGCCAACTGTAGCATTAATGCGGAAGGTGATGCTGGTCTGTACGGTGGTGATGACCCTGCGGATGATTCTGGAACGCTTAAGTTTGTTGTTGTTAAACAAGCAGGTAAAGCTCTTGGCTCAGGTGACGAGTTAAACGGTATTTCGTTTGCTGGTGTTGGTAACAGAACAGTCGTTGATTATATCCAGGTTCATGAAAATCTAGACGATGGTGTTGAGTTTTTTGGTGGAACAGTGGATGTCAGCCATATTGTTTTAACCGGTAATGGCGACGATTCGTTTGACTGGTCTTTTGGTTGGACTGGGCGGGCACAGTTCATTTATGTGCAACACAACGACACACAAGCAAACCGTGGGTTTGAAGCAGATAATGGGGAAGCCTTTCCTGCAGCTACACCGCTAACCAATCCGATTGTTAGCAACGTGACAATCCGTGGTGCGAATGCACCAGGAAGCGATTCTGAGGGGGTATTGCTACGTCACGGTACTGCGGGGCGTTTACATAACTTTGTGATCACGGGTCCTGCTGGTATGGGCGAATGTTTAGAAGTCGATAGTTTTGCTGAAACTCGTGCTAATGCTGAAAATGGCTCATTAATTATGACTAATTCAGTGGTTGCATGTGAAAACGGTGAAAACTTTAAAGGTAATGCGACGGATACCTTAACCACTGAAGAGTGGTTCTTAGGACAAACAGGTAACAGTGCATTCGATAATTCAGAAGCACTTAATCTTCTTGCCGATGGATTTACACCTCAAGCTGGTTCGCCGTTACTAGGTAATGGAGCAGACGCAGCTGATTTGTATCAAGATCCCTGGTTCCGTTCAACCGATTACATCGGTGCATTTGACGGCGAAAGCAACTGGATGGAAGGTTGGACTTTTGGTGTTAACACCGGAATTCCTACCGATGTTACTGCAGCTGATGTTCAAGGTTTAGCGATTGATGCTTCAGGCGAGTTTTCTGCGATTACCGATAAGCCGGTTTATAAATTGACCGCTGATGTCGTACTGACTAGCGATGTGGTTTTAACCAATGATAAGCATTGGGTACTTAAAGGGCGTACTGCGGTTGGAGAAGATAATGCCAATAGCGCGACGCTATACATTGAGCCGGGAACAACCATTATTGGGGAAACGGGAGATGACTTCCTGGTAGCACGTCGCGGTTCAAAAATCGAAGCACTTGGTAGTGCCTCATCTCCCATCATTATGACCTCAATTCAGGATATGACTGGTCAGGCAACAGCCGTTGGTCAATGGGGTGGTCTGGTTCTTTTAGGTAACGCGCCTGCTAATCTTTGTGACGGCAATGGTGATGATCTTGCGGATGCAACTGAGCTTGCCAATTGCGGGATCAGTGCTGAAGGTGACGCGGGATTATATGGCGGCGATAACGCTGCTGATAATTCTGGAACACTTCGTTACTTAGTCGTTAAATACGCTGGTAAAGCACTTGGTTCAGGCGATGAATTAAATGGTATTTCATTCGCTGGCGTAGGCAGTGGAACTAACGTTGATTACATTCAAGTTCATATGAATCTTGATGATGGTGTTGAGTTTTTTGGCGGTACGGTTGACGTAAGACATTTAGTTTTAACCGCAAATGGTGATGATTCTTTTGATTGGTCTTTTGGTTGGAGCGGGCGGGCTCAATACGTGCTGATCAAACATGATGCGGCATTTGTTAATCGTGGTATCGAAGCTGACAATGGCGAAGCGCAACCTGCGGCAACACCACTTACTAATCCATCCATTGCTAACTTCACCATTATTGGTGCTGACAATGTGGATTCTGAAGGTGTGTTACTCAGACACGGTACAGCAGGAAAGTTATACAACCTGCTTGTGACCGGACCTGCTGGAATGGGCGAATGTTTAGAAGTTGATAGTTTTGTAGAAACTCAAGCTAATGCTGAGTCAGGTGAGTTGATTATGCAAAACAGCGTAATTGCCTGCGAAAACAGTGAAAACTTTAAAGGTAATGCAACGACTACTTTAACCACTGAAGAGTGGTTCTTAGGACAAACGGGTAATAGTGTTGCTGCAACTATGGCAGATGTTGTTTCAGGATACGAAACAGTTTCAGCCGCGACCGCTGCCGATATGAACGCAATTGATAGCTGGTTTGATAGCCCTGATTTCATCGGCGCAGTTGGCGCAGACAATGACTGGACTGCTGGATGGGTTACTGTAGGGTTGGAGTAGCAAATGAAAGAATCTCAAAAAAGTTATCGCATCAGAAGAGCGAGCGTTGCGGTTAGTTTGGCTCTTATGACGAGCCTTTCTGCAACGGCTTTTGCGGCAGAAGAAACCGGCGAAGAGTTAGAAGAAGTTGTGGTAACCGGAAGTCGATTACAAGGAAGCGCACAAGCGGTTTTAGATGAGCGAAAAGATCAAGCCTTTGTTGCTGATATTTTAGGTGCAGAACAAATTTCAAGAACTGGTGACAGTGATGCTGCTTCTGCATTAAGACGTGTTACCGGACTGACTCTGGTTGATGGAAAATACATTTACATTCGCGGTTTAGGTGAGCGATATTCGAGTACTTTGTTAAATGGCTCGACTGTACCAAGTCCTGATCCGACGCGGTCAGTACTGCCGCTCGATTTATTTCCAGCGAGTATTATTGAAAGTTTAAATGTGCAGAAATCTTATTCGCCAGCACTACCAGCTCACTTTGCTGGCGGTAATGTGGACATTCGAACCAAGTCGATACCGAGCGAGAAAATATTTAAAATCGGAGGCAAGTTAGGATTTAATTTCGATAATGATGATTCTCCCTGGTATAACGGCGGATCGGATGATGATGTCGGTAAGGACGATGGTACTCGCGCGATTTCTCAACTGCTGCGAACGACGTTAGCTAACGGAGGGATCAGTAATTTATCTAACCAAGAATCGATCGACATAGTGAGTTCATTAAATCGAGATTTTGATGCAGAAGAACAATCAACTGATCCGGATTATGGATTCAATGCGACCTATGGAGATAAAATCGATTTTGATGGTGGTTCTCGGTTAGGTTTTTTAACCAGTGCTTCTTACAAAAACGAATGGAGTGTTGGTAACGAAAGAAACGTTAACAATCTGGCAAAATCGGGTGGCGAAATACGCATTAATGAATTCGCCGACGGTCAATCAACAGAACATCAAATCAAAATAAGTGGGATGCTTAATATTGGTTTTGATTACAATCAGGATCATCACTTTGAATTGAACAATATTTATTTGAGTGATACTAAAGATCGCTTGAGAGAACGTCAATTTGAAAACACTAATACTATTAATGAGGAAGACGAGTCTCGAAGAAAAGTAGACGTACTTTATGAGGAGCGAGAACTTATTTCTCACCAGTTTAAAGCTCGTCACAATTTTCCCGATTGGTATAACCTTGGTGTTGACTGGCAAGTATCTAAAAGTAAAACAGAACGTGATGCCCCGGGTGCTTTTGAAACAACTTTTAGAGTTGATCGTGAAAACGGTGTAACCACCTCACAAATCGCGAGAGATATCGATACCACTTACGGTTTTCAAAAGCTTGAAGATGAGGTAACAAATTACGGGTTTAATATTTCTTTGCCGCTTTATATGGATAACTGGAATGTAGAATTAAAAGCGGGTGCTGATTTTGTAGAAAAAGAACGAGACTCGGAAAGTATTGGCATCGTTTTACAAACCTTTTCAATTCCTTCTCAGTATTTAGCAGGTGATGATTATTCGCAAATATTATCTGATTCAAATTTAGCACAATCTGACTATACTATTCGATTGGATGATTCAACTTCAAATGGCGACAAATACAAAGCGGCTACTTTGATCGATGCTTATTATTTTCTAGCTGATTTTGATTTGAGTAGTCATTGGCGTGTAACCGGTGGCGTTCGATACGAAGACTTTCGTCAACTCTCCGTTCCGTTTCAACCACACTCAAATTTCTTTGCGGGTGATACGGAGTCAGTGGCGAACCTGCCCTTGCTAGAAGATGAGTTTTTTCCATCATTAGCCGCTACTTATATTGTGGATAGCGAAATGCAAGTTCGTTTTAACTATAGCGAAACAACCATTCGTCCGGACTTTAGAGATATTTCTACCAGTTTTTATATCGATCCTTTAACGGAATTTTTAGTTCGTGGTTCAACCTCACTTAAAAGCTCTGCGGTTCAAAATCTTGACTTAAGATGGGAATGGTATTTGGAAACAGGTGAAAATTTATCGGTCGCAATTTTTTGGAAAGATATTGAAAATCCAATTGAACAGATTGAATTGCCGAGTGCAACAGAAGGCGCGCCACAGTTATTAACGGCGAACGCTTCAGATGGTCAGCTATATGGCGTTGAAGTTGAATTTTTAAAAGACTTATCATTCATTAGTGATGATTTTGCCAATTATTTTATAACGGGGAACGTGACTTATTCTGATTCAGAAGTGAATATTTGCTCAACGGTTGGCGCGAGCAATTGTTTGTTTGAAGAACAGTTAAGAGAAGCACTAAATACACAAGAAAGTGTGACATCGGTAATCACAAATAATGATCGACGTTTAATAGGACACTCTGAATGGGTTGCTAATCTACAACTTGGTTGGGATGCGCTGAATAACGAGCATTCAGCCACGCTAGTTTATAATGTTTTTGGTCCACGGATTATTGTTCCAGGTGTCAGTGGTTTCGAAGATGCAGAAGAGCAATCTTTTCATTCACTGGATTTTATTTATACCTGGTATCCAACTTATGACACCACAGTTAAGCTTCAATTGAAAAATATCTTAGGTGAAGACAAAACTATCGAGCAGGAAGGAGTTGATATTTTGAGTGAAACCGTTGGTACTGAATTGAGTGCGTCGTTTAGTATGAATTTTTAATACTTCTCTTATAAATTACACCCCAACTTATTTAAGGATGAATTTTGTTGGGGTGGTCTCTTTATATCCTCATAAGTTTTATCTGCAAGAATAGATTATCTACACTTATTCTAGTATAAATTACAGACTTGATAAACTTTATGATCTGTTATATCAAGAGAGTTAGTTTTTTTCTGATATTCGTGTGCTCTATTGCTTACAAGCAGTCTCTACTTTTTGAGGAATTGATCCCATTGTTCTTATAACATTAAGCATTTAAAGAACTTTTGTTAACCTCATCACTTTAATTTGAATAAATGTAATCATATAATAGCTATGTCTGAAAATAAATACTCACTCAGGTAGTTTTATTGTTACCTCTAAATTTTTAGAATGTACAACAAAGAAGGAGTAAAGTTTTGCTTACATCAAAGAATATTTTTGCTATTAGTGTTTCTCTTGGTTTGATTATTTTGTCTGGTTGTGGGGGATCAAGCACTGAAGTGCCCGAAGTCGATCCTATCAATTCCGTTGTATATCAAAGTTCCGGTAAAATTGTTGCTGTAAATGATGACAATAGTATTCAGGTTTCTAACGTAACCTATGACCTTTCATCAGCATCAATCACTATGGATGATGAGAACGGTAGTTTTGCTGAGCTTCGGCAAGGAATGGTGGTTACTCTCAAAGGTACTCGTTCTCAATCGAATACCACTGGAACTAAAACTGCTGACAGTCTGGAATTTCAGGATCAAGTTGAGGGATCAGTTAGTAGTATAGATTTGACTACTAGTAGTTTTGTAATTCTGGGAACATCGATAAAAGTTGATAGCCTCACAGTTTTTGAGGACGTATCAATGGATACAATGACTATTGGTAACATAATAGAGGTTAGTGGTTATTCTGATGGCAGCGGGACTATTATAGCGACTTACGTAGAACTAGAAGCAGAAGTATATACTCCGGGTAATGAAATTGAATTAAAAGGGACGATAAGCGATCTGGATGCCGATGCCATGAGTTTTTTCATCGGGAATCAAGAAATTGATTACTCATCAGCTGTGTTAACCGATATTCCAAATGATACATTGGTTGATGGATTATATGTCGAAGTAAAAAGTATTTCAGATTTAGTTGATGGTGTACTGATTGCCAGTGAAGTTGAAAAAGAAAGTGAAGGTGTAGATGGTAATGAAGGTGACGAGATAGAAATTGAAGGTGTTGTCACGGAATTTGTTGATGCAACTAACTTTGCATTAAATGGTCAGACTGTAACCACAAATTCTACAACAACTTATGAAAATGGTTCTGCAGATAATATCCAACTAAATGTTCATCTAGAAGCTGAAGGAGAACTCAATGCGGATGGTGTTCTCGTGGCTGATGAAATTGAGTTTAAAATATCTAATGATGTTGAAATATATGCGCCAGTGACTGCAATTGACATGACAAATATGACAGTGAGCGCGTTAGGTGTTACGGTTCAAATTGATGAGCTTACGTTGTTTAAAGATGGATCAAGTGCTGAGTTGCCATCGTTTAGTTTAAGTGACTTAAATGACGGGGACTTCGTAGAGATCAGTGCTGCACTAGATGGCGATACAGTTGTTGCTGGAAAGTTTGAGCGCAAAGAACAACGAAATGAAGTTGAATTACAAGGATATGTTGATTCGCTAACTCAACCTGATATGGTGGTGCTAGGTGTTAACGTTATCACCAATGTCGAGACAGGATTTGAAGATGCTCAGGGTCTTATAATTTCTGCAGACACTTTCTTTAGCAGTGTGCAAGTAGATTCTCTAGTTGAAGTCAAAGGTACATTCGATGGCACCGCCCTGACAGCTCACGAAGCTGAAATAGAAGATTAACCATCAATTGGATTAAATATGCTAATAGAGACTTTCATCGTGTTCGATGTAAGTCTCTTTTTTTATTCCAAACTCAGAATTAATAGATAATCTGACTTACCTTCTTAAGTTTAGCTCAGCGTACTTCTAATCACCGCGTTTTAGTCTTATATGGTTTAACGGGGTTAAGTTATTAATTACCTTGCATATGCGTCTAACCGCTGATTTTCTGACTCTAGTCACTTTATAAAAACTATTGAGTTTCTTAAACTTGTGTCTGTCTTGTTTTTAAACGTTCAATCGCTCATTACCGATTCTGTTCAAAGTTTTTAATAGAGATTTTATCTTCTTCACAGAGAAAAGCGCGGTGTACGCAGCGACAGATACAATGATAATAGAAGTACTTATTGAATAGCTATCCGTGTGCAAGAACCCTCCACGATGGATTTTGAATGATTGATCCTACGAAAATGGGACATCCAGATCTTTTGTCTCTTTGGCTAAAAATTTAATCTGTCTAGTTTAAAGTGTCCGAATGTTACAAGTATTTGGCAGAATTCTGCTAATGGTTAACAAACCAATACTGTATAATTCCTTATATTCTATGCAGTGCATAGAGCCCCGTGTATAACGGATAACTAACTTTACCTAGGACGACAAATTGTAAGGAATAAAAAATGAAATCTCTCCGACTTTTAATCCCTATATTTAGTATATTTTTTTTGATCAGCGGGATTGTTCAAGCCGAACAATGGTATTCTGAAACAGATTTAAAATATAAAAGAAATAGCCCGATGTTGTTTAAAAAATTTAGTATTGCTAATAAACTAATTGATCAATATAGCACTGAAAAGCGAGAGACGAATTTAGAGGTACCGTGGAAAATATTAGTTGAAATTATTGAAGAAGATAGTAATTTTGCGCCAGCTTATGTCCAATTAGCTAGAATATCAGCCAAAAAAGGAATCTCTAGATCAAAGCGAGGTCTAGATTATATTTCTCACTTTTTAGATAAGTCATTGTCCATTGAGCCTAAGTTTGCCGAGGCTCATACCTACTATGCATCGGTATATAATATTAGAAAGGACTTTAAGTTGATGCGATTTCACCTAGAAAAGGCAGAAAGTATCGGTACTAATAGTCCATGGTTAGATATAAACTTTGGCAGATTATTTATGCGGGAAGGGCATCCTGAAAAAGCGATAAAACTATTCGAAAAAACCATTTTACGTACAGATATTAGTAATAGAACTAAATATTATCCAAATGCTGAGTTAAAAAATTATTATAAGAGTATTAGTAACAGTAAGCGCGCACTTTCTTATGCAGACGAAATAACTAAATTAGATCCAAGTAGCGCTTACTCGTGGGGAAATGCTGCTATGATTCTACTTTATGATATGGGAGAAGTTGATAAAGCAATCAAATATTTAATAAAAGCGCGTAAACTCTATTCGTACAAAATGGCGAACAGAGCTCTAGCAGTGGCTTATTACAGTAAATGGGCGGAATTAAAAAGTAAAGCTCCTCAATTAGCTAATGAGTATTATCAGAAAGGATATGAGCTACAATCGAATATACGAAGAATTACTGATGAAATAACGCCACACCCTGTGCTTGCAAAAACTTTAGTCGCTTTGGGTGAAAAACATAATATTAAAGTCGCACCTATGACCTATTTCCAACCTGAAAATTACAAAGGAATCAAAGCGAATAAGTCAGAAAAGGGTAAAAATAACTAAAGGTAATTATAAAAAATAAACCTATAACGAATTAAAAAGTGATACAAGTGAAATAAACAAGTACTTAGCGTTGCGTTATCATAAATAAATTGCGAAAGATGAAGCGCTCAATCCATACTTTTATTTCCACATTCCAGGTAATAGTGGCAAAGCTCAGTAGGTTAGGTTCGTAAACCCAACAATGATGCTTAGATAAAAATAGAAATTTATTTATTGGAATTTGTAAACTCATTCCAACCTACGGTACTATTTCAGATATGCATAATTGGTACATGGCTTTACGTTCTGGGGAGATTTTGAATGAGAAATCATGGGAGGTAATATTCACGCCTTATGTAAAAGCAGGGGACAATTCACATTATGGCTATGGTTGGGCAATTACAACTGGTGAAAAGGGAAGTAGACTAATTACCCACAATGGTTCAAATGGTTACTCTTTTGCTGATTTTAAGTACTATCCAAGCGAGGATTTATTCGTGTTTGTAGCAACAAATGACATAGACAATTATCCAAAGGAACTAAGAAAAAGGCTCAACAAAATATTTCTAATAGAAGTGGCTAATAAGCAACTCTACCCAACGCCGAAGCGTCAGCTGATTGAAGCATTATTTATTCACGGAGATTTCAATGCGTCTACTAACTCTTTTTTTTATGTTTCTTATCTCTTCTGCTGCATACGGGTGGGATGTACGCGGAGCGCTAAAAGACCATTCAAATAAGTACTATATTATATATTCGGGAAAAGGTGTAAACGAGCTAGGCGTAGAAATTAGTAAAGAGGAACGTAAACTTACAAGTATTAGCTTTCGAAATATTAGTGTAATTGATTCTAATGAGATGCAAAAAGAGATCGCAAGCTATCTTTTAACAAATTACTCGGAAATATATACTGAAGTGCTAAATTCATCTGGCAACTTGTATAATCCAAAACTACAAGCTATTAAAGAGCCTCTAAAGGAAGCGATCAGAAAAACTAGTTATATAGAGTCTGTTAATAAAATACTGCGAAAAAATGGTTACGAAATATCTAGCGTATCTATCCTTGGAGAGTTGTTAACTTATGAAAAAATTGATGATAATAGGGTTTTCAGTACAAGTATGTGGCTTTCGGTAAAACAACTGACAAACCGATTAATGTAGCATTTATTATTGAAAAATTAAATCTCTTCAAGCAATGAATAATTGAATTGAAACTCAAAATAAGCAAGGAGGATTTAGTTAAAAATCAAATTAGGTTAGCGGGAATGATCACTTTAAAGGGGCTTTTCTACAGCCTCGTTAGGTAATGTTGGGGAGCATCATGCAAAATATATTCGAAATTGTTTACCAACTAGTGAAAGAAAGTGCACCTCACAGTGTTGAGAACCTAAATCCTCCAGCAAATGAAGAACAATTATCTAAACTTAAGTGTGCCATCCAAGAAATGCCGGATGAATTAGAAAGATATTTTAAATTGCACAATGGTGAAGCAGTTTCATGGATATCCATTTTCCCAAATGGAATGCAATTAATAGATATTGATTTGCTGATTGAATTGTATAGTTATCAAACATCAACGAACGATTATTTTATTGATAATGTTGATGAACTTGTCGAAAAAAATGTAATGGATAGACCTGTAGGACCAGTCAGGCCAGTATTTCAATACTCTAAGAGGATACCATTTGCTCAGATGAATGGATCTATTATATGGTATGTCGATATGGATCCTGCTGAAGGAGGTAATGTAGGTCAAATAATTGAAGAAGATGCAGAAGACCTATCCATAAGGGTTATTGCAAACTCTTTATCTGAACTATTTAATTTATACATCAAAGATCTTGAAAATGGGGCATTTACAACAGATGGAGAAGGGCAAATAATAAATGAATCTGAGCACTGGCCTAACAAGTTATTGGAAAGAGCCAGTAGTTCAGCAAAGGGTGACTACAACTAGACTGTCTGTTTTATATTGATCGAACAAGAAGGCGTTGATATCTTGAGTGAAACGGTTGGTATGGAGTTGAGTGTTTCGTTTAGTGTGAATTTCTGATTTTTCTCTTTGATTGTCTCTTACCATTTAGCAAACAGTTCAATAAACCGAATTTTCCCAAGAAACCCCATTTAGACTTATTTTATTTCCCAGGTGTTTGTTTGGGACTTAGCTTATCGAGCCCGTATATTTGGGGTTTCACGTTCCGTGGTGCGCACAAATTAAAAAGAAAAAGTCTTAATTGTTGTCTATCATTGATCTAAAGACAAAAATGGAGAAAAGAATGAATCTGACTGTTACAACGAGGATCGCTGGAGGGGCGGGTCTAGTTGTATTATTACTTATACTGGTATCTTTTACTGGATTGCAGGGTGTTTCTCGCATAGATGACGCTTTAACGGCGATTACAGATAAGTCAACTCCCATGTTGATTGCGGGAAGTGATGATGTTTCTTCATTGTTAAAATCCGTAGTCGAAGTGAACCAATTTCATCGATCGAAAACTGATACTGAAATGGGTGAAAGTGAGAAAAAGTATCAATCTTTGATGAAAACAAATCGTGCTTCAAGTGCGTTACTGAAAGAGATAGCGCATGATTATCCTGAAGTTTTAACCACACTCGAAGCGAGTGACCGAAGTATTATTCAATTCTCAAAAATCGTTCCAGTGATATTTGAAAAGCACCGACTGGATATATCTCTAGGTAAAAAAATAGAGGTATTGCGTGATGAATTCGAAGAAATTGCAGATGAGCTTGATTCTAATCTGTACGATTTAGCTGATGAGTTTCAAGATGATCCAGTTGCGGAAACCCTACAAGATATGTCAAATATGGTCAGAGAAACAACGGTGATAGTGACTGATGCACTGGTTATCAGTGATCAAGCTGAATTTGAATCAGTGACTCAAGAAGTAAATGTTCTAATAGAAGATTTGGTCAATGAATTTAATTCAGTACAAGAAAATTCATTATTGATTGAGAGCGAAGTTTTCTCTAGTGCAAAAGAGGCACTTAATTCGTTTAAAGGACTAACTGTAGCAAAAGGTAACATTTCAGAAATCTATAGTGCCCAGTTGGCAGCACGTTCGCAAGCAAAAAACTTTTTGAATCAATCAAATGCAGCTGTAACCGAAGCTCAGCTACATTTGAATGAGGTGTTTTCAAAAATTAAAGAGTTGAACCTATCAATTAAAAAAGATGCTTCGAACCAGGTAGACTCTAGTCGAATGATGTTAATTGCGTTTGCGCTAATTGCTATTTTTATCGCAATACTAGTAAATTATTGGGTTTTACACAGTATTACCAATCCATTAAAAGAGGTATTGAGGGTCATTAAAAGAGTATCTAAAGGTGATTTAACTGAAAAAGCTGACGTTTACAGGCAGGATGAGCTTGGCATGCTATCTAATGGATTTAATGATCTAATAGATGCTCTAAGAGGCATGTTGAAGGAAATAGGAAACAGTTCCCAGCAGTTGGCAGCGGCAGCCGAACAAACTTCAACAGTTTCGCAGCAAAGTCATAAAAATATTAACCATCAAAAAAACCAGGTAGATAAGGTTGTGATGGCAATGGGTGAGATGACATCGACAGTTGATGAAGTATCAAATGGCGCTGATAAGACGTTGGCAGAAGTGAAAAAGGCGAATAAGGATACGCTTGATGGTCAATCTGTGGTTCAAGAAAGCATTACTACCATCAATCAATTGGCGAGTGAAATTGAAGGTGCATCTGGCGTGATCGACCAGCTCGCAGACTACAGTAATAATATTGGGACGGTACTGGATGTTATTCGAGGTATAGCCGATCAAACTAATCTACTTGCGTTAAATGCCGCAATAGAGGCTGCGAGAGCCGGTGAACAAGGGCGAGGATTCGCGGTAGTCGCTGATGAAGTCAGAACTTTAGCCAGCAAAACTCAAGATTCGACATCTGAAATACAAAAAATGATTGAAAGATTACAGGCTGGAACGACTGAAGCCGTTGCCGTTATGACAACTAGTCGTAATGTTGCGCAGCATAGTGTTAACCAGACAGAAGTTGCAGGGCAATCGTTGCAAAAAATAACGCAAGCGGTTAGCGTCATCAATGATATGAGCACACTAATAGGTGGTGCGGTTGAACAACAAAGCAGGGTTTCAAAAGAAATGCACGAAAATGTATTGTCTATTTCAGAAATAGCGGATAGAACAGCCTCGGGAGCAAGTGAAAATTTATCTTCTAGTCGAGGGCTGGCATCGTTGGCAGCTCATATGCAAAAGCTAGTCAGTCAGTTTAAATATTAAAGCCAAATCTTCTTATTTTAGTTGTAAAAAATCACATTTTTGAGCGATACAGGTCGACAAATACTTGCTTACTCGGATCGCCTGCAGCTACCAAGTTTTCAGTCCATTGGATAATGTTCAAGCCGTCAGGCTCAACAAACGTTAGCCCTTTTTTACCAACTTTAGTGGTAATAAATTTTGCTGCGTCTAAAGAGTTTGAATTGGTTGCGACACGTAATAAGCTTCCTTGAGAGCCACAGCGAAGTCCATCATAGAGATCTTTTAATCTCATTCTCGCTGTCCGTAATTTTTTGCGCATCACAGCTCGTTTGTCGGTTTTTGCTGATTTGCAAAGACTAACAGCAAGCCTTTGCAAATCGTCAGCTTTGGCTATATTGGAGGCACCAAATAGGCTGAGCGTCATCAGGGTAGAGAGTTTGATAGCTACAGAGAATTTTTTGCTAATTTTTTTCATATTTTATTTCCGGAATATTTGTGTATGAAATGACTAAAGGTTATTCAAATATCTGGGCGAAGTAGTGAAATGTTCAGATAAAGTATTTTCCGCCTATGGTTAGGTTATCGGTAAAAAATCGCGTATCTTTACTTTATTTTTCGTTTGTTTATCAAGAAAGTTTGATTACGTTCGTACTATTCTTATAGGGCAGTTTTTAGGTTTTCACTGCTCATTATCCTTTATGCATCATCTGGACAAGGGTTTGCAACATACAGGCAAGTACTTGTATTCCCAGAGAGATAATATAGTGACTAACTATTCGCTAAATTTAAACTTGGAATCAATCAACTGAATAAGGAGTTTTCTACCAATGCAACCAATAGAAGCATGCCAGACTTTAATCACCAATCCAGTAAAATTTTTAAAAACATATCCTGTACGTATTTTTGGTTCTGTCGCTCCATCAGGCGTGATTGCTTGTGGATTGAGTAATCGAGGGCAATCTCACCGCCCCGGTAGAGTTCTAAAAACTAAGCGTTGGCATCAAACAGAATCCTTCAATTTGCGTACTGCTGCAAGCATGCATCAATTAGGGCAACGCGGTGTACAGTTTCTAGCTCATTCGGTACACATGGATGCAGGGGCAAACAATTTAAATTTTTATCGTTTACCCTCCATTGGTGGTCCGAATATTATGGTGACTGGACAACTATCGGGCTGCTCTTTTGTGATATCACCGATAGCCAATTCTCAGGATGTGAATGTGGCGCATGTCCAACCAGTGGGAGTCGATGGTGTTAACTTAAGAAATAATTTAGCGGGTTTACATCATAATGCGACTGTCTTTGGCGTGAGTGCTCAGCGGGGATATTACCAAGGGGCAAATAGGGCTGTATCGATGATTGGTATAAGAGCCGCAGGGCGCTGGAGTTTTTATACTCAAAAACAACAGCGAGGAGGAGATTATCGAGTGATGAGCGTTTGGCGTCAATATCCAAATCGAAGCAAAGTTTAGTTTGTTAGAAGTCATGCAGAATAAAGCTTTCCATAAAAGAGGATTAAATTAATGAAAGAAATATTTATTGAAATGGGGCAGGGTGTGATTTCTAAGGGTTTAGCAACTGATTTTACGGTGTACACTTCTTGCTTGCGCACCTGCACTTTTATTGGAGCGATTGGAAAAAAGAAATTTGGCGCTTATCATTATCCTTGTATTGATGATAGAGATAAAACGAAAGCCAAATATAAACATATTATAAAAAGTCTAAAATATCTTCGTGGTCAGGTTGAACCGAGTGAAGTTGTTTTGACTTTCGCTAAGGGCATGGGGATGGGAATGGGAGGGACGCCTGGACATGATAAAGAGTTCTTAGAGAAGTTTTTTCCAGGAAGTAAAATTTTTACAAAAGAAGCTACAGCTAGTTTTATTCAATTAAAAGGTAAAAAACTAAGTGGTGGAAATAATAAAGGCATACTGGGTACTGGTTTAAAAGGACGCGATGGAGCAATAAATTTATCAAGCTTCAAAGCATCACCTGTTAATTTGTCAGTCACGTTATTTGGTAAAAATTTAGAGACTAAACCGTCAAAATTAAGCAGCGATAGCGATGAAGAAAAAAAGGTTAAAGATGAGCTTTAGTAATTTCAATTTTTAAATGAAGTAAGATTAAAAACGGGCTGATTTTTTGAAACTTATAGCTAATGAATAAACCTGAAACTTTGATAGGAAATAGTTTATCTTTTGTGTAAGATAATGCGATTGACTTCTGTCTGAATTAAGGTCTATATGAATTTATCACCTAAACATTTGAAACGAATTTTAAACTTTTACCCCCCTTATCTTGGAGCGGGTGTAAAAGTTGAATACATCAGCAATGACTGGAAAGAGCTTCATGTATCAATGGCTCTACGTTGGTACAACCGAAATGCTGTTGGTACACATTTTGGGGGTAGCCTTTATTCAATGATTGATCCTCATTTAATGTTGCTTTTGATGCAGTTGTTGGGAAAAGATTATATCGTTTGGGATCAGTCAGCCAATATTGACTTCGTTAAAGCAAGCAAACAAAAAGTGAAGTCGATAATTAAAGTTTCTGATGATGCTCTTGAAGAAATAAAACGAGCCACTGAAAAAGGAAATAAATACCTTTCGAAATTCTCTATAGAAATAAAAGATGAAGACAATGATTTAGTTGCTAGAGTAGAGAAAATAGTTTATGTGAGAAAAAAACGACAATGATTCAATGAGTAAAATTTATAATGGTGAAGTGAGAGCATCGCCAGTTCTGAATATGAACGTTTGAATTATCCGTGAATTGGTTATGCTGCTATATTAAGAAACCAATAACCACTAGGCGGAACTGTCGCAACTAGTCTATGCTTAGACAGCTTAATCAATATCCCAAAAACAGTGAGATGTAAGAAGTCGTAAGTGAAGTGGATACGGCAAAATGAATATAAAACCCTGCTAACAAAAAAGCAAAAATTTGCGATAACTTTAAATGATTGAACATAAATTTAATTCCCCGCCCCAAAAAAAAACTAAAATTTCGAATCAGTTTTTCTGTTCAGGTTCTTCTGAACTCTTTTTTCTATCTTTAAAATAAGTGACTACTCTAGCAGTGAGATAGCCCAATAGTATAATCGCAGGAATAGTGATAAATATGCCAAAGGTAAAAATTGCTTTTGCTACTAAGCCAAACAATATTAAACTAACGGGTACTCTTAGTAGTGCCGTGGTATCGAATTTGTGAGCAAAAAAGGTATAAATAATTGGTCCGAGAATAACAATCGCCAGTACCCATAATATCACCTCCTTAGGAGGCTCGATCTCACCTTGTAAGTGACTAAAATCTTTCATTTGCATTCGTTCAAATGATTGCGATAAGTGTTTTTCTATGACAGGAATAATACTATTGGGATCAACCTTTCCAATCGACTTTATTTCGTCTCGCATTTTAACTTTAAATAATTCAGATGGACTCCAGGACATCACACCAACCCAGTCGATAGCAGGATGTTGAGTGACACCCAAAACCAGGATTACGTCATTCTTATTACCTTTTAACCAGTGTTTTTCTAGTGCGTGTAAATATTTCGGGTCATTGGTATCTACTATTAAAATCAGCGCGTTGACCTGTTTTTCTGAACCTAGAGTTTTTAGTACTTCCGCGAGCATACTATTCCATTTATTTAACTCAACAACTTCCACACCAATAGCGCGAACATGATTATAAGAATATTCATTTGTGAGATCTAAAGGATATTCAGGAATTAAATTTTTAAACCGGTCATCTATATTGTAGATGGCATCGTTAAATAAGCTGGAGGGAGCAGCTTGAATGTAATTGGTGTAAGTATTGACAGTCGATACAGGTTCAGAAATATATGCTGCTTCCCATGTTGGCGGGATCTCAAGACCGCGACGGTCGACTCGATTGATTGTTATATCTCCTGCACTAGTGTGTAAAACCCAATCAACATCGAAATTGTGTTCATAACAAGTTGAACAACTAGAACTGCTGGAGCCAACACTGCATCCACATTCATAACTGTGACCGCAAGAAACTCTGACTTTTTCTTTACCTTCAATTTGACCATTCCATATTTCTTCATCATTGGTTTGATAGCTAATTCCGAAAAAATATAATGCCGCTGCGGCTGAGGAAATTAATACCACACCAATTAACATTTCCATAACGGTGATGGTATTGTGCAGCCAATATTTACTGAACAACAACCAGGCAATCGGAATAAAAAGGATTAAAAACTCCATCTAGAAAGCACCTATATTTCTATTTAATCAACACTATATGAGATTACTAAAAGGTGGATCTACCTTAATTTAATCGGCTTGGCTTCACCAGTCTCAAAACTAGTTTTGCTAGTCTCTTCGAGCACTATGTTATATTTATTCCAGTCCCAATCTTGCGAAGGAAATCCTGCGATTTTCATCCATTTACCTATCCAGAACAATCGGCTCGTTTTTTTATAGCTCCTAGTTAAATCAATCAACTTTTTTTGTTCGTTTTCAAAATGGTTGCGTCCAGACTCAATAATCTGCTGTATTTGGAGATATAGTTCTTTGGGAAGAGTGATGGAGTGTTCTTTGAACCATTGGATGGTTGCCCGACTGCCATTTTTTCCATAGCGTCCGTTCATGCTGCTAGTAATGACTTCTTTAAAATCATCTTTGTAAATTGCGGGGATTTGTATTGCTTCTTCAATTTTTAAAGTGTACTGGCTCAAAACGTTCCGGTTATTTTCCCATTGTGCTTCAATACGAGTCTCAAAATCGACTGCGGTATCGTGGGCATTTATATATGAAAATATAAATGTGCCTGATAAAGCCATTATCCCAACCAATATATACACATAACCGGGGATTTTTCGAACATTCATTGTTAACTCCAAATTAACCTAGTACAGAAAATTTATAGGTAGCACTATATAGATTCTTGGTGGTTAACACAATTCTGGGTTTCTGCTAAATTTAACTTGTTACAGTTCCAAAATAAATCCAAAGATAGGCTTTTTTCCTAGCCGTTCTAACCTATGACCTTGCTATTAGTTTCTGTATGAGATTGTTGGTTCGTTTTGTGAGAGAATGACAAAGAATTGCCAGATGAACAGCATATCTGGTTTATATTCACAATTTATAGGTGGAATTCCCAATGAATAATTCAAAAATTAATGGTAGTTGCCTGTGTGGAGAAGTGTCATATCAATATATTGGAGATGTTAAAGTATTTCAATATTGTCACTGTTCTCGTTGTAGAAAGTTTACTGGTTCTGCCCATGCGGCAAATATCATTATTGACCCTGAGCAATTCAGCTGGCTTAAAGGGAATGATTTAGTTGGACGGTTTGAGCCGAAAGAATCAAAACATTTCGCGACTTCTTTTTGTAAAAGTTGTGGTTCTTCACTACCCTGGCTTTCCAAAAGCAAAAAAGCAATGGTGATTCCGGCTGGTACTCTAAACGATGATCCTGAAGTACGACCTATGCACAATATCTTCTGTGATAGTAAAGCGCCGTGGTTTTTGGATAGTGAGAGTTTACCAATGTTCGATAAATTGCCAATTAAAACTAATTGATAACTAGAGAAAGAATTTAATATGGAATTAATTGACTATTTGAATTTCTACTGAGATCTATTGCCCGATTTTTCCTGATGTAGATGATGGTCTTGATATATGAGGGAGGTTAAACACCAATATTTTTAGAGAATGATCCAGTCCAGCTAATCAATAGCTTGTAATATAAAAGTCAATATTTTGTTATAACCGTCTTATATTCTGTCACAAACTTCTTAAAAACACTTGTTGAAATCCGTTAACCAACTGATTTTACGCTGTATTCTGCTTGTCATATTGGTGTAAAGAATTTGAAATATTTCAAACGTAAACTCCCCTATTAATAAGATCAAACGTCCTAACTGCTAGTGATAAAGCAAATTGAGGTATCTTCAAATGAATAAATTGTATGGCTATCTTGGTGTCATTACATTGACGTTATTGACCACTGGTATTTTTGCAGATGAATTAAAAACAGTGGTTGAAAAAAGTGCGGTCATTAATAATTCTGCTGTTAAGTCGCAGAAAAATGTGGATCGTTTGGCGGAGCAAATTCAAGCAAAGCTTCAGCAATTTAAATCAGTAAATAAAGAAACTGAAGGGCTGAAAATATACAACGCGCAAATGTCTCGCCAAATTGAAAACCAAATTTTAGAGATGCAGCAGCTATCAGAATCGATGGATCAAGTCACGGTAATTGAGCGCCAAATAACACCGTTAATGTTGCGTATGATTAGCGGGTTGGAAGAGTTTGTTAGCTTGGACGTTCCTTTTTTACCAGAAGAGCGAGCGAATAGAATTGAAAGCTTAAACGAAATGATGGATCGTGCGGATGTCGCTGTTTCGGAAAAGTTCAGACGTGTTTTAGAAGCCTATCAAGTAGAAGTTGATTACGGACGAACAATAGAGTCTTACGCAGACAATACGACGATTGATGGTCAAGAGCAAGAGGTTAATTTCTTAAGAATTGGAAGAGTTGCTCTAGTCTACCAAAGCCGTGATAAACAGAGTATGGGAATTTGGGATCAACAAAACAAGCAGTGGAAGGAGTTAGGTAATGAATATCGTACTCAAATCAATAAAGGCTTAAGAATGGCGCAAAAACAATTAGCTCCCGATATGATTATTGTACCTGTGCCCGCTCCGACAGTCACTACTGGTGCAAAATAGCCTTGTAAAATTTAGGAAGTATGATGATGAATTTAAACAAAAATTATAACAAGTTGAAATCGCTCATGGTTGGCATTATTGGCTCAATCTTATTTTTTGGCAGTGTGAAGGCCACGGAAAAAGCGATTGATTTGGACGACTTATTATCTAAATTAAAGCAAGGCGAATATCAGCAATCAGTCGAAAACAAACAGCGTGAAGATAATTTTATTAAAAGAAAATCAGAACAACAAAATTTGCTTAATCAAGCGATTACAAATAGAGATGCGGAAGCCAAACGCTCAAACGAATTAGAAACAGAATTTGAAAATAACGAACTCAAGATCGCTGGGTTGGACGAAGCATTAAACAAAAGACTTGGTTCCTTAAAGGAGCTATTTGGAGTGTTGCAACAGGTATCTGGCGATACCAGTTCAAAATTTAGTAGCTCAATTATTTCGGCTGAATATCCGGGAAGGTATAAATTTTTTGACGAACTAGCAGTAAAAATGGGCTCTTCTTCTAACCTCGCTTCCATCGAAGAAATTGAAAAAGTTTGGTTTGAACTCACTCGAGAAATGACGGAGTCCGGGAAAATTAAGACTTTTCAAAAAGAAGTTACTCAGGCAGGCGGAAATAAATTAATGAGTCCAGTTACTCGTATAGGTACTTTTAATTTAGTTGCGAATGGCGTTTATCTAGAGTGGTTAGGTGCGACTGAAACCATTGCCGAACTAGTGCGCCAACCAAGTTCACGCTTTATGGATACCATTCAGCCACTTGAAGCCGCCACGCAGGAATTCACGGCCTTTGCTTTAGATCCGACTGGTGGAAGTATTTTAAGTTTGTTGGTTCAAGCTCCCGATAGCATGGAAAGAATTGAGCAAGGTGGGCCGGTTGGCTATGTGATTCTGATTATCGGATTTATCGCCTTTTTACTCGCCGCAGAAAGATATGTCTCATTATTCATTGTCGAGAAAAAAGTTAAAGCACAACTCAAGTCAGACACACTGAATGACAAAAATCCGTTGGGTAGAGTATTAAAAGTGAAAGAAAAATATTCAACCGTTGCTTTAGATACTCTAGAGCTAAAACTCAGCGAAGCCATTCTTAAAGAAATGCCTAAGCTAACCAAGCGGATCACTTTCGTAAAAATTATTTCGGTAGTCGCTCCGTTAATGGGACTACTTGGAACCGTTACAGGTATGATTAATACTTTCCAGGCGATCACTTTATTTGGAACCGGCGACCCTAAGTTAATGGCTGGCGGTATTTCTCAAGCACTGGTCACTACAGTGCTTGGTTTGATTGTCGCGATCCCCACTGTGCTGTTGTTTACCTGGCTTAATACCCGGAGCAAAAGCATTATGCATATTTTGCAGGAGCAAGCTGCGGGGTTAATTGCTGAAAGAGCTGAGCAGGAGAGCTAAAGTGCTTTCGATTGCAGAATCAATCGATATGACACGCGAGTTTTTAGAAACTGGTGGCGTTGTATTAGAGTATATTGGATTGCTTATCTTTGTAATGTGGATGTTGATCTTGGAAAGAATTTTCTTCTTGAAATTTTCCTATAAGACATACAAAAGATCTGTTATCAGTCAATGGTTCGCTCGAGACGATCGTCAATCCTGGAATGCGGAACAAATTAGAATAGCAATGATTTCGAGAGCAAAGTTATCGCTGAATCAATCATTGCCGACCATACAGGCATTTGTTGCACTTTGTCCTTTACTCGGTCTGTTAGGGACGGTGACGGGGATGATTGAAGTATTCGACGTTATGGCTATTTCGGGAAGCGGTAATGCACGTTCAATGGCATCCGGCGTGTCGAAAGCGACTATTCCAACAATGGCAGGGATGGTTGGTGCATTGTCAGGTGTCTTTGCGTCAACTTGGCTGAAACGAACCGCAAAAACAGAAGCTGAATTGCTAGAAGATAAGTTGTTGTTAGATCATTAGAAACTTTTGGAGTCATTAAAATGCGCGCACCATTTGCAAATATTCTTCAAGAGGAAGAAGAAACAGGAATCGATATGACGCCCATGCTAGATGTGGTGTTTATTATGTTGATTTTTTTTATCGTGACCGCTTCTTTTGTTCGCGAAGCGGGAATTGATGTTAACCGACCAGAAGCAGCAACCGCCGTCAATAAAGACAGAGCAAGCATATTAATTGCAATTAGCGAAAAAGGTGAAGTCTGGATCAACAAGCGACGCGTCGATGTGCGAGCGGTTCAAGCGAATGTTGAACGATTACACGCTGAAAATCCACAGGGCACAGTCGTTATTCAAGCCGATAAAAAAGCGACCACAGATATATTGATTAAAGTAATGGATGGCGCGCGAGCGGCTGGTGTTTTTGATGTTTCCATTGCTGCACAAGAGATGTAGATGACAATGAATCGTTATATTTCAGCGATATTATTAGCCTTCATCATTACCGCTAGTTTGTTTTTAGGCATGCGCTATATGATTGTTGGCGGTGATGGTGTTATGGAAGAAGCACCTCAAGGCCGAGTCATTGATTTCGTCCGATTAAAAAAAGATGAAAATGTGCAAAGCAAAAAACGTAAGCCAAAAAAACCGCCCAAACCAGAAGACGAACCACCGCCGATGGAGCAACCCAAAGTTCAAGCAAATGATTTGGTCGCGGAAGCAACTTCCATTGGGTTCACAGCGGATCTTGCTGTAGATGCAGGATTATCAGGTGGTCTGGCGTTAGAGTCAGGTGATGGAGAATATTTACCTATTGTCAAGGTCGCACCTATCTATCCAAGACGCGCTTTATCAAGAGGAATTGAAGGATACGTTATTGTTGAATTTGTGGTGACGAAACAAGGCAGTGTACGAGATCCTGTAGTGCTTGAAGCAAAGCCTGAAGGCATTTTCAATCAGGCGGCGAAAGACGCAGCAAAAAAGTTCAAATATAAACCGAGAGTGATTGACGGATTGGCAACAGAGGTTGCTGGTGTTCAGAATAAAATCACTTTCAAAATGAACTAGTCAACCATTGCTCAGATAATTTAGGCGTGAAATTTTTAGGTAAAAGTGGGGAGAAAGAAATGAAAATATCCTTCTATCGAAAACTAATAAAGTCATTTATAGTGATCACGCTATTATTCCCTGCATTGATCTTTAACCAGTTGAAAATTAATTCTGGCTTTTTTGGCGATTTAGTCATGAACGGGATCAGTGTAAACGCTGCAGAAAAACCTCACCAGAAAACCAGAAAAACACCAGCAATGCGAGAGCGAGTTTATAGTCAACTTGCGCGCGCACAAAAATTGGCAGATGATAATAAAGTTGATGAAGGTCTAGCGGTATTAGACAGGGTTAAGAGTCGCATCGAGCAAATCAATTCTTACGAAAAGGCGATGTTATGGAATTTTTATGGTTTCATTTATTATGGAAAAAATGATCTAAAATCAGCAATTAGTTCTTTTGAAAAAGTCGTCGAACAGAAAAACATCCCGCTACCTCTTGAGCTGTCTACTTTATATAGTTTGGCGCAGTTGCAGATGTCAGCAGAAAAATACCAAAAAGCGATTGATTATTTAGAGCGCTGGTCACAAGCTAAAGATGCGCCGCTTGATAACAATGGTTTGGTGTTGCAGGCGAATGCTTTTTACGCATTGAAAGATTATCAGAGTGCGGAAGAGGCAATATCCAAAGTTGTCGCTGATACTATCCAGCAAGGAAAAATCCCCAAAGAAAACTGGTTGGTTTTAAAACGCGCATTACATTATGAATTAAAGCAAAATGAGGAAGTGACTCAAGTTTCTGAACAGTTAGTTCGTCATTATTCTAAAGCAAAGTATTGGATAGAGCTTTCTAATATATACGGAGAAAGTCGACAAACCGACAAGCAGCTGGCAGTTATGGAAGCGGCTTATCAGCAGGGTTTTGTCACCAAAAAAATCGATATACAAACTTTAGCGCAGTTATATTTTTCCAATGGTGCACCTTATAAATCAGCGAAACTACTCAGTAAGAGCCTCGAAGATGGCATTGTTCTGGAAAATATCAAAATTCTTAACTATCTGGCACAGGCCTGGATGAGTGCCAAAGAAGTCGAAAACGCGATCCCAGTCTTGAAACGAGCTGCTAAGTTGAGCAAAAGTGGTAATCTTGATGCTAAATTAGCGGAGGCGTACATCCAGCTAGAACAATGGGAAAATGCTATCGATGCGGGAAAGAATGCCAGACGTAAAGGTGATTTAGATAATCTTGGTAGCATTTATATCGCTATAGGCATGGCTCACTTTAATCTAAAGCAATATTCAAAGGCCATCGACAATTTCAATCTAGCAAAATTACAAAAGCCGCAAAAAAAGGTCGCAGAGCAGTGGATACGTTACGCTGAAAAAGAAAAAAATAAATACGAACAGCTAAATTCTCTGATGACTTCGGTTGGTAGTTAGTCTATTTCGCAGACGGCTATTCTATAATAGAATAGCCGTCAACCCAGTTTAGTCGAACGTATGACTTACTCTAAAATCTAGATCAATCGAAAACCCAACTCAGTCGTAAACAAAATTAAATTTTGTCATAAAACTGTCATAAACCAGCTTTAAGATGCCTCTCACTATCGAATAGGGTGTATAAATTGTGACCGATTAGGTCGTTTTGCCCAAGATAACTAGCAAAAAATGCTGTTTTAAGAGATTTACTTGAATATCAGCATTATGGTTTGTCATAAACCAGTAACATGGTGGTAATAAACTGTTTGTGAATCGAGTTTATGCTTGCAGTTAAATTCAGAAGCTTAAAGAGTTTTGAATCAAATTAAAGTGTGGGTATGAATGATTATCGAACGTTTAACTTGACGAGTACAAACCAATTTTGAGGATACACTCATGAAAAAATTAACTCTCGCTATCAGCTTATTAGCGACTAGCACATCTATTTTTGCAGCAGGGCGAGACAATATTAATGTTGTTGGCTCATCAACAGTTTACCCATTTTCAACGGTTGTTGCTGAACGCTTTGGTAAGTCTACCAATTTCAAAACGCCTAAAATTGAATCGACTGGCACCGGTGGCGGAATGAAATTATTCTGTTCAGGAGCGGGGATCGATACTCCAGATATGTCTAATGCATCGCGCCGAATGAAGAAAAGTGAATTTGATAAATGTCAAAAGAACTCTGTAACTGGTATTACAGAAGTATTGGTTGGCTATGATGGAATAGTGATTGCTAATTCAAAAGATACCAAGCAAATGACCGTTAGTACTAAAGAGCTTTTCCTGGCTTTGGCAAAAGAAGTTCCAGCAAAAGATGGTAGTGAAAAACTGGTGACCAATCCATACAAAAAATGGAATGAAATCAACGCTAAATTGCCAGCGACTAAAATTGAAGTATTAGGCCCTCCGCCGACTTCTGGAACTCGTGATGCCTTTGCTGAGTTAGTACTTGAAGGTGGATGTAAGCAGTATCCCTGGATCAAAGCGATTAAAAAGAAAAATAAGAGTCGATATAAAGCGGTATGCCACGGTGTTCGCGAAGACCATGTGTATATTGAAGCGGGTGAAAATGATAATTTAATCGTTCAGAAATTATCTGCCAATCCTGATGCCTTTGGTGTATTTGGATTTAGTTTCCTCGATCAAAATGCGGATAAGTTACAAGGTTCAAAAGTTGACGGTGTTGAGCCAACATTTGAAGGAATCGCAGATGGAAGTTATCCGGTATCACGTCCACTATATTTTTACGTTAAGAATGCGCACGTAGGCAAAATTCCTGGGATTTTAGAATTTCTCAAAGAATTCACCAGCGAAGCAGCAATGGGGGAAGAGGGGTATTTAACGGATAAAGGTTTGATCCCTTTAGGCGATAAAAAATTGCAAGAAGTGAGAAAATCGGTTCTATCCCTGACTGAGTTGAAACTGTAAACTATGAAAAAGAGTTAGGGCTGCATATAGAGCATAGTATAAGCAGATCCTAACACTAAGTTCGAACATGAATTGACCGTTGTTGGAGTGTATAATTCACGCCCAATAACCGAGTAGTAGCTTTTCAATTATGATTGGAAAGCTTTTTTATATGTTAGGTATTAAATGAATTCGTCCACATTAATTTTTGTTATTTTGCTGCTGGCGCTATTTAGTTACTGGTTTGCTATCCAGCGCGCAGTAAAAGTGGCTGGTGGGGTAAGCAAAGTTAAAAGCCTTACTTCGTTGCCAAAGCAATTTGGGTTGCTGACGGCTTTTTGGTGTGGAATTCCTGCGCTTATCGGTCTTTTGGTGTGGGGAATTGTTGAATCAAGTATCATCGATTATTTTTTACTGACGAGTTTACCGGCACATGTTAATGACTTGACTAGCGATCAATTGAGTCTTTACTTGAATGATATTAGAGTGCTTGCAGAAACGCCGCAACCTATCGACTCACTCAGTTCCGAATTGCGCGAAAAAACTGACGCTGCCAATTATTTATCTTCCCTGCAGTCGCAGGCCTCCTGGTTAAAGACTGGGCTAATATTATTAATTTCTATAGCGAGCGTTAGTTTTATTCTCAGTCGATTTACACCAGACTTTCAGTCGAGAGTAAAGACTGAAAAAATCATTGGGGCGATTTTATGGGTTTGCTCTGGCGTTGCGCTTTTGACGACAATTGGTATCGTTCTATCGGTGTTGTTTGAGTCGATTCAATTTTTCAGCGCAGTTCCGCCTTGGGAGTTTTTGTTTGGAACTGAATGGAGCCCTCAAGTGGCAATGCGAACCGATCAAGTTGGTGGATCTGGGGCTTTTGGTGCGATTCCCTTATTTTCCGGTACGTTGCTGATTACTGCTATTGCGATGTTTATGGCGGTTCCAGTGGGACTAATGATTGCGATTTATTTATCTCAATATGCTTCGTTACAATTTCGGGCTATCGCAAAACCGATGCTTGAGATTTTAGCGGGAGTGCCAACAGTTGTTTATGGGTTTTTTGCGGCCTTGACCGTTGCGCCATTAATCAGAGATTTCGGCGGCTGGCTTGGTTTAAGTGTGGCTTCTGAAAGTGCGCTTGCAGCTGGTTTGGTGATGGGGATTATGATTATTCCATTTGTTTCGTCGCTGTCCGATGATGCAATCAATGCAGTTCCTAAGGCGCTAAAAGAAGGCTCACTAGGCATGGGCGCAACTGAGTCAGAAACAATTAAAAAAGTGTTATTGCCAGCAGCTATTCCAGGGATTGTTGGAGCGATTTTATTGGCGTTGTCCAGAGCAATCGGAGAAACGATGATCGTTGTCATGGCTGCCGGTATGGCGGCTAATTTAACCGCAAATCCTTTAGATTCGGTGACAACGGTGACTGTGCAAATTGTGACTTTGCTGACGGGCGATCAAGAATTTGACAGTCCTAAAACTTTAGCCGCGTTTGCGTTAGGTTTGATGTTATTTTTGACCACTTTGGTGCTCAATATTATCGCCTTGAAGGTTGTTAGAAAATATCGAGAGCAGTATGACTAATTCAAATGAACAAACTCCAATGTCTAATCCTGTGACTGAAAAAATTGCGGCGAGTTTGCGCAAGCGACATCGAAAAGAAAAAGTTTTTCGTTTACTTGGCTTAATGGCCGTTAGTCTTGGCTTTTTTCTGGTGTTAGTGTTGTTCGCAGATATCACTTATAAGGCAACCCCAGCCTTTCATCAACATTGGGTAAAGCTTGATGTAGACTATCAGGCTGAATGGTTATCCATAGAAAATTTAGATCAAGAAAACCCAAGTCAAGAACATTTGCAATCGGCAAACTATCGTAAGGTTCTCAAGCGTTCTGTTTATCAAATGTTTCCTGAAGTAAAGGGCAGAAAAGATAAACGAAAACTCTTTAAATTATTTAGTACTAACGCTGAATTCAAAATAAAAGAACAACTGTTAACAACACCGAGTCTTTTCTCCAATAAAACTTCTGTGTGGGTTCGTTTAGATGATGATGCGGATACTTATTTAAAAGACGGTGTTGAAATTGGTCAAGCCAGCGCAAGAATTGATCAAAAACAAGCGGGTTGGATTAAAAAGCTAATTGATGAAGATCGTATTGATAAAAAATTTAACACTAGCTTTTTTACCAGTGGGGATTCACGTGAGCCAGAACTTGCTGGAGTTAAAGGTGCATTAGCGGGAACTATTTTAACTATGCTTGTTACCTTAGTGCTATCGTTTCCATTGGGTGTTGCCGCAGCATTATATTTGGAAGAGTTTGCTCCTAGAAACCGATGGACTGATATCATTGAGGTCAATATTAATAATTTGGCAGCCGTTCCTTCGATTATTTTTGGTTTGTTAGGTTTGGCGGTTATTATCAATATGTTTGGTTTGCCGAGATCGGCTCCGCTAGTGGGTGGTATTGTACTTTCATTGATGACGTTACCAACGATTATTATTGCTAGTCGCGCCTCCATAAAAGCAGTTCCACCGTCTATAAGAGAAGCGGCAATGGGTATCGGAGCATCTAAAATGCAAACGACATTTTCTCACGTATTGCCGATGGCGATGCCGGGAATTATGACGGGTACCATAATTGGATTAGCGCAAGCCTTAGGTGAAACTGCACCACTATTAATGATTGGAATGGTGGCGTTTATAGTGGATGTACCAACCAGTATTTCGGATGCGGCAACGGTTTTACCGGTGCAAATATTTTTATGGGCAGACAGTCCTGAACGAGCTTTTTTAGCGAAAACTTCGGCGGCTATTTTAGTGTTGTTGGGTTTTTTACTAGTAATGAATATTACTGCAGCAATGCTAAGAAAAAAATTCGAGAAATAACAAATTGACATTCTAGAAAAGTTTTCTAGAAAATTTATAGTAGGCTTTAAAAATGGTAGATAACTCATCATCAGATATTTTACTTTCTGAAGATACACAAATCACTGAGGCTGTGGGTAACTGCTTTGCCGACGATGCAAAAATGTCGATGCGGAACGTCAATGTTTTTTACGATGAAAAGCAAGCGATTAATAACGTCAGTTTGGATTTGGCGCGTAATCAAGTGACCGCATTAATCGGTCCGTCTGGCTGCGGCAAGTCAACTTTTCTTCGTTGCATGAACCGAATGAACGATACGATTTCAATTTGTCACGTTGAAGGTGAATTAAAATTAGATGGTGAAGATATTTACGCAAAAAAAATGGACCCTGTTTTACTGAGAGCTAGAGTTGGAATGGTTTTTCAAAAGCCCAATCCGTTCCCTAAATCGATCTATGAAAATGTCGCTTATGGTCCAAAAATTCATGGACTTGCCTCAAATAAAGCTGAGCTTGATGAGATAGTGATTACTAGCTTGCAAAAAGCGGGTTTATTTGAAGAAGTGAAAGATCGATTAGATGAATCTGGTACAGGACTTTCTGGTGGTCAGCAACAACGACTGTGTATTGCGAGGAGCATTGCTGTGAGCCCTGAAGTGATTTTAATGGATGAGCCTGCGTCAGCACTCGATCCCATTGCTACTGCGGTAATAGAAGAGTTAATTGATGAGCTGAAGGAAAAATATACTATCGCGATAGTAACTCACTCTATGCAGCAAGCGGCTCGCATTTCGCAAACGACTGCTTATTTTCATATGGGGCAGTTGGTTGAAATGGGAGAGACGTCACAAATATTTACTAACCCAAAACATAAACTGACTGAAAATTATATTACTGGGCGTTTTGGTTAAGCTCTTGTAAGCTCAATTCAGAGGTATTTTATCATGGAAAATGATCTACATTTATCACAACATATTTCTAAGCGATTTAACCAAGAGCTGGAAGAGGTTCGTAATCAAGTTCTTAAAATGGGGGGCTTGGTTGAGCAACAGGTTTCTGATGGTTTAATTGCGTTACTAGACGCCGATCAAACTCTCGCTCAAAAGGTCATCGATACCGATAGTCAAGTTAATGGGATGGAAGTTGAGATTGATGAGACATGTACCGAAATTTTGGCACGCCGTCAGCCAGCTGCAAGCGATTTACGATTGATGGTGAGTATTATTAAAACCATTACTGATCTAGAGCGGGTTGGCGATGAAGCAGAAAAGCTTGGGCGCAACGCGCTTAAATTATCGGATGAAGAGTCTAATTCTCGTCAATTTATGGAATTAAGGCATCTTGGCGATAGCGTTAAAAAAATGCTTAATCGCGCGTTGAATGCTTATGCCCGCCTGGATGTTGAAGAAGCACTGGATATAATTCAAAGTGATCAAATTATTAATCAGGAATTCGATAATCTTTCGCGATTATTAGTGTTGAAAATGATGGAAGATCCGAGAGAAATAAAAGCGGCACTCCGTATTTCATGGTGCGCAAGAGCGTTAGAACGGATTGGCGACCACTCGAAGAATATATGTGAATACATTGTTTATTTAGTCAAAGGCAAAGATGTAAGGCATACCAGTCTGGATGTCATCAAAGAGCAAATTAAAAGTTAATGTGTATTTGGTCAATCAAGTTTCGACTAGTTCAAAGCTATAGGTGATCTCGACCGAGTCTTTGAGCATAATGATCGCTGAGCAATATTTCTCTACCGATAACTGACAAGCTCTTTCCACCGCTGACAGTTTGATATCTTTGCCTTCTATTCTATAGTGGGCGTTGATTTTGGTGAAAACTGCCGGTACCGCATTGGCTCTTTCTGCGGTGACTTCGCACTGGCAGTCTGTTATATCATGTCGCCCTTTTTGCAAAATCATGACGACATCAATACTGGAGCAGCCGCCAATTGCGGCTAAGATTAGCTGCATCGGCGAAGGGGCACTATGATTACCATCCATCTTTATATTGTGCCCTTGTTCGGTGGTGGATATAAATTCCTGGTCTTGTTGCCATTTTGTGACTATTTTCATCGTGAGAACCTTGGTAATTTTGCATATATGATTGAATCATGACAATTATGCTTGCTTCTGCTCGCTTTATCATTAAAAATCATGGTGTAAGAATTAAAATAAAAATTAACCTAAATTGGGTGTATTATATTAGTTTGTACTAAGATAGTATGAGCATGTCGCTTTGAAGAAAATTTTTCAGGATGTAAAAAACCAACTATGCTACAGGTATTGTTATGGCGCTAATAAAAGAGCCCGTTGTTCTTCCACATAATATTCAAAATGATCCCACACTACAGTGGTTTGTTTCGCAATGTCATAAGCGTCGATATGCACCTAAAACGACTATTATTTTTGCGGGTGATAAGCCTGAAACACTCTACTTCATCATCAAAGGCTCTGTAACCGTCTTGATTGAAGATGATGATGGGAAAGAGTTAGTGCTTGCTTATCTAAATTCCGGTGACTTCTTTGGTGAAATGGGCTTGTTCGATGGCGAAAATAATCGAAGCGCATGGGTGAGAGCTAAAGTAGAGGCTGATTTAGCAGAGATCAGCTACGCAAGATTCCAGGCTTTAACCAAAGAAAAACCAGAGATCATGTTTAAACTCGCTGAGCAAATGTCGCTCAGACTGCGAAAAACAAGCCGAAAAGTTGGCGATTTGGCGTTTATGGACGTTACCGGGCGGGTTGCAAGAGCGTTGCTAGACCTTGCCAAAGAGCCGGATGCTATCACTCATCCTGATGGAATGCAGATCAAAGTAACTCGTCAAGAGTTAGGTCGAATAGTTGGTTGTTCGCGAGAAATGGTGGGTCGCGTGCTCAAAGTGCTTGAAGAGCAAGAGCATATTTATGTGAAAGGTAAAACGATGGTGATATTTGGTACTCGTTAATCTTTTTGCTTTTATTCTTCATTATAGAGCTGTAGCGATGAGACTAATCAAAAATCGATCTCATCGCTAGTATCTTCTTCAGGCGTATCTTTTTCTAAACTATCTTCCTCGTTCCCTATTTCGGTGTCAAACTCGTCGAAGTCGATGCTTTCAACATCCGCCTCAGAGCTTTCCGTAGGTACGTTTTCAACTCGAAAAACCTCAAAATCAGACTTTTTAGTATTGATGCTGGCAAGCTTGCCATTTTTAAGATCGATTTTCACATCGATGATGCCGTTGGGGCGAGGGATGCTATATTGCTTGCTTCCTTTCAGTGCTTTCTCCATAAATCTTCGCCATATAGGTAGCGCGGCTTTTGCTCCGTATTCGACTTTTCCCAGTTTTTTACTGTGATCTCTAAAGCCAACCCAGGCGGATGCGACATAACGACTGTTATACCCTGAAAACCAGGCATCTTTAGCATCGTTAGTAGTACCTGTTTTACCCGCAACATCGGAGCGCTTTAGCAGCGAACTGTTTGCGTTTCTAAGTGTTTTCCCCGCAGTACCCTTGTGGATAACATCCTTTAGTATGTTATCAATAATAAATCGGTTACGAGGTTCAATGACGCGTTTCGCTACTTTGTTTTCTGCAACATTATGTAGAGGAAAGTTCTGTATAGATTTTTCAGCGTCAAGTTCTAGCAAGCTGAGTTCTGTGTCCGCGAAATCTAAATCGGGCAGCTTTTCTGCTTGCTTTTCCAGGGGGTCTAAACATGGTTCACAGACTTGAACGGGGTCTTGTTCAAATAATGTTTTACCGTGACTGTCTTCAATCCGTTGAATGTACCAAGGCATGATTTTAAAACCACCGTTGGCTAAAGTCGCATAACCGGTCGCTACTTCTAAGGGAGTAAAGGAGGCTGAGCCGAGCGCTAATGATTCAAAAGGTTGCATATGCTTACCTGGAAAGCCTATTTCTTGTAAATATTTTTTGGCGTAACGTGCGCCGAATTTTTTTATTAATCTAACTGAAACAGTATTAATAGACCAGGTAAGCGCATATCTTAATCTGACAGGACCGCGATAATTTACCCCGGCATTTTCTGGTCGCCAGAATACTCCAGCAGATTCATCCCAATCAATAATCGGTGAATCATTAATTATATCAGCAGCAGTAAAGCCTTTATTTAATGCGGCAGAATAGATAAAGGGCTTTATGTTCGAACCTAGCTGTCTGCGAGCTTGAGTGACCATATTAAACTTGCTTTTGCTGAAATTAAACCCACCAACTAGTGCTTCCGTTGCGCCATTTTGTGGATTTAACACTACAAAACCAGCATTAACGTCGGGAAGTTGGGTCAAAAGGTAAATAGGAGCTCCGGTTTTTGACTGGTTATCTTCTCCGGAAGGTTCTTCGTCGGTTTGTTTTGTTTCTTGATCTTGTTCTGCGACTTGATTGGTATTTGCCTTTTCGCTTTCTTTTTCAGTTTCTTCTATCACCTCAAATTCATCAGTAGAAAAAACTCTAATTACATCACCTATGGACACAATTTGTGCAATATCTTTCAGTTTTTCAGTTGCTCGATGATCTTCATCGATGTATTTTCTCGCCCACAGTGAGTCTTTGAGGTAGATTTTTCCTATGCTGCCATCGGCTAGTAAAATTTCTGCTTGTGTTTCATTTGTATTGATTACTAACGCGGGAATTAAATTGCCAATTTGTGAAAAGTCACCAATCCATTCAACCATATCTTTTTCAGTAACTGTTTCATCGATTTCATAATGTTGTTCTACGGGGCGATAGCCATGGCGACGATCATATTCAAGCATGCTGTTTCTTAATGCGTCTTGGGCGTAGCTTTGTAATTTTGGATCGATACTGGTATAGATTTTTAGTCCATCACTATGAGCTGAGTCGAGTCCATATTTATTGATTATATGTTGATGAGCCATTTCGGCTAAATAGGGGGCGCTAACGGTTGTTTTTTCACCGTAGCGGCGGGTTTTAATTGGAAACTGATCAGCTTGTTTAAATTGCTCTTGATTTATGTGACCTTCGCTTAACATTCTTCCGAGTACATGCTTGCGCCTACTTTTTGCCTTTTTTGGGTTGCTGATAGGGTTGAAGCTTGATTGTCCTTTCGGGATTCCCGCGAGAGTGGCGAGTTGCGCCAGATTAAGTTTATCGAGAGCTGTTCCGTAATAAACTTGAGATGCCGCCGCTAAACCTGTTGAACGATGACCAAAAGATATTTTGTTTAAGAAAATCTCTAGAATTTCATCTTTTGTTAGCTCAGATTCAAGCTTCCAAGCCACAAACATTTCAGTGAATTTTCGCGAAAACCTTTTTTCACGCGTTAGATAATAGTTCCTCGCCACCAACATTGTTATTGTGCTTGCACCCTGGCTTTTTGTTCCCGTGGTTGCTAATTTGAAAATCGCACGGAGAACACCTTTTAAATCAACGCCGGAGTGTTGGTAAAACCGGACATCTTCAGTTGAAAGTAAAGCATTAATGAAATTTGGAGGAACTTGGTCTAGTGTTATAGGAATGCGTCTGACATCGCCAAAGACATTAATTAACTGACCGTCTTTCGCATAAACACTCATCGGCGTTTGAATGCGGATTTTTCTTATAGTTTCGACTTCTGGCAGATCGGGACCAACGGCTAAATACAGACCGGTAAATCCCATTCCCCCCATTATTGTGAACAGTATCACGATATAGAGAAATTTAGGCGCTAGCTTTGTGAATCGTTTCATATGGGGTTATCAAATAAGTTGCCATAGTGAGTTAATCGACAGAGTATAACGGGATTCGTTCACTGCTTTAACTACTAAGTATATGATTTGTGCGCAATTTCGCGACATTAATTTAATTAGACCGGTTGATTATTTCGGTCAATTTGTAAAGAAATTATCCAAATTATAGCTACAATTGTATTGCAATTGTTAGTTATTGATCGAAAGAAGCCTTGACAATCTGTAAAAATAACGCCAAATTGCACACATAAAAACAAAAAACAGGTGAAATTTCTGATAGTTAGCGCTATTATTTAAAGTGAAAACTTGGTTTTCATCTGTAACTGGATAAAATGATAGGAAAATTGGAATTATGCTGGCTAACTTATTTAGTGCGAAAAAGACAGCCTTAGTCGGGATCGATATCAGCTCAACTGCTTGTAAACTGATTGAACTTGGAAAAGTTGGTTCTCGGTATCGCGTTGAAAGCTACGCAGTCGAACCTTTACCACAAGATGCGATGGCTGATAGAGACATACGTGATCCAGAAGTTGTCGGTGAAGCACTTAAGCGTGTGATAAAGCGGTCAGGTACGGGCGTGAAACATGCAGCGGTTTCGGTAGCGGGATCTTCGGTGATTACTAAAGTCATCCAAATGGATAAAGATCTTAATGAAGAGGAAATGGAAAGCCAAATCGAAGTTGAGGCCGATCAATATATTCCTTATCCATTAGAAGAAGTTGCGCTGGATTTCCAAGTCATCGGTGAATCAGAAAAAGTACCGGATAAGGTTGACGTACTACTCGCGGCATCGCGCTCAGAAAATGTTTATAGCCGAGTGGACGCATTAGAACTTGCTGGAATTACCGCAAAAGTGGTTGACGTCGAAGCCTACACAATAGAGCGAGCCTTTCGATTATTAAGCAACCAACTGCCCGATCAAGGTGAAGGTCAAATTATTGCTATTGCTGACATTGGTGCAACCAATACCAGTCTAAGCGTGCTAGAAGATTTTAGTACCATCTATACCCGCGAACAAACCTTTGGAGGCTCGCAACTCACTGAAGAAATTCAGCGTCGCTACGGACTTTCCTTCGAAGAAGCCGGTATGGCGAAAAAACAAGGCGGATTACCTGACGATTATGAACCTGAAGTATTAGAGCCTTTTAAAGAAGCGGTGATCCAGCAGGTGAGTCGTTCGCTGCAATTTTTCTATGGTTCGAGTCAATATGGAGAGGTTGATCATATCGTTCTGGCTGGAGGTTGTGCCGTTATAGATGGTCTTGAAGAAATGATTGAAGAAAGATTAGGAACCACCGCATCAACGGCGAATCCGTTTGCGGATATGTCGCTTTCTAATCGAGTCAATGCGCAAGCTTTAAGTGCCGACGCGCCGTCGCTGGTTAACTGTTGCGGCTTAGCATTAAGGAGTTTTGATTAATGGCTAATATTAACCTGCTACCATGGCGCGAAGAAGAGCGCGCGGAAAAGCAAAGACAGTTTGTCAGTATCTTAGGTTTAGTCGCAGTACTTGGCGTGGTTGTCATGTGGTCGGTCTACCTGTTTTATGGAGCGAAAATTGACAATCAACGTAATAGAAATACACGTTTAGAAAGCGAAATCAGGAAACTCGATACCAAAATAAAAGAAATCACTACATTAGAGGCTGAGCGAAAAGAGCTCGTTGATCGAATGGAGTTAATTCAAGATCTACAGAAAAGCCGTCCACAAATTGTTCACTTGTTTGATGAAATCGTGCAAAAAATGCCTGAAGGCATGAATATGACTGAAATTACCCGCAAAGATGATGATGTCTTTTTTACAGGGGTTGCTGAGTCGGCGCCGAGAATTTCTAATTTTATGCGAAAGCTTGCGGGTTCTGAATGGATAACTAAGCCAAATATTGATTATATTGACGACGATAAGGCCTCTGGCACAGGACGAAAGACTTTTAAATTAAAGTCAAAAATCACCTCGCCGAATGCAAAAAAGAAGGAGGCTAAATAATGGATCTGAAGGATTTAAATGAGTTAGATATTAATGATATTGATTTTAACAATATGGGTTCCTGGTCTCCTGCGGGTAAGGGAATTATGGCGGGGATTGTTTTCGCAGTAGTGGCCGGGCTCGGTTATTATCTTTTTGTTGGCGACCAAACTGACAATTTAGTTAAAATTGAGCGTAAAGAAATTGATTTAAAAAAAGACTTTGAGAAAAAACAGGCCAAAGCAGTTAATTTGGACGCATACAAGCGTCAAATGCAAACCATTAAAGATAGTTTTCAAACCCTGTTGCAGCAGCTACCGAAAGCGGATCAAATGGCAGAAGTGCTTGATGAAGTGTCTTATGCAGCAACAGGCGCAGGCTGTGAAGTAGTTAATTTAAAATTTCAGGATGAAAAAGACGCAGAGTTTTATTCTGAAAAACCAATACAAGTTCAAGTTACTGGTGGTTATCACCAAATCGCAGACTTTGTCAGTCGCGTTTCTCGCTCACCAAGAATTGTTACCCTGCATGATTTCAGTATTAGCATAGGTGATGGTGAAGTGAATAGTTCTCCAGGTGAAAAAATGCTGGTGATGAGCGTTTTAGCGAAAACCTATCGAGCTGATTCGGGAGATAAATAATGCGCACTTATTTTAACTATTTATTTTTCAAAAAAGCTTATAGAGCGATTGCTATAGGAATCATATCGGTTTTCTTGATATCTTGCAGCGCTGATAAAGACGATTTAGATACCTGGGTTGATAACATCAAAGCAAAGCCGCCCGGTAGAATTGAGCCGATGCCCGATGTTAAGGTCTATCAACCTCATGATTATTCATCATTTAAAGAGCGCAGCCCATTTGCACAGATGCAGCCTGAACTAGAAGCACAACTTAAATTGCTACATGACGGCTGTGATGAGTCGATTCGCCCAGATCCTAACCGCCGTAGAGAAGAGTTAGAAAGGTTCTCGCTAGATTCAATGGAAATGGTCGGTACCATCAACCGTGAAGGAACGGGTTGGGGATTAATCAGGATGACGGCTGGACCAAATATTGGTCAGGTGATCAAAGTTTTAACTGGCGAATATTTAGGTATTCATCACGGACAAATCAATAATATTTCTAGCCAACAAATTGAGATTTCAACTTTAGTACCAGACAACAAAGGTTGCTGGGAAAAAAGAACTGTTTTTTTAACCCTGGCTGATGGGTAGAAGCACTAGGAGAATTTATGAGTATTCGGGATGATTATAATAAAGTCAGTCGGAACTTTGCTAACCAAGACAACTTTAATCGGAACTGTTTTAATCAGAACGGTTTCAAAAAAAATAGACTCGATCAAAATAAATACAATCGAAAAAAATCAGGAGCGGGAGATATGACGGCCCAAAGTTTTAAGCAGTGTTTAGTTTTTATGTTGGCACTTATATTCGGGTTTGGATCAGTAAATGCGGCAGAAATAAATAATGTTGCATTTAATGTCATGCCTGGCGATAAAGTCGAGGTGCGTGTCACTATGGACTCTCCGCCGCCGAGTTTTAAAGAATTCACCACCAATAATCCAGCTAGAATCGCGTTGGATTTCGCTGGAGTAACTACCAACTTAGAAAAGAAAACCCAAAACATCGGGGTAGGCGTTACTCGTAGTGTTACCGCTGTAGAAGCGGGTGGACGGACTCGTTTGGTCATTAATTTGGTTGAAATGACGCCTTACGCTACTCGGATTGATGGTAATGATTTGGTAATTACCGTTGGCTATGAGGGTGATCAAGTTGCCAGCTCCACAATGAGTGCAGATGCTATGGATGCAGGATCAGATAGTATGAATTCTGGTAGCTCGGATGTGATGGCGAGCAGCCAGCAAAGCGCGCCAACCATCCGTGGTGGAAACGATATTACTAATATCGACTTTCGTCGTGGCGAAAACGGCGAAGGTCGTATCGTGGTCGAACTAGGGAATGCGAATCTAGGAATTGATTTACGCAAAGAAGGTCGCACCGTACTGGCTGATTTTGTCGATGCTAGTGTTGCAGATGACTTGATCAGAAAATTAGACGTTGTTGATTTTGCTACGCCTGCTAAATTGGTTTCGACCAGCCGAGTTGGTAACAATGTTCGACTGTCGATTGATACCTTAAACGAATTTGAATACCTCGCATATCAGGCCGGTAGTTCATATATTATCGAACTAAAACCACTAACCGTAGAAGAAATCGAACGCAAAAAACTTCAAGCACCTGTTTATGAAGGCGAGCGTATTTCTCTTAACTTCCAGACTATCCCAGTGCGATCTGCTCTGACGATCCTTTCAGACGTCAATGGAATCAACATGATCACTAGTGATACAGTTTCAGGTTCCATCGCGCTACGTTTAGAAAATGTGCCTTGGGATCAAGCACTTGATTTAATCCTAAGAACTAAAGGACTTGCCAAGCGGCAAAATGGCAATGTGATGTTGATCGCGCCTGCGGAAGAGATTGCCGCGAGAGAAGCGCTGGAACTACAAACCCAAAAACAAGTAGAACAACTTGCTCCGCTACAATCAGAATTTATTCAGGTTAACTATGCCAGAGCAACGGATATGTCAGAGTTGCTTTTAACGAAGGGAGCTAATTACTTAAGCCCCAGAGGCAGCTTATCGGTTGATGAAAGAACCAATACCTTGCTGGTGCAAGATACAGCAAAAAGCCTCGATGCGATTCGTCAACTAGTTAATCATTTAGACATTCCTATTCGTCAAGTTTTAATCGAATCACGAATTGTGGTTGCAGACAATGGATTTAGTGAAGAGCTTGGAGTTAGATTCGGTATCTCTGATTTAGGTAGCCAAGGTGCTATTAGTGGTAATCAAACCGGTAGCAGCGATATTTTCTTTGGTGCAAACCCTGCGGATCGCACTTTATCGGTTAATTTGCCGGTGTCACAAGCGGCTGGAACTATTGGTTTAACTTTCGCAAGATTAGCTGAAGGTACAATTCTAGATGTTGAACTGTCAGCACTGGAAAGTGAATCTCGGGGTGAAGTTATCGCCTCACCAAGAGTTTTTACTACCAACAATAATGAAGCTTATATCGAGTCTGGTGAAGAAATTCCCTATTTACAAGCCAGTTCTGCGGGAAATACTACCGTAACCTTTAAAAAAGCGGTATTAAGTTTAGCAGTAACTCCCCAAATCACTCCAGATGATCGTATAATCCTAGACTTAATTATCAAGCAAGACACCCGTGGTGAAGATACGGTTTTTGGTCCAGCGATCAATACCCGGGAAGTCGGTACCAGAGTCTTGGTTGAAAATGGTGAAACGATAGTTTTAGGTGGCGTTTACCAGCAAAGGGTCAATCGTGACGTGACAAAAGTACCCTTGTTAGGTGATTTACCAGGTATTGGTGCATTGTTCCGCTCTACTTCGGTATCGTCAGCCAAACAAGAGTTATTGATGTTTGTCACTCCCAAAATAGTCAAAGAATCAATACAATAACAAACTAGCCAGTCAATATCGCAAAACCCGCCGTTGCGGGTTCTTGTGTTTTTAAAACAAGGTAAAAAGATAAACAAAGCTTATGAAAGGTAAAAGAAACATATTTCTAGTCGGCCCAATGGGAGCTGGTAAAACAACCATTGGCAAGCAGTTAGCACAGTTACTGCATTTAGAGTTTGTCGATACAGATCAAGAAATTGAATCTAGAACAGGCGCACCAATTGATTGGATTTTTGATATCGAAGGAGAAGATGGTTTTCGCGTTCGGGAAAAAGACATCATTGAAGAGCTGTCTCAGCGTCAAGGTATTGTATTGGCTACTGGCGGTGGCGCGGTTGTCGCAGCAGAAAATCGTAAGTTTTTAGCGGGTAGAGGAATAGTTGTTTACTTAGAAACCTCCATCGAACAACAACTAGAGCGAACTCGAAAAGATAAACGACGGCCATTATTGCAAAATAACGATGATCCTGAATCGACCTTGATCGATCTGCATAAGAAAAGAGATGCTCAGTATCGGGAAATAGCGGATATCACTGTTGCAACCAACGAAAATTCCATTAAATCGGTTGCTAATAAAATCGCTAACCAAATTAACCAAAATTAGGTTTTAATAAATGCGTGAGTTGCGTTTACCATTAAAAGACTCGCCTTATACGATCCACATTGGCTCATCGCTTCTTTCACAATCAGCGCTTTTGACTTCTTATTGTCACGGAGACAAAGTGTTGATTGTTAGCAATGAAACAGTTGCCCCTCTTTATTTGAAAAAATTAGCCGTCTCGCTTGAAAGTAAAAACGTTCATTCTGTTATTATTCAAGATGGAGAAATCTACAAAAATCGAGAAAGTTTTTTTACTGTAATCGATTACTTAGTTGAGAATAATTTTCGTAGAAATGACACCTTGATTGCGCTCGGCGGTGGGGTCATTGGTGATTTGTCTGGATATGCAGCAGCGAGTTATCAGAGAGGAATGGAACTCATCCAAATTCCAACGAGCTTGCTTTCTCAAGTTGATTCTTCGGTTGGCGGAAAAACGGCCATCAATCATGTGCAAGGCAAAAATCTAATTGGTGCGTTTTATCAACCATCAAGTGTGATTATCGACACTGATAGCCTGAGCACTTTACCCGACCGCGAATATTTTTCAGGCATCGGAGAAATTGTAAAATATGCATTACTCGGTGAAAATAAAATTAAATCGTTGTTGACCAACAAAGCAAAGCAAATTTTAGATCGCGATTCCGATGTTCTAACCGAAATTATTTATTTGAGTTGTCAAATAAAAGCGAGCATTGTTGCGAAGGATGAAAAAGAAAAAGGTGAGCGAGCGCTACTAAATTTAGGGCATACCTTCGCTCACGCACTCGAAACTTTAACTGAGTATCAGCACTACTTACATGGCGAAGCGGTTGCCATTGGTATTTTAATGGCGCTCTCTTTGAGTGTTAAAAAAGGACTAATTGAACAAGAGATTGTTGAAGATTATACAAGATTGATCCAACAACTTAAGCTACCAACAAAAATTGATGTTGAGATCGATAACCAAGCATTTTTTCAAGCGATGAGTAAAGATAAAAAGAACCAGTCGGATTCATTTAGAGTCATCTTAGTCAGTCGACAAGGGTGTATCATACGGGAAGAATCTGATAAAACTTTATTAGCCAGTGTAATCAACGAATATGTTTGTTAGACTTGGAGCAAACGTATAAAAATCAAAGCTCTCAAAAAAGCAGATAACCCAACATACGTAAACAGAACAAAAAATCGAAAAATAAAGGACATGGCGGTGGAAGCCTACGTTAGCCAACAAAAGAATCAACTGCTGGACTCGCTGGAAAATCAAGTGCGTTTTTCTCAGTTAGTAGCGGTGGTGACTGGCGACAAAGGTATTGGTAAGTCTTTCCTGGTTGAGCAACTACAAAAGCGTGTTGAAAGCGATGTTTTAGTCGCGGCAATCGACGCCAGTTTGGCGATGAATCAAGAACAACTCGCGCAATCAATTAGTTTACAATTAGGGTTAAGTTGGCAAGAAGCCCCCGCCGATTTAGAACTTCGCATCCAACAAGAACTATCTCAAAAAGTACTTATAGCGATTGACGACGCTCATCTATTGTCCGCCAGTTGCCTCGAATATCTTCTTCAACTCAATCAAAACCAATTGAAGCTAGACGAGTCCGTTCTGTTTGTTTTGTTAGCAGGTGATATTTCCTTACCTGGCATTATCAGTGAGCTTAAAATTTTTGAAGAACATCAAGATATGTGTGTTGTTTTTCAGATAAATCCAATAAGGCAACATGAAACCCAGGCAATGTTGGCTGATTTTTCGCACGATGATTTGGTATTAATTGATGAGTTATCGGATGAAAAAAAACTCAATTATTTCTGGCAGCTTTCAAAAGGAAACCCTGCCGAATTGCAATATCATTTGAATCGGTGGTTAGAAGAGAATTCCTCAACTGAAATTGTAGAAGTTTCAAGCGCTGAAAAAACATCTTATTTAAAATCTGCTATGTATGTTGTCATTGCGGTGGTTTTATTAACCGCTCTGATATTTCAAGATAATATCAACTCATGGGTTGGGACAAATGACAAACAGCCGCCCGTTGAAATAGTCAATGAAAAATCAGAAATCAGTAAGAGCGAAGTGCTTAATGAAGGTAATTCCTCAAAGAAAAAAAATGTGCAGGCTAAGAATAGTGAAAGCGAAAAAATAGACGAGAAAAGTAAAGCGACTCAAACAGAACTACTCGTTGAAGAGACACCCAATGAAAGTGAGTCAATAGCAAAACTTGAATCAGAAATAGAGCTCAAGTCAAAACTAGAAATTGAAATGGTCGGAAATGAAAGCAGCGAGAGCATTGAAGATCCTATTGGCGACCTAATAGAGAAACAGGCAAAGAAGAAAGCAGAATCTGAAGAATCGCCAAACAAAGAATCACTGGCTAAAGTCGATGTAGAAACAAAAGTTGATATCGATAAGTCAGAAGTAAATGAAACAAGTGATAAAGAAAAAGGTACTTCCACCGAAAAATTGGTTAATACTTTAACTAAAGAAGAGTTGAACTTGCTTGCTCAAGATAGCAAATTATTTGTTCTTCAATGGGTAGGTGTGAGTCAACAATCTTCCGCTAGCGCTTATGTGAAAAAGCATGCTTTAGGCAAAAAGATGATCGTTTACCGTCGCTCGGGTGGAAATAAATTACTTTATCTTGTGATTAGCGGGCAGTTTTTAAGCAGGCTTCAGGCTGATGTTGCCAAAGCTGAATATAAAAAGCGAGGTTATCAAGGTGATCCTTGGGTGAAATCGATGCGCGCAGTTCAAAATGAGATTAGAGACTTCGAAGGATCATATTGATTACTAGTATTTATTATGGTTTTCAAAAATATTTGAGAGAAGTAATTAGTAAGCCAAATCTATCAATCTCAATCAGCCTCAGGTAAAATTCTTACAACTTTAAAAATTTAATAACAGACTAATCTTATGTTAAAAAATGATCGTTACATCAAAGCGGCGCTCAGTCAGCCAGTCGATAAAACACCTGTGTGGATGATGCGCCAAGCAGGGCGTTATTTGCCAGAGTATCGAGAGCTTAGAGCCGAGGCTGGCGATTTTATGTCCCTTTGTACTAATCCTGAGTTAGCCTGTGAAGTAACTTTACAACCCTTAAGGCGATATGCTCTAGATGCAGCAATTCTTTTTTCTGATATTCTGACGATTCCTGACGCAATGGGGTTGGGGTTGTACTTTAAAACCGGTGAAGGACCTGCGTTTAAAAAACCAATTAATGACGTTAGCGATATTAACAAATTGTCTGTTCCCGATATTTATGATGAATTGAAATACGTCACCGATGCGGTTAGTACTATCCGTAAAAATTTAAAAGATGAAACACCATTAATCGGTTTTTCGGGCAGCCCCTGGACATTGGCAACTTATATGGTTGAAGGCGGCACTACTAAGAATTTTGGAAAAGTAAAAGGAATGATGTTTTCAGAGCCTCAATCAATGCATAAGTTATTAGATATTTTAGCCAAATCGGTCATTGCTTATTTAAATGCACAGATTGAATCAGGAGCGCAAGCGGTGATGGTTTTTGATACTTGGGGCGGGGTTTTATCGACTCGGGACTACGGTGACTTTTCACTGCGATATATGCAGCAAATTGTTGACGGATTGATAAGAGAAAAAGATGGTAATAAGATCCCAGTAACAATTTACACAAAAGGTGGCGCGGGCTGGCTTGAAAAAATGGCGGCTACCGGCGCGGACTGTGTTGGCTTAGACTGGACGATCGATATCAATCAAGCCAGAGAAAGGATTGGTGATAAAGTTTCGCTACAAGGAAATATGGATCCTTGTATTTTATACTCTACGCCTGAGCAGATTGAAAAAGAAGTGGCTGATATTCTGGCTAAATTTGGCAAGGGATCGGGACATGTGTTTAATCTAGGACACGGTATTCATCCGACGATTGATCCTGAAAATGTCAAAGCTTATGTAGACGCTGTTCATAAACATAGTGAACAGTATCATTCTTGATTGGCTTAAACTCTTGTTAAACAAAAGCCCGACCTTTATTTGAGGGTAGGGCTTTTTTAGGTTTAATAAAATCTAGTTCGGTTGTGTTGTAGACCAAGTTTGAATGGCGCGTATATCTGAAACATTAAGATCAATGCCTACAATTATTTCGAACACATTCCAAGTGATATCACCTTGAGCCTGTCCTGGAGGGGGGGCAAAAAGGAAAGTTTCGCCGTTATAGTTCAATTTTACACGAGCAGGAGAGGTGGTAATTGTCCCATCTCCGCTAAAATGATGAACTGAATATACATACCTTCCAGATGACTCAAATTTATTTATAGTTAGAACCTCTGGTCCTTCAGAAACTAGATCGTCACGGTCAAGTTGTGCAAATGGTGGTGCATCTAACGATCCTTTATCGCCATAAAAAACATGGTAGTTTGGTCCGACAAGATGAGTATCTAAGTCAAAAGGATTCAAACCCCAAGTTAGAGTGACAGAAATGGAAACTGGCGTGATAGACAAGCAGTCGTCGAGAGCTCCACCACTACCAGCGTTAATTTCTATTGAGTTACTTGGTTTGCCTTCATCAAAAGCTGTGAGCAAGATGTTGGAGTTTGCTTTAGCTGCGATAGTAAAGCTTCCGTCCGATTGTGCTATTGCTGAGCTCTGCCCAATATAATTAAGACCTCTTGCTTGAACTACAGTGCCTCCTAATAATGTGTTAAGACCATCATCAACACAGCCAGTGATCATGACTTGCTGATAAGCGTTGTCTGCATTCCAAGTTGAAAAATGATCTACTTCGCCGGTGTAGGTACTGCCTGATAAATCTAAAGTTCCTTCATCCGACCATAAACCAGAAGTCCGATCATAAGAATATTTTGCCGCTGGATTGAGGGGACTAGCGGAAGAGGCAACAGGTATTGATACATTAGCGGTTGTACCAGCTGCTAGATCTAAGTTATTGCCATCTGCATCTTCAAAAGCCACCGATATAGCACCGAAGCTTTCGATGTAGTTTCCGGCATCATTTAGATAGTCGCCTGGCATTAAGTTAGGATCAGAAGACGCATCAACATTAGTCAAGTTTGCGGTCACCGGACCAACTGCTGGCGTTTCAACACCATCAACTAAGTAAACGAGTGAATCAGCAGCTATGGTTACTGATGCGCTACCTGTAGTGATCGCTTGATCAACCGTGGGGTCAAAACTAACCTCAGTACCGACTGGTAGCAGTGGTGGATCTAATATTACCGCATGCTGAGATTCAGATAACACCACAATTTTCGATTGTTCACTATAGCCCGCAACATCGGTATTGACGACTACTCGATCAGCGTAAGGCACGTTAGCGAGCAAATATGCACCATCAACATCACTGGTGGAAGTTATTCCGCCTGAAGAAACAATCACACCTTCAATAACTTCTCCAGTGACGGCATCTAAAACTTTTCCGTAAATAATGCCGGTTCCTGGATCAGTATCGGGCAAGACAACAGCCGGAGGCAGTATAGAAACACCAGATCCAAAATTGTCAACGGTCCCATCGCCAAATGAACCATTCGGATTACCTTCAACAAAACCATTGTTTGAGCTACCACAACCGATCATTAGGACAAGAGCGATGCTAGTAACGATGAGATAGAAATTTTTCAAGGGTGTGGATACTGCTTTTGACCAATCCATCACTTTTCTCCTGTAGTCTGGCGACAATCTACTAACAAATAACCGATATTTTGGATAAAAATACAGAAAGTTAGTAATAATACAAAAATTAGATGATAACCAGCGTACCTAATTATCGTAGGATTTACAATCCTAGATTACAAAATATGCACTAAAAACAACAAGTTCTCGAATAAAGTTAGACTAGATTCTCATTAGTCTATGTCGTTTTATTACTAAAGCAATCAATCTATCTAATAATTTTAGCAGCTATGCTCAAAAAGCTGTGACTTTTTAGTTCAAAGTGAGTGGTTTTGCCGATAAAAACTAAGTCATGGCGGGCATTTTAGCTGTAAACTGTCATCTACCATAAAAACTAAACTTGAAGATCCCCTAGAACCAGTTAAGATGGCGAAATTCGTCAGTTTTGCCTCAACTGAAAAATTTCGACCCAAAAAAAATATCGTTTTCTATCTGGAGTTTATTCGATGTTACCTCGACACCTATTTTATGTTTTTGCTATCACATCAGTTTTACTGACTTTTTTGGCAAGCTCGGTCTGGTCTGGCGCGCTTTATTTTCTGTGGCTTTTTTTACCAGTAATAGGATTGGGTCTGTACGATGTTATCCAAAAAACACACACAGTATTACGTTTGTACCCAGTGATTGGTCATCTTCGTTATTTGTTTGAATCGTTCAGACCCGAAATTCAGCAATATTTCGTAGAGTCCGATATTAACGGCACACCAATTAGCCGGGAGTTTCGCTCATTGGTTTATCAGCGAGCAAAAGGTGTCAGAGACACCCGACCTTTCGGTACGATCTTTGATGTTTATCGTGATGGATATGAATGGGTTAATCATTCCCTTGCGCCAATGAACGTGCACGATGTTGATTCGAGAGTGGTTTTTGGCGGTGATAACTGTGACAAGCCTTACACAGCTTCAGCTCTTAATATTTCGGCGATGAGCTATGGCGCGTTGAGTAAGACCGCGATTGAAGCCCTCAATTTGGGTGCGAAATCAGGTGGCTTCGCGCATAACACGGGTGAAGGGGGATTAAGTCCGTATCACTTAAAACCTGGCGGGGATATCGTATGGCAAATTGGAACTGGCTATTTTGGCTGCCGTGATAAAAACGGCGATTTCAACGAGTTGTTATTCACCGAAAAAGCAAGTCTAGATGTGGTCAAGATGATTGAAATTAAGCTATCGCAAGGTGCTAAGCCTGGTCATGGAGGGATTCTTCCTGCGGTAAAACTAACCGAAGAAATTGCTGAAATTAGACACGTACCCATGGGACAAGATGTCATATCTCCTGCTGCACATACCGCTTTTTCATCGCCAAAAGAATTATTGGCGTTTATTGTGAAGTTAAGAGATTTATCCGGTGGAAAGCCTGTTGGATTTAAACTCTGCATTGGAAACCAAAGTGAGTTCTTTGCGATTTGTAAAGCGATGGTGAAAACGGGGATCTCGCCTGATTTTATAACTGTCGATGGAGGCGAAGGTGGGACAGGCGCGGCGCCAGTAGAGCTCACTAATTCTGTTGGGATGCCACTCAAAGATGCGTTAATGCTTGTGAATAATTCACTGATTGGTATTGGTTTGAGAGATAAAATCAGAATAATAGCTTCAGGAAAGTCCTTGTCATCATTTCATTTGTTACGTTTGTTAGCTTTGGGTGCTGATACAGTGAATTCCGCGCGCGCGATGATGTTTGCACTAGGTTGTATACAATCCAGGCACTGTAATTCCGACAAGTGCCCAACGGGAATTGCGACCCAAGATCCGGCTCGATTTAAAGCCCTTGATGTTGATCATAAAGCTAAACGTGTAGCGAGATACCACGGATCTATCATCGAAAACTTACATGAGTTGATTGCTGCAATTGGCTTAAGAAAAACCAGTGAATTACAGCCAGAGCATATTAACCGCCGCGTCAATGGGTCAAACATTAAAAACTATGCTCAGCTTTATCCATTAATGCAAACTGGCGATTTACTAGATGCGAACACAATCCCTCAAGAATATAATCAGGCATGGAGTGATGCAAACATCGATCAATGGTAAACTAAAAGTATGCAACCCGAGGCAACTAACAAAGCAGCACACATGAGTGGATCTTTTATCGCACCTTGGTGGGCAAAAAATAGACATCTGCAAACGGTGTGGGGAAGTTTATTTCGTCGTTTACCAAAGCTTCCAAATATGCAGCGTAAGCGGCTTGAATTAGATGACGGCGATTTTATTGATATCGATATTTATCCGGTTAGAAATAGACCAACTTTATTGTTGTTGCACGGGCTAGAAGGTTCCATTGACTCGCCATATATGCGAGGTATGATAAAAACAGCTAAAGAAAAAGGTTGGCAGATTGTCGTCAAACATTTTCGCAGTTGTAGCGGTGAACCGAATAGACTCGTTCGTAGCTATAACAGCGGTGTGAGTGACGATCTTCATCTTGTATTGAATAAGTTAAAACAACAATCAATAGATGTTGATTATGTTGTAGGATATTCGCTCGGTGGAAACGTGTTGCTGAAATGGTTAGGTGAGCAATCAGAAAATGTCAGCGTTAAAGCAGCAGTAGCAGTTTCAGTACCATTGATGTTGAATATTTGTGCAGATGAAATACATCAGGGATTTTCTCGGGTTTATGAGTATTCTTTATTACGAACTTTGCGTCAAAAAACCCTTCAGAAATCGGAAACATTTGGTAGTGAACTACTACCCGAGGCAAGAAATATTTCGAAATTAAATTCATTCTGGAAATTTGATGACCATGTTACAGCGCCAACTCATGGATACAAAAGTGCTCAAGATTATTATGAGAAGGCATCGTCACGCCAGTTTGTTAAAAACATTAAAGTGCCAACGCTCATTATTCAAGCCAAAGATGATCCCTTTATGAACGCAACGGTACTTCCTGAGGCGGGTGAGATTCCTGAAAATGTTACATTAGAAGCGAACGCGAACGGTGGGCACGTTGGTTTTATCAAAGGCAAGTGGCCCTGGACACCGGAGTACTATTTAGAGCAAAGGATTCCTGAGTATCTAGAAAGTTTTAATTAGTATCCTAAGATCACAATATAGATCGAATAAATAATAGTAAAAACTGAGTTAATCAAATGAATCGACGAAAATTTATTCGCAATATGATTTCGACTAGTATTTTGAGTTTAGGTGGTGTTTCCGCTTATCAATATTATCAACAAACTCTGCTGACTCCCGCGCAAAATAATGATTTTAATTATCAGTTTTTAAATGAGCAAGATCGAATACTCATTGAGGTTTTAATTCCAGTTTTTATTGCTGATATGCCATTCCAGAAACCAATTCAATCAGCTCTCGTTGCTAATAACATTGACTCAGCTATTACACTTTTACCCGAACGAATTCAAGAAGAGCTTCGCGAACTTTTCAATTTATTGGGATCGGCATTCGGTCGATTAGTATTTGCCAATGTTTGGTTGAATTGGCAGTCAGCTTCTTTGCAAACGATTGATAAATTTTTGGTTGACTGGCGAGAAAGCAGTTTTGATTTATTGCAAATTGCATACAAAGGGTTACATAAAATAATTATTGGTTCAATTTATTCTGAAGAGAGTACTTGGTCTGCGATTGGCTACTCTGGACCACCTTTATTAGCAGGTACAAAATTATAGTCTATGATATACAACGCTCAAAACACAAAAAATTATGCTAAAGATCCACCACAGAAGGAAATCCATTGTGACGTGGTAATTATCGGTAGCGGCGCTGGCGGCGGCATCACCGCTGAAATATTAGCGCGCTCTGGTTTAAGAGTAGTTATTGTTGAAGAAGGTCCACTAAGAACAGCCCAGGACTTTAAAATGCAAGAGAAACAAGCTTACGCCGATCTTTATCATGAGGTTGCGGGAAGACAAACTCTCGATAAAAGCATTCAAATTTTGCAAGGGCGAAATGTTGGTGGATCTACCACTGTTAATTGGACATCAAGTTTTAGAACACCAAAACAAACACTCGATTATTGGCAAGAACAATTTTCAATAAAGGGGCTATCTCAAGATGATCTTTCTCCGTGGTTTTCCTGGGTGGAAAAACGTCTCAATATCTCAGCTTGGCAAGTTCCACCGAATAAAAATAATCAGGCGCTTGCGGATGGAGCAAAAAAACTAAAATGGTCATATGGAATCATCTCGCGAAACGTAAATGCTTGTGCAAATCTAGGTTATTGCGGAATGGGATGTCCAATTAATGCCAAGCAATCAATGCTAGTAACAACGATTCCAATTGCGCTAAAAAATGGAGCAAATTTAATTAGTAGGGCGCGTGCCGAATCATTAATTATCAAAGACCAAAAAGTTGAAGGTGTTTGGCTAAGCTCTATGAATGAAAAAGGGCATATCAAGCAAAAAAATGTCACAAAGATAATAGCAAAAAAAGTTGTTTTATCTGCTGGCGCAATTGGCAGTCCATCAATTATGTTACGAAGTAATGCGCCTGATCCATTTAACACTTTAGGAAGGAGAACTTTTTTACATCCTGTTACTGCAAGCATCGCAAAAATGGAAGATAAAGTTGAAGCTTTTTATGGCGCACCGCAAAGTACTTACAGTGATGAATTTTTGTGGCGAGATGGTGTTAGTGGTGAGCTCGGATATAAAATGGAAGTTCCACCAATGCATCCAGTAATATCATCAACACTGCTAATTAATCATGGCAAAAGGCATGCAGAATTAATGAAAGATTTTGCTTTTTATCAAGCGAATCTGGCTTTACTTAGAGATGGCTTTCATCAAGATAGCATCGGCGGACAGGTCTTGTTGGATAATAATGGCTATCCTCAACTTGACTACCAGATTTCAGAAACTTTGTGGCGCGGAATGAGAGATGCTTTGTTGTCTCTGACCGAATTGCAGTTTGCAGCAGGCGCAAAAAGTGTTTTACCTCTGCACATGGATGCGACGTTTAACTCAACTTGGGCAGAAACAAAGTCGCAAATTGAAAATCTTTCAACCAAAAAACTTCGCTGGCAAACCATGAGCGCTCATGTGATGGGTGGATGTGGGATGGGTAATGATGAGAAAAACTCAGTAGTGAATAGTTCTGGAAAACATCATCAATTAGATAATTTATTAGTAATAGATGGCTCATTATTCCCAACGAGTTTAGGTGTCAATCCGCAGTTAACGATCTATTCGATTGCTGCAAAGTTATCTAGTCATCTGGTTGCAGAGATGAATAGTCAACTTCCCGATGATTTGATAAACTTATAAGAGAGTTTAATGCTCGGCGGAAGCGGGAGAAATTATGAAGAATATAGTACTTTATCCGGGAACATTTGATCCGATCACCAATGGTCATCTCGATCTTATTGAACGTGCTGCGCGATTATTTGATTTAGTGATAGTTGCAGTTGCTGATAGCCCCGGGAAAAGCCCGCTGTTTGATGTTGATACTCGTGTAGAGTTAGTCGAAGAAGTTGTTAGTGATTTGAAAAATATTGAAGTGTGCGGCTTTAGTGGATTATTAGTTGATTTAGCAAAAGAAAAAAATGCTAATGTGTTATTGCGAGGTCTGAGAGCTGTTTCTGATTTCGAATATGAATTTCAACTCGCGAATATGAATCGACATCTATCTCCTGAATTAGAAAGCCTTTTTCTGACCCCTTCAGAGCAATACTCCTTTATTTCCTCAACTTTAGTAAGAGAGGTTGCTTCTTTAGGTGGTGATATTTCTCAGTTTGTACCCAAAGCGGTACAAAAAAAACTACAAACTCGATTTACAAAGTAAAAAACATTTAGGAGTTATCATTGACTTATCAGTACGGAACAGACGATGCTTCATATCAAGCGGCAGGTGGACTAGACGGGATCACAAAACTTGTTGATTGTTTTTATGACTATATGGATAGTTTGCCAGAAGCAAAAGTTATTCGAGATATGCATTCAGAAGACTTAACCGTTTCAAGAGATAAGCTGAGCTGTTTTTTATCCGGCTGGCTTGGTGGTCCACGGTTATTTTCAGAAAAGTATGGCGCAATCAGTATTCCGAAAGTTCACCAACATTTGTCAGTGGAGTCGCCTGAAAGGGACGCTTGGTTATTGTGTATGAAAAAAGCAGCTAATGATCAGCCTTATGAAGAGTCATTTAAAAAGTACTTGTTAGAGCAACTGTTTGTACCTGCGGAAAGGATTAGACAAGTTAGCCGCTAATCTAATTTTTAAACTGGTAGACGTCTAATTTTTTCATAATAGATTTTATTGAAGCATAGTCTTTCGCTGGAACAAAACCTTTCATTTTTACCGTTGTCGAAATTTCACTATCCGCAGTTATTTTAAGTAAAGAGTTGAGCAACGTCTGTTTGAAATATTCCGGCATGTTCTTTCTGACTAGAAGACCCCAATGAGGATATATCGCAGTGCTTCTTGGATAGATTAAGCCGTCTTCTTTCCGATTAATAATTCTTAATTGGGATACGTCTATTTCTTCGCTTAGTGACTCAAGCATTCCGGTTCTAATGAACCCTGCATCAAGTTGATTTTGCATGACCCGTTTAACAATAGCTGTTTGGTTTGACATTTCGATAAATCTTTTAAAGTCTTTATTCGGATCTACCCCAGCTTCGACTAACTCATTTGCTTGAAACAGAAAACCGCCCGCCGCGAACTTTAGGTTTACCACGCCTACTTTTTTTCCAGCCAGGTCTTGAAGATTCTTTATTGAAGAATTTTTGTGTACGATGATCACTCCCGCAAAAGTACTCCCTTGTTTAATGTGATTAAGAGTTGCAATTATTTCGAACTCGCCAGTATCTTCGATAATTACAGCGCTAACCGGATTGGTAAGCAAAATTTCCTTATCGCTTGATCGCCTTAAAAATCCAGTGTTCGGTGTTGTGAGTAATCTAACCTCTTGGGAAAGTTCTTGCTGTAAATATTGTGCGAGAGGTTTCCATCTTTTTTCGGTTTCTTTTTTACCTTGCATATTAAGAACCATGAAGTCTATCTGGTTTGCAGAAGCCATAATATGAGTGCATACTAAGGCTAATGTAATAATTCTAATTAATATCATTTTCGTAACTCTCCATATTTAACTAAAGACTTCTGATCAGTGATATTCTTGCTCCATAGAATATGCTTAACTTGAGTGTTTATTGTCCTAGCCACTTGTGTAGTACTTTTAGTACCGAAACAGATTTTATTGGTTTGGATAAGTAGTCGTCCATACCGGCATCTAGACAACGTTGTCGATCACCTTTCATTGCGTTGGCGGTCATTGCTACAATAGTGATATTTCGATCCAATACTTTTGAGTCGACATCGCGTATGGCTTTTGTGGCTTGTAAGCCATCCATTTTTGGCATCTGCATATCCATAAAAACCAAATCGTATGGGTTCTTTTCCAAGGCTGAAATTGCTTCAAATCCATTTTTAGTTACATCGACGTGATACCCTAATTTGTTGAGAAGCGCTGTTGCGACAATAATGTTGGTAGGGTTATCTTCCACCAAGAGGATTTTATAATTTGAAGATCGCTTTTCACTAAGTAGATGACGGGTGATCAAATTCTGATTTTTTTTATCACCATCTGATTTACCGTGGGTTTTTAGTTGTATCAGGCAGTCATATAAATCCGCTGGTTCAACCGGTTTTGTTAAGAAAGCATCAAACCCCAGATTCTCATATTTTTTTCGATCACCACGAGTACTGTTCCCGGTTAAAAGAATCAACTTAGTACTTTTTAGTCGGTCGTCATTTCGAATGACCTGGGCTACGCTCTTACCATCCATGTTGGGCATTTTTAGATCGAGTATCGCGATATCGTATGGATCACATTGTTCTTTGGCTGCAAACAGTATATCCAACCCTTGTGTTCCTTTTTGCGCTGTTCTATGTCTTATACCCAGTGATGAAAGAGTGCTACTAATAAAGTTTAAGTAAACATCATCATCATCGATATATAAAACTCTAGTCTTATCGAGAGCGTCGCTATTTTTTTTTGGTTCTGGTTTTTTTGCTTCTGTTAATTCAATTACAAACCAAAAGGTAGTACCTTTTCCGGGTTGACTTTTAATTCCAATTTCTCCGTTCATTAGCTCAACCAATTGTTTTGATATTGATAGTCCTAACCCTGTACCCCCATATTCTCTCGTGGTGGAAGCATCTGCTTGAACAAATTTGTCAAATAATTTTTCTTGCGCTTTAGCGGGTACGCCAATTCCAGTGTCTTTTATGGAGAACAACAGCGAATGTTTCTGATTACTATTTTTTTTGCTATCACATGAAATTATGACATTACCTTTTTCTGTAAACTTTATTGCATTGCCAATAAGATTGGTTAGTATCTGCCTAAGTCTACCGGGATCGCCTTTAACATATTCGGGAACCTTGTCGTCTATTTCGTAACTAAATTCTAATCCTTTTTCTTCAGCTTTAAAGGACAGTGCTGTGTGCAAATTTTTCAACAACCTATGCAAACCAAATTCGATTATTTCAATATCGAGCTTTCCTGCCTCAATCTTCGAGAAATCAAGAATGTCATTTATGATTGTTAGCAGTGCTTCTGCGCTATCTTTTACAGTTCTTACGTAGTATTGTTGAGTGTTGTCTAAGTTTGATTCCAATAGTAGTGAGATCATGCCCACTATGCCGTTCATTGGTGTGCGTATTTCGTGACTCATATTGGCAAGAAAAGAGGATTTGGAGCGATTTGCTGCCTCGGCGATGTGACTCAACTTTTTTGCGAGATCAGTTTGTTGTTTTAATTCTGACTGAAGAGCATCACCGCTTTTTGTCGTTATTTCTAAAAGCTTGACAGTTTTGTTTAGTTGTTTATTCGCCTCGACTAGAACTTGATTTTCATCCTGGATTTTCAGATTTGAGTTATAAAAACCGATAACTATTTCTTTTAGCTCGCTTACCAAAGTTTTGGTTATAGTAAGATGCCAGCGATTTGGAGAAACTAACTGAAAGTTAAGGTTTGTTCCGGTGGTGATAATAATTCCTTCGCCAGTGAACTGGATATTTTGAAGATATTCATCTCCAGTGGCGAGATCTGGTGCTTGCAAACAAAGTAGCTGTTGTTTTTTAAGAAGTAGCTCACGATGGCTGGTAAACCCTGGTGCAGGAGGTTCAATCATCGACACGAAAGTGAACAAAAATATTTGAGCGTCTTGAGTCATTAGTCTACATATTAAAGTGTTTCAAATCGCTTATACTTCTTGAATAATAATATTTTCTTCATCAAGAGATTGAATCACTTCAAACGAGGTTTTCTGCCAAGATTTATCGTTATCAACTAGAAAAGTAACTTGAGAATTATCAGGCTTAGACAATACGAATGAAACAATACACTTAATTCCCGATGAGTTAAGGTATTCTAAAGCAGTAAAGTCAAGGGTCACAATTTCTTGCATTTGTTCGGTTATTTCATCAAAAAATGGGCTTAGGAAAATGCTTGGGTTTTGCATATCAATTTCACCCTCAAATTTAGCGATATCTCCCGAAGCACTTAGTTTTGCTGAACCATCTATTTTTTCCTTTATATTCATTGCAACATCTCCTGTTTGGGCTGGTTCAGCAGTTGATCGGAAATAGGCACCTTGACCGTAATCGATAATAGTTGATGTTTAGAAGGTTTCGGTAAAGATTGGCAAAGCGTTGTTTTACTCTTGCAACTTTCTATGGAATATGAGATTTCTCCCTCACATTCATAGCGAATTCTAGCTAAGCCCAGCTGGCTAATCTCTTTTTCTCCCAGAGAGCGAAGCATCATTTCTTTATAGACCGTTTTTGGATCACTTTTATATATCTCTTTAAAGATGACCTTAAATTCCTCGAGCAGTTCTTTTGATACCGTGTTGGTCGCATTGAGTAAAATCTCAGAGCCATCAGTATTGGTCGCTATAGAGATATTGGCGATTTTATTAGACGAATGCTTCACGAGGTTTTCGACAAGTTCTGATGTCGCGGTGGATACCCGTTTTGAGTCAGATAAGCCGCAGAATTCTTCGGATAGCATATCAGCGACAAAGTGACGAATGTAAGACACATTTTCCCATCTTTGGCGATAAGTTAGATCGAGTTTAAACGTCATCGTTGACTCCTTGAAAGCACTGTAAATTTTTTCGACTAAAAAGATTCAATTTTTCTTAAAAAATAAGTATGTAATATCGTCCAATTGCTTTTCTTTAAATTCCATCAATGATTGATAGAGCACATCTGTCATTTCTTGCATGGATTTTTTTGGCGCTAGTTCTTGCATGAGATTTGTAAGTCTTTCTATATCATATTGTTCTTTTTTGTCGTTCATAATTTCAATAACACCATCGGTATACAGCAAACAAATATCATTTGTTTCCATCTTAAAACTACCTGTGCCTTTCGCTGTTTGTTTCGATATGTCAGGGATAATTCCTAACCACATACCTTTGGTATCTATTTTTTCTACTTCACCAGTCTTGGCGCGATAAATCAAAATCGCCTCATGTGCGCCAGCAAATTGAAAATGCCCGTCATTTATTTCAGATAAAAAACTAATGGTCATGTGATGATTAGCTTTTAACCCTTTTTTTATGTTTGAATGAAGTATTTTGTTCACGTAGATCAAGAGATTGCTTGGTGTCAAACCAGAGATATTCCGCAACAAAGTATTTGCCGCAACTTGAGTCATCATCATAACCAGTCCAGAGAGAAGTCCGTGCCCCGTTACATCTCCAATTCCAAACCATAGCCGTCCATCGACGTCTTCTAACAAATCATAGTAATCACCACCCACTTCTTCAGCGGGCATCATCGTTGCGGCAACTTCGTACCTTGTTTGTTCTAAGCTTTTGAGTTGCGGCTGTAATGCTAGTTGGATATCCGTTGCAATTTGCATTTCCATGCCAGCCATTGCCGTTAATACCGCTTCTTGTTGTAGCGCTTGGATTTTCGTGGACATGGCATTAAATTGAGCAGCAACTTTGCCGAATTCGTCAGATGTTTTTACTTGAACAGAATAATGGTAGTGACCGGCAGATAACTCAGAGATACCTTTTAGGATATGGGTCAGTGGTTTTAAGGTATTTTTAGAGATAAGCCAAATTAAAACAGATAGAGCAGCGAAAATCACCATTGCTAGCCAGACTAGTCTTTCGCTAAAGTCATGTAATGAACTGTCATTATGGTAGTCGTTTAATACAAGTTTTAGCGTGCCAACCACATTTCCATTCTTAGTAATAGGTAGAGTTCGAGTGATATACAGTTCATCTGAGTTTGTTTTATTATTCTGGATACGAAATTGTTCTTTATTTAGTTGGCTAATGGTTTCTTGCTCACTGTCGATTATCGTTATGCTTGATATTTCTTTGTCGCCAAAAAATGCATTCGAGATGTCTTCCACATTACGGTAATCGTAGTTCCAAACACTCTCTGCGGTTGATAGTGCAAGCAATTTGCTTAGTCGATCTGCCTTCTGATTCAGGTTGATATGTCCCGAATGGTGCTGCTCTTCAAGAATGTACACGATGAAACCTGCCAGTAGTACCCCAATTAGGGTTACTACGGGAAGCAATATTTTCAGGTACACTTTTAGGTTACGATATGCGGAAATCATTATCCTTGATCCTAACTTTGACACAAAAGTATCAACTGCTAGCTTTTCTACGTAATAAAACTGTTGAAAAAACGGTTATTTTAGTAGTCCAATATTTTGAGCTACCGCTTAAAGTGTAGACCATAAATTGAGATGTGAGCGCTAAATTGAGTGGTTAATTTGAGAGGAAGTCGCTGTATTGTTTAGGGTTAATGATTGCTTTTATGGCGTTGTGAGCAGCTCTTTCAATCTTAAGAAGTCATTTTTAAGTTCTATTGATCGGTTTTGCTTGTTGGCACAGTTTTCAAGTTCGGTAGGCAAGTCGAGATCTGTTAGCAGTACGCTATCAACAGAGCTTTTAAATTTGGCTGGGTGTGCAGTGCCTAGGAATATTCCGGTTTCGTTTTTTGAAAGTGAGTCGACCAGCCCATGGTATGCGACAGATGCGTGTGGCTCACTAATATAATTAATTGCCTTGAGGCTTAATAAACTAGCCTTTGTTTGGTTCTCGCTGACCACAACAGCCTTTAGAGCTGCTCTGTCAAACTGTCCGGAATCAATCAAATACTCTATTCGCGCCCAATTATTTGGCTGGCTGACGTCCATTGCATTGGAAAGGGTGGCGATAGTGTTTTTTGGCGACCATTTACCAGTCGTTAAATATCGCGGTACAGTATCGTTAATATTAGTTGTGGCTAAAAATCGTTTTACTGGAAGTCCTAGCAGTTTGGCTATAATTCCGGCGGTTAGATTTCCAAAATTTCCACATGGTACTGATAAAACGACTTCATCACGTTGATTTTTCGGAAGTTGCGCTAAAGCTTCAAAATAGTAACAAACTTGAGCGAGTAGTCGGCTAATATTAATTGAGTTTGCAGAGTTTAAACCAATCTCTTTAACCAATTCTGTATCGTCAAAACTCTGCTTAACTAAACTCTGACAGTCATCAAAAGTGCCTTCAACAGCGATGGTTTTAATGTTATTACCTAAAGTGGTGAACATTTTTTCCTGAAGGTCACTGATTCTTCCTTTGGGGTATAAGATGACAACTTCTATATTCTCTATTCCATAAAAAGCATGAGCGACAGCAGCTCCGGTATCGCCTGAAGTGGCGGTTAAAATGGTAATTTTTTCTCCGTTAGAAAAGAATTTCAAACAATTTGCCATAAACTTTGCGCCAAAATCCTTAAAGGCAAGGGTAGGACCATGGAATAATTCTAAGCAATGAACATTATTGGTAATTGGTACTAATTTAGCAGGAAACTCAAAGGTTTTTTCTACCACATTTTGTAGTTGTTCGTCGGATAAATTTTCGTCAACGAATGGCTTTAAGAGCTCGAAATTTCTCTGGTTTGTTGGCGCTTCCAGTAGTCGATCAATTTCAGTCATCGCTGAAATAGATTCTGGAAAAAATAACCCTTGTTTGTTACCCAACCCTTTTCTAACGGCGGTCGCAAAGTCGACAATCTGATTATTTTCTCTTAAATTAAAAAACTTCATACTAAATTTACTCTTTGTCGAATGGATTTATTTTTCTAGCGCCTTGAGTATCTACTTTGCAAATTGTGGTAAATGCTTTTTCACGCCGTTTACTATCTGATGGTAGATAAGTAGAGTCCAAAATATGTTTAGCTCTTTCCGCTTGCGCTAAATTATTACACACTGCAAAAATAGTTGGACCAGAACCAGATATTCCAATCGCTAAACAGCCACTTTCAACTAACAAAGCTTTTGTTTGATCAAAATTAGGAAACAAATTTTTTCGATATGGTTCAGCGATAATGTCTTTTAAAACGGAAAATGCTTGTTGCTTATCTTGTCGATAACTTGCGTCAATAAACCCTGCTAGCCGTCGTCCCGATTGGATAACCGTTTGCCGATCATAACGGTCTGGTAAAATTTCTCTCGCCATGCGAGTGCTTACTTCGATATTTGGATAGGCGATTATCCAAAAACATTCTTCGAAAACAGGCAGAGATTGAGTGATTTTGTTTTCGTCATCGAGCATCAATTGTAAGCCACCTAAATAACAAGGTGCGACATTATCATAATGTAAACTACCACTTATTTTTGCTTCTAACTGCCCCATTAATTTAAGCATCTGTTGTTTTGAAAAGGGGTTGCTGTAAAACTCGTTAAGTGCGAACAAGCCTGCAACCACCGAGCAAGCGCTCGATCCAGTGCCGCTGCAAATTGGAATATTTTTTTCTAAAGTGAGATGAACGGGTATAATATTGATTGGCTTGAGATCGCTAGCGTGAATTTTGTAAAATTGATTAAATTCGAGTATGCAATGCCAAATTATATTGTCCTGGATTATATCAGGTAGATTTGTTTTATATAATCCTTCGCAAGTCAAATGATTTTCATCATCGCGGCTAGGTTCTATATGTACAATATCACCTAATAAATGACCATCAATGGGTGTAACAGCAAGCCCTAAATTATCAAAGCCAACGCTGATATTTCCAATTGATACCGGCGCAAAAACACTAAGTCTTTTATTTTGATTACTTGAGGAGTTTTTCATCTGTTATTCTCGATCCCAAACCAATGTTCTGAGAGTATCTGCAAATAATCCGGCTGCCGTTACAGAAGCGCCAGCGCCGTAACCTCGAATTACAAAAGGAACAGGCTGATAGAAGTTGGTATGAATTGCCAGTGCGTTTTCACCACCCTCAACGCTAAATAACGGATGACTGCTATTGAAGGCTTCGATTTTTACTTGGCATTTATTACCCTGTATTTTTGCCACATATTTTAACACTTGCTGCTTCGATTCTGCATCTTTTACCCTTTTATCAAAAGTAGCATCTAAACTGGGAAGTTGCCGCATAAATTCATCTGCATCGTCAATTTGAGATAACTCCTCTGAGATCACGGATTGCAATTCTATATCTTCGAGAGCTAAGTTCAAGCCTACTTCGCGGGCGATAATAAGGACTTTTCTAGCTACGTCGAGACCACTTAAATCTTCAGCGGGGTTGGGCTCAGTAAAGCCTTTTTGTTTGGCTTTTTGGGTGGCTTGCGAAAGACTTAGTCCTTGATGTAATTGTCCGAAAATATAGGATAAAGAACCAGATAAAATACCTTCAAACGAGACTAATTGATCGCCAGCGCCTAACAGGTTTTGCAAGTTATCAATCACTGGAAGACCTGCAGCTACGTTAGTTTCATAAAGAAATCGACGTTTATTTTGCTGGGCTGATGAGCGTAATTTTTGATAGTATTCGATCGATGCGGTATTCGCTTTTTTATTGGCGGCGACAACGTGAAAATTTGCTTGAAGATAATCAACATAACTCATTGCTATGGACTCATTGCTCGTCGCATCAATAATAACTGGGTTTAACAAATGATTTTCTTCAACAAACTGGTTAATTCTATCCAAGGAAAATGAATCATTTGATTGAGCTATTCTAGTTTGCCAGTCTCCTGCAAGTTCGATACCTTTGCCATCAAGCAAAAGCTTTTTACTATTTGCAATGCCAAATACTTTTAGATCAATATTTTTTTTCAACAAGAAATTTTGTTGTTGTTCGATCTGCTTTATTAGTTCTTTGCCAACTAAGCCGCAGCCAATCACAAAAACATCAATGCTGGATTGTTTCAAAAATAAATTTCGGTGACATATTCTTACCGCGTCATCGGTACGCTGGCTTCTAATAACGGCAGAAATACTTCTTTCGGATGAATCTTGGGCAATGGCAATAATGTTGACACCTGCCTGAGAAAGCGAGGCAAAAAATTTAGCTGCGATGCCTTTTTGCTTCTGCATTTTGTCTCCAACTAGTGAGACTACCGACAATCCATTATTGATCAAAATAGGATCAAGTAATTGATTTTTTAGTTCTAGCTCAAATTCTTTATTTAAGCATTCTTGTGCAGCTAGGGCTTGATTGGATGATACACAAAAACTGACTCTATAAGCAGCTGATGATTGGCTAATCATGATCACTGATAAATCTTCACGGCTAATTGCAGAAAAAATTCGTGCGGTCATTCCTGCTTTACCCTTCATACCTGGTCCCGATACATTGATCATCGAAACATCAGCTAAACTTGATATGGCTTTAAGGCTCATATCATTGGTGGTTTCTTGAGATATCAAAGTGCCTTCCTTCGATGGCGCGGATGAATTTTTTATCAAGCAGGGGATTTTATGCAGGCTTAACGGCATAATTGTTTTTGGGTGTAGTATTTTTGCCCCGAAATAACTAAGTTCAATAGCTTCGTTGAAAGACATCTTTTTAATTAATTCGGCGTTTTTTACCACACGCGGATCGGCGTTATAAACGCCATCGACATCTGTCCATATCTCACAAACTTTTGCTTGGCTACATACTGCTAACACGGCGGCTGAATAATCCGAACCATTCCGTCCCAGAGTGATCGTTTTCCCAGCAGGCGATATGCCGATAAAACCAGGCATGACTGAAATTCGATTTAACTTTGAGTAATGTTGGTTGAATTTCGTAATGGATGTTTGAATATCTGCGACGGGGTCGCCAAATTGGTTTTTTGCAATCAAGAATTTTTCGGGATCGATCAATGATGCGTTAGCGCCGAGGCTTTCCAATATCCAACTGATTAGAATCGTGCTAATACGCTCACCTAAAACTAATATTTGTGCGCTAGTTTGCTCAGGGCAATGACCAAGAAGTTTTGCGCCTTCAATTAACTGGGTAAGTTGAATAAACTCATTTTTAATTGAACTTGCATACTTAGAAAGTTCAGTGCCATTTGGATCAATATTCCGTTTCGATAGCTCGTTAGAAATGTCATGTTGTAATTGATTTGCTATTTCGCTGATTTGGTGTAATTGCTGTTGTAATACGATCTCGATTTGAGGTGTACCCATTTCTTTTGAGGTCAGTTTGTTGACTAATTCGACCAGCAAGTTAGTAACGCCTTGCGGTGCTGACAGAACCGTACAGACGCTAGAAGTGTCAGCGTGTTTAATCACTATCTCAGCGACATTAACAAATTTCTTTGCATCGGCTAAAGAAGAACCACCAAATTTGAGTACTTTCATTGTTATAATTCCTAAATTGGCAATCTAAATATTCCATTAATCAAAAAAAAGCCCGTGAATCTTATCAGAGTCACGGGCTAGTTAGAAAAAATTCAAATTAACCTGTGACTGTCAGCCCCGTTGTGTCTGTTGTTCTATCAATTGTTACCCATGAAATAGTAGAGCTACGATTTATCCCAGCCATATACATAGCAGTGGTAATAATCTGTAGTTGGATGATTTCTTGCATTCTAAGTCTACTTTTCAAAAATAAGTTGAGGTTATGTAAAAGCAAAGGCTCCGTTGATTTGTCTCTCAACTTTGAAGCTTATAAAATGGTTTGTCAACCCAGTTTTGAGGTTTTTAAAATAGTTTTTGATTATATCGAACATATAAATGATCAGCTTATTCTCTTTGTACTTATCGTACTATTTATAAATACTAGATCAAAAAGTTATATCAACTTGACCAATAAGTGAAAACCAACTAAGTTTAGCCTATGAACAGAGCACAGTTAAATACGATTATTATTCTTAGCCTCCTCCTCGGATTACCGATGGGGTGACTTTGCATGTAAGATAATCATGAATTGTCAGTAACCCCGAAACACTAAGTGCTTCGGGGTTTTTTTATGTCTTTAGCTTTACAAATCAGCTTTAAAACTGGAAGAAATTATGAAAACCGAAACCAAAACAACCGCAAATCGAATTAAGGTATTTGATACAAGCTTGCGAGACGGTGAGCAATCACCAGGTGCAAGCATGACTGTTGATGAAAAATTAGCGCTGGCGAAGCAATTAAAAAAACTCGGTGTTGATGTTATTGAAGCAGGTTTTCCAGTAGCATCTGATGGCGATTTTAAAGCGGTCAGTCAAATCGCAAGCGACGTTGAAGGGGTGACCATTTGCGCTTTAGCGAGGTGTTGTTCGCAAGACATCATCGCAGCAGGCAACGCATTACATTCTGCTAAATCAAAGCGTATTCATGTGTTTATTGCGACTAGTGAAATCCATATGAAACATAAACTTGCAATGACTCAACAACAGGTTATCGAAAGTATTGAAGTAAGCGTAAAAGCGGCAAAAAAATATACTGATGATGTTGAATTTTCGGCCGAAGATGCCACACGTAGTGACATTGATTTTCTTGTACGAGTTTATTCGACCGCTATAGCGGCAGGTGCGACTACTATCAATATTCCAGATACAGTGGGCTACACTACGCCAAATGAATACGCCAATCTAGTCAAAATGATTCGCACAAGAGTAAAAGGAATCGAAGAGGTGACTATCAGTGTGCATTGTCATAATGATTTAGGTTTAGCGACCGCAAATAGCCTGGCTGCGATCCAGGAAGGTGCGAGTCAAATAGAATGCACAGTTAATGGTATTGGAGAGCGATCAGGAAATTGTGCACTTGAAGAAATTGTTATGGGCTTAAAAACCCGCCAGGATCAATTTAATTATACGACTAATATAAACAGTCGTGAGTTGGTAAAAACAAGTCGAATGGTGAGCAAGATTACCGGTATGCAAGTCCAACCGAATAAAGCAATTGTCGGTGAAAATGCATTTGCTCATGAAGCAGGTATTCATCAACATGGTGTGATCAAACACCGACAAACTTATGAGATAATGAGCGCCGAAGATGTTGGCTTTGATGGCAATCAAATGATTATTGGTAAACATAGTGGTCAGCATGCAATTCGTAAATGGCTAAAGGTTAAAAACATAGATATGGCAAATGATAAAGTGTTTATGCTTTCCAAAATGGTGAAACAACTAGCGGACAATAATAAACGTTTAGTTGATCAGGATATTTTTGATTGCATCGAACAAATTAATTCTCAATCACCGATAGCCCCTCAGATCATGGAAACACAAAATAATTTTGTCGATGTATTTGAATTTGAACCAGTTGGTTTTATGAGTAATGCAAGATGGTAAAAACTTTATTTGATAAAGTCTGGCAGCGACACCTGGTCGTAAATGAAACAAAAGAAACGCCTGCCATTTTATATATCGATACTCATTTGATTCATGAGGTAACATCACCACAGGCTTTTCAAATGCTGAGAGAGAAAAATCTGGAATTGAGACGACCAGATAAGACCTTTGCGACTTGCGATCATTCAACTCCTACAAGCCAAGCAAACGCTGACGGAACATTTAACTTTTTTGGTCAGCAAGAAAAACAACAAGTAGAACAATTAGAAAAAAACTGCCAGGAATTTGATGTGACGCTTTTCCCGCTTGGCAGCAGTAAGCAAGGGATCATTCATGTGATTGCACCAGAGAGAGGTATCACCCAACCGGGTCAAACAATTGTTTGTGGTGATAGCCATACCAGCACTCATGGTGCATTTGGCGCTTTAGCTTTCGGCATCGGAACTAGCGAAGTTGGATATACTTTTGCCACTCAGTGCATTCCACAGAGAAAACCAAAAACATTCGGAATTGAAATTAATGGTGATCTTAAAAATGGGGTCTCCGCAAAGGATGTTATTCTGGCGATCATTGAGCAGATTGGTATCGGCGGTGCGACGGGACATGTTATAGAATATTTTGGTAAGACTATTCAATCTTTGTCTATGGAGCAAAGAATGACGGTCTGTAATATGTCAATTGAAGCGGGAGCGAGAGCTGGAATGATCGCTCCTGATCAGAAAACCTTTGATTATTTAGAAGGTCGTGAGTACTCCCCTAAAGGCGAATCTTGGGTAAAATCTGTCAACAAATGGAAAGAGTTGTATACCGATAAAGGTGCAACTTTTGATAAACATATTCAAATTGATGCGAGCAATATCGAACCAATGATTACCTATGGAACTAATCCACAAATGGGAATAAAAATTGGCGAAAGAATTCCAATCAAAAATGAAGGCAAGTCATTAAATTATATGGGATTCTCGGAACAAGAAGAGCTTATCGGTAAAGCGGTTGATGTTGTATTTATTGGCAGTTGTACTAATTCTCGGATCACAGACCTGCGTGATGCGTCTAAAATTTTCAAAAACAAAAAAATCGCTAGCAATGTAAGAGCACTAATCGTTCCCGGATCTCATGAAATAAAAAAACAAGCGGAAGACGAAGGTATCGCAGAGATTTTTATTCAAGCGGGAGCTGAGTGGCGCGAACCAGGCTGTTCAATGTGTCTGGGAATGAATGGTGATACGATTAGAGACAAACAGATTTGCGTGAGTACCAGTAATCGAAATTTTGAGGGCAGACAAGGCAAGGGTGGAAGAACTTTACTCGCTAGTCCTTTGACAGCTGCGGCTGTCGCCATTAGTGGTTGTGTTACCGATCCAAGAGAGCTTTTGAGTCAATGAAAAAATTCACAACAATGACAAGCGCATTAGCCGTACTCGATATAGATAATATCGACACTGATCAAATCATAGGATCAGACCACCTTAAAATTACTAATAAAAATGGTTTAGGTCAGCATCTATTTTCAGATTGGCGATATGGTAGCGATGGCAAAGACAATCCTGAATTTGTATTGAATCAAACGACAACTAAATTGTCGACAGTACTTGTTGCAGGCGATAATTTTGGTTGTGGCTCATCACGAGAACACGCTCCCTGGGCGCTGTTAGACTTTGGTATACAAGTCGTTATTAGCTCCTCTATTGCAGATATTTTTTATAATAACGCGATTAAGAATGGCTTGCTTCCCATTCAAGTTTCAGCTGACGAACATCAATTCTTACTAACAATGAATACCAAGCCAATAGAAATAAATTTAGATAACCAACAAATAAGCTGCGAAGGAAAAATTATTGATTTTAATATAGAACCCTTTTCAAAATATTGTTTAAGTAATGGTCTCGACCAGCTGGATTTTTTGCTTAATAATTTATCAAAAATAGCAACTTATGAACAACAAGAGAAAGCTAATGCGATATAACATTGCTTGTTTACCAGGAGATGGTATTGGTTCTGAAATTAGCGAAGCAATTGTTGCGGTATTAGACGCTATCGGAAAACGATTTAATCACGAGTTTGTTATTCAGCAACATTTAATTGGTGGCGAGGCAATTGACAAAACAGGCTCGCCGCTTCCAGATGATACTCTAATTGCTTGTAAGAACGCCGATGCAATTTTCCTGGGTGCTATTGGTGGGCCAAAATGGGATCAATCAGACATTCGACCCGAGCAAGGGTTACTCAAATTACGCTCAGAACTAGGCGTTTATGCGAATATTAGACCGCTCACTATGTATTCAAAATTGCAATCGGCATCACCACTAAAAGCTGAAATATTGCAAGGCACGGATTTTGTTATCGTGCGTGAACTAACCGGCGGAATTTATTTTGGTGATAAAAAACGATCTAATCAAGGAATGGATAATGAGTTCGCAATCGATGAGTGCAAGTACTCAGTCGAAGAAATCAAACGTATCGCAATAATCGCATTTGAACTTGCTATGCAGCGAGATAAAAAACTGACGTCAGTGGATAAAGCCAATGTGTTGGAAACTTCTAAGTTATGGCGTGAAGTCGTCACGAAACTAGGACAGGAAAAATATCCCGAAGTTGAATTAAATCATCAACTGGTTGACTCTTGTGCGATGAAATTAATCCAATCGCCATCGGAATTTGATGTGATTTTAACTGAAAATATGTTTGGAGATATCTTATCCGACGAAGCAAGCGTTTTAGCTGGCTCAATGGGATTATTAGCCTCTTCATCTATCGGAGGAGAGCATGGTTTGTTCGAGCCGATACATGGATCAGCTCCAGATATTGCCGGACAAGGGATTGCTAATCCCTATGCGTCCATTTTGAGTATTGCTATGATGCTGAGGTGGTTAAAATTGGTAGATGAAGCGGATGTTATTGAGCAAGCGGTTTCGAATGTAATAGAAAAAGGGATCTTGACGGTTGATTTACAAAAAGGTAGCGATGTTTCAACCAAAAATGCGATTGAGGCGGTGGTTCATGAGATAGTTTAATGGTGTTTTATATTAGTCGTAATTCGCCTCTGTGAAATTATTTCCCATCCCAGGTGCCGTATATTCTCTAATTGCATTATGATAATGCTTCAAAATCTCATCAGTTAGGGCATTACCGCCTTGATAGTACTTTCTGTAATACTTAAAGGCTTCACTCCTGGAACCTACGAAAATCTGCGCACCATCTTCTAAGGTTCCCTGATTCATACTAGCGCTCCAATATTTATAGGTTTTGATTGAATCAGCATATTTATTATATTGAGCACTATATCTCCTACTATCAGGGTGGGCTGTCTTAGTATAGTCATAATGATATGACGTTAAACTTTCAAGTAATCTTGAACTTATACCAGAAAAAAACCATTGGGAGTCCCATCCATCGATTGGTCTCTTTTTCACCACAATAGGTTTAAATGTAATGCGCAAGTATCCATAAAATTTATCTTTTGAATAAAATAGCTCTTCATTTTTTATTGACTTAATAATTTCCGTATTATTAAATTCGGAATATTTTTTATTGAGTTTGTTTATTTTGATGTACTCTTGCCAAACAGTTATAGCATGTTTCATATCACCGTTCATCGATGACTGAAATTTTTTCCAATCTTTTATTTTCCAACGTCCATTTACACCCACATATAAATATATTTTACCGTCATTGGTTATCGTTTCTTTTTCAGCTATCTCTATAGGTGATTGTTCTTTAACAGTCGTTGGCTTCTTTCCTAATAAGGTTTTTGCCTTAGCCAACATCACATGCAAAGGTGAACCACTGTGTACGGTCGCTACTTTTTTGGCGGTTGTTTGCAGTTTGATCAAAAGAGACTTTGGTATCGCTTTAACAGCTCCCATTTTTTCGATAGAGGATATAAGTTCGTTTAGTGCAACTTCTGCTTGTAATTCTTGAGGACGGTTTTTTACACGCTCCCATTCATCCTTTATCTTCTGGTCAACACGATTGCCGAATTGTTCGAACCATTGGTCAGTCATTTTCTTCCGTTTTGTGAAGGTATCGTTTTCAGCATAATAATTTGCCTGATTGACCATTGCTTGCGCTTGCCGATTAATCGGATCGTCATATTGTTTCGTTCCAAGCAGATCGTCAAGATAAGCTGGATAGTTCCGTTCCATAACTGTTACGGTTGACCACAAATCAAGATATACATCAAATAAATAAAGACCAGAATGAACAGTCTCTCCAAAATTGCTTATGACATATTGTTTTACTTCTTCGGCAGAGGCATGTTTCCATGTTTTTATGAGGTGTTGGTAGTTTGGTTCTTCTTTGTTCATCCACATCGTACTTTGAGTAAGATTTGGGCTAAAGAGAAGTGTGCCCCAGTCAGGTGAGGCGGGAATATCCTGACTCCATTCCCCATTGCGTCCCATTAACCCGGGAGTTTGTGCGACGATTGAGTGTTTGGGATCGATATTAGCAACATAGTTAGCGCCTGTTATACGAATTTTTTTCCATTGTTGTAGGGGGATTATGTAACCTTTGCCATCTTGCCCCGCCGACCATCCTGATCGCAATACAACTTGCTCGGCTCCATCTCCGACAATAATTTCTGTCGTATCTGTGAATGAAAACTTAAAATGAGAGGTGATCGTTGGCTCTCCCATCAACTGACCTAAATGTGCTTCGAAGTCGATATAATAATCGCGGATACGCACCCGTTGCCCCACGAAGCTTGCTTCTAATTGTGTTGCCTCGCCAGTAAAGTATCTTTGATGCTTCACGGTCATATGCTTAGGAGAGCTGCTCGCATCGGGTAGACCGATAACGAATAGAAAAAGGGTGAAGAGAAGGTTGAAATATTTAACCATAACTCATTATAATGGACTTAGTTTTACTAAGGCAATACTAATTTACTGTGGGTAAATTCATTTTACCATAAGTAAATTTGAGTGGTTATGTATACCACAGTTTCTCCATTCGACAATGATAAAATAGATAGGAAAACGACACGTACTCTAAAAAAGAACACGATAAGTCATTGAAAAATGCCAGCCAAAATAGTGAATTAAAAAACGAGTTCTTAAAATATGACTGATAACATTTCGTATAGAGGTCAAGACAAAGAAAGCATCATTCACTCCTTGAATATCGGCGGTGAAGGAGAAGTCCCCAAATTATTAGTCGTTATAGATTTAGTAATCAGTGCCGCCCTGGCTCCGTTAGTCGCCATCCCGCTATTAATGTTTTATCAATACCTGGAGTTTGAAGGTCACTTGGGTGTTCTCTATTGGGAAATACTCTTTTGGTTTATTGCGCTTTGCATAGCGAAATTTGTCTTTTTATGTGTATCTCTTATTCCTGCAGATATAAAAATATGGACTCAAGTTGGAAATAACCCGCATGCACTGTGGATTGCCTCAAAAGTTATAGACTCCAAGCATATCATTGCCAAACATAAACACTCGGTGGCAAGTTATTGGGGGTTAGCAGCTATTTTTCTGGCTGTCTTTTTTTATTACGGCGGCATTAGTATGTATATGAGTAACATTCATTCTGTACAGCAAACAGTTCTTGCTGCTACAAAAATACAAAGTTATCAAGCAACCGCTCAGAATTACCGTTCTGCAAAAAAGTGGGTAAAGGCATCTGAAGAATTCGGCAGAGCGGCAAACCAAGCTGGTAGTTTTGACAATATGGACGATTTTTCAAAATCTATTTTGTTACAAATAGAGATGGATAAAGAACAAGAAAAAGCTCATTAATAATTTGGATTAGTTAAATTGCTACTGATAAATTTTAGACAGGGGCAACGTTATTTGCAAAATAAGTGAAAGGCAATTTGGCTATAGAAACGTCACGTGAAAAAGGTGTCAGATGATTAAAAAAAATGGTATTTTACTAATATTAGTTTCCTTTTTTTATATGGTCAATATTTCCCAAATTAGAGCAGAGGTTAAGCCCGGCGCTTGGACATGGAAGCTAAGTTCGTCGGATTTTATGGAGAGCAATATAGCCATCTTCAATGGTAAAAAAGCACTTGCAAATTATGTTGTAGGCTGTGATCTTAGCGATGCAGTTTCTAAAAATATTCCCGAAGAAGAAGAAAGTGCGCGAATAGAAAAATATATTTCTACTGATATTCCAAACGGTGTTCTACTGGTCACTTGCATTGTTGGCGCTCACTCGAAAGAGGTTTCTATATTTGATCCACGTGTTAATTCAAGAGAGGCTGTTTTTTCAAAAACAGGTAGTTACTATGCTGGATGGGAAGTGAGTAATAATCAACTTATGATTTTTTACGATAGACCCTGTGAAGTAGCTCAAAAAGATTGCGAAAATTACCAACGAGTTTCAGTTAAATGGCCAATGAATGAGAATTTGAATAAATGATTAGACGAATATCAACATAGTTCATTAGTCTAATAAGACGATTAGCTACTTTAGACTGATACCCGAGGTAACTTTATCATTTGTTACACTTTTGCTATTGGCTAGACAACAGTCATCATTTATATTTCCCCTCAGATTAATTAGCGATATAATTACTATTACTAAAATGAACAAGCTTGTTCTAGAAAAGGTATGTTAAAAAAGATATGTTAGAAAAGAATTTTGAAAGATTAATGTACGCCAGTCGTTGGTTGTTAGCGCCTATTTACATCGGTTTAAGTATTGGACTTTTATTGCTTGGCATAAAGTTCTTCCAGGAAATTATTCATGTATTCCCGACTGTGCTAGAAACCAAAGAAACAGACTTGGTTTTATTTATTCTGTCGATGGTTGATATTGCTTTGGTTGGTGGTCTGATTGTGATGGTGATGTTTTCTGGTTATGAAAATTTCGTATCCCAACTCAACATAGATGAAGGTGCAGAAAAACTTTCCTGGTTAGGTAAATTAGATTCTGGTTCACTCAAGCAAAAAGTCGCTGCCTCCATTGTCGCCATTTCATCCATTCATTTATTACAAAAATTTATGAATATCGCTGATTCTTTTGAAAAAATACCTGAAGTAATCGAAACCCAACTTATGTGGTATGTCATTATCCATATGACATTTGTTTTATCGGCACTGGGAATGGCATGGGTAGACAAAATAAATCGAGGTTAGATGCTCGATTTAGTTTGTGAGTGTTTTAGTTAATTTTGTATTGTAGTGCGCAGCTCTATTTATTCGTAATAGCGTAAAACCATATCACGTAGAGCGACGATCCCCACAGCTTTGCCATTTTTCAAAACTAACGCGCGTGAGATTTTAAATCTTGTAAGCAGACGTATCGCATAGCGAATATTCATCTCGGATTCAACACTTAACACAGGTTTAGTCATCACCTGGTAAGCGCTCACTCGCTCGGGGGCTATATCAGGAACGGCTATTTTGGTTGATAAATCGTCAATTGAAATCAAACCGTATTCATCTTGATCATCTCTCTTATCAACGATGAGAGAACCATTTTTTTCTTCACGCATTATTACCATTGCGTCAGAGGCTTTGGTTAATCCATCAATCATTTTAACATTAGGGTTCATAATCTCGCTGACAGGAATGTATTTAATATCACTCATAATTGTTCCTCTATACCTTCTTTAATCGCATTAAACTGAGAATCTAGCCCAATCACATCTTCTATATCTAATTGAAAAACGACTCCTGCTCCTTTTTTAATGCCAAACTCTCCTTCTTTCGCAATTTCTTCTACCACAGCTCGACTAAGATGTTCTTCCACAATAAACAGTAGAACATCTACTTGACCTTCTAAAGTTAAGCCAAAAAATGTCTTTGCTGGCTTCATGCCTTCACCTCTGGCACTTTTAATGACAGTAGCTCCTGTTGCACCTTTCTTTCGGGCTTTCTCAATTATATTTTCGGTTCTTTCATCTTCAACCATGGCAATAACTAACTTGAATTTCATGTTACTAACTCCAACGTAGGGTATAACTTTATTTTATTCATTACTGTAATCCGTTCCCTTAAATCTCGATAACTGAGCGTAAGCCATAACCGTTATCATAGGAAACAAACTCGCTAGCGCGATTAATCCAAAACCATCGATCAGAGGACTACGACCAGGTACGGTACTCGCTAATCCAAGTCCTAATGCGGTCACTAGCGGCACGGTAACGGTCGAGGTTGTAACACCACCACTATCATAGGCCAGCGGTACGATCATTTTGGGCGCAAAGATGGTCTGAATAATAACTAATAGATAGCCTACCATCATATAGTAGGCTAAGGATGTGCCGGTAATAATTCGAAAAGCGCCTAGTGCAATGCTTATAGCAACTCCCAACGCGACAGCGATGCGAAGTCCCCACGGATTTAAAGCGCCACCAGAGGCTTCATTTGCTTTCATGGAAACAGCTATTAATGATGGCTCGGCAATGGTGGTTGAAAAACCTATTGCAAAAGCAAATATATAGACCCAATGATACTGCCACCATAAAATCTCTTGAGTTGTAGAATTATCAATTTCGTTTACATTATTGAGATCTGCATTCGTTGTTTCAGTAATACTTGTAGATTCGGTTATAAAAGCGGGATCGGTTAGCTGAGTTGCCATGATCTCGCCAATGGGGAAGAGTGCTTGATCCAGTCCAATTAAAAATAGCGCTAATCCAGCAATAACATAGAAAAAGCCAACTAAAATACGCTTTAGTTGTGCGATTTTTTCTTTTAACACAAAAAGCTGGAAAAAAACTAACAATAAACCAATGGGTGCAATATCTCGAACAGTCGAAAGAAAAGTGCTTAATATAGAGCTTAATAATTCAGCCATTACTAAAATACCATCCCATAAAGCAAAACAAAAGCGATAGGAAACAAGCTTGCTAGAGCGATCAATCCGAAACCATCAATCATCGGATTTCTGCCTTTAACAACCGTCGACAATCCGATCCCAAGCGCGGTTACTAAAGGCACGGTGATTGTTGAAGTAGTAACACCGCCACTATCATAAGCGACGCCGATAATTTCCTTGGGTGCGAACTGAGTTAACCCGACAATTGTTAGATAACCGCCAATAATGAGGTAGTGTAATGACCAACCTTTAAGAATACGGATCACCCCAACTAATAAAGATGCGCCAACTGAAATAGCAACGGTCATACGAAGCCCAAAAGCATAGTCAGATTTAGATTCCATTGAGTCGGGAATGACGTTAGCTGTTGCGCTAATTCGAGCAGCTTCGTTTGAAACCGCTATCAGTGCAGGTTCAGCAACGGTTGTTCCGAATCCAAGAGCAAAGGCAAAAAACAGCAACCAAGCAAGGTTACCTTTACGCATAAGCGCTCCCGCCATGCTCTCCCCCAAAGGGAATAGGCTAAGTTCTAGACCTTGAATAAAAAGTGCTAAGCCAACCACGACAGCAATAAGCCCGATAAAAATTTTACCCGGCTCAGGAAATGGTTGTTGTAAAACGACTAACTGAAAAAAGGCAACAACCAATATGATAGGGGCTAGATCTCTCAGCGCATTTTTTATTGTTTGTAAAAACTGCCTCATGGAGTTTTACTCTGATCCTTAAAGTAATAGCTTATAATTATTGATTTGGTGCAAACTTATGCTCTAATAATGCAGTTAAAACTGTTTTATTTCAACTGGAATTAAAAGTTCGTAATCCAAATTTGAACAAGTTGGTAGAATTCAGAACTTTTAAGTTTGATATTGGTTTTTTGCTTTGGTGGCGTTATGCTTGATAAGTTAGGAGTTCCTTAGAAGTCGGGTCAAACCACAAATACATGTTTGAACAGCTAGTTAAGAGGACTAATCGTGATGATCAGGAAACTAATCCTTTGACCATGACCGCAAATTCTTACTGGATTCGCCCATTGTGAATTTGAAGCTGAACATGAGATACGACTTTCTATTTCGTGGCTCTAGAACTAATGACTAAGTAATTTATGGTGCATCATTAAAGTCAGCACCATTTAAGTGTCAAAAAGCTAAAAATAATATTGATAATACCGCAGCTGTACGTTTCATCACTTCCGTCTAAACTTAAGCTACTTAATCACGATAGACCTTAGCAATATTCAAGCCCCCAGATGATTGAATATCAAGTTCTTTAGGTTTGATTATACTTGAAAGTTCAGCAGTCAAAAAAACTACTGATTAATCCAACCCCAAATCCCTTCTCAACAACTTAAACACATCTTCAGCATTATCCACATGCACAAAGAGTGCTTCAACTTCGTGGCGCTTTATAGTTCCTCTTTTAACCATATCATCGAGGCGATTATAAAAGCTTTGCCAGTGGATTTTTTTACTGCCGACGATATAAATGGGTACTGGTTTTAATTGATTGCTTTTGATCTGTTCGATGGTTTGATAAATTTCCCACTCAGTACCGGTACCTCCGGGCGCAAAAACCATTGCAGCTGAGTGCATGATCATCACGCTTTCTCGAATTGCAACACTCGAAAAAATCACACCATCAGTAATAATAGTTTGTCGTTTGCCTCTTTTCTTCGTTGGGTAATCCCAAAAAGCCTTGCTAGCGTCACCGCCTTTGTCATTTCTTGATGGGCCATAATAGGTTGTGTAACCAATACTGGGGCCTCCTGCATCCATCGCGCCTCTACTTCCAGCTTCCATAATTCCGGGACCTGCGCCAGTCATAATTGGAAATTTAGAACCATACTTTTTTGTCCACTTATGCGCAAAGTTATACACTTGTTGGTAGAGTTTATCGTTGGCTACATTAGCTTCTTCACTTTCTAATTTATTCTTGGCTGAGATGCGAGAGCTTCCAAAAATGGTGACGAACTTTTTCGGGAATTTATTTTTAACAAACTCTTCGGAACAGTAAAGATCGCGAGTGAAGTCGTCGACGCTTAAGTTATTTTCTTCACCTTTGTATGGACCAGTATAACTAGCATTTTTAATGGTGCTGGTACATTTAATTGCATCAGCGGCATACGCATTATTTTGCAGTAAAGAAAATAACAGAACTGAACTGATTAATATAATTTTATTTATCGAACTAATTTTCATAAATGGATTTCTCGTCTTGTGTTTAAATCATCTAATTTAATTTTGATTCTTTGTGTGGAGTTAAAAATTTTAGTTATTAGTGAGCGCCAAGGTATTTATATCTTGCTAAGAAGATCACTGCCATCACTAAAACGGGAATGAGCGTCTTATCATATTTACCTGCTAATAATTTTAGTACGGCATAAGTGATCATTCCAAACCCAATGCCGTCGGCAATTGAAAATGACAGAGGCATAACCACAACTGTAACTACGGCTGGAACATATTCAGTCATATCTTCCCAATCAATGTGGGTTATGTTTCGTAGCATTAGTCCTGCTATGTAAAGTAAGACGGGGAAAGTTGCGTAACTTGGGATAGAACCAACCAGCGGAGCAAAGAATAAACTTGCTAAGAATAGTAGCGCAACTATAACAGCCGTTAAGCCTGTTCGACCACCTGCTTTAACTCCTGAAGTACTTTCAATATAACTGGTAACTGGAGAGGTTCCAATGACTGACCCTGCTAACATGGAAGTGCTATCCGCTAACAATGCACGCCCTAATCGCGGTAATTTACCATCCTTATCAAGCATTTTTGCTGAGTGTGCAACCGTGACTAATGTACCTGCGGTATCAAACATGTGAACAAATAAAAAGGCGAGGATTATTCCTATCATTGCGATGTCAAATGCGCCAACAATATCTAGTTGAGCAAAAGTTGGAGCTAGGCTGGGGGGCATTGAAACTACACCACCAAACTCTGAAATTCCGAGCATAACACCGATTACCGTTGTGGCTATAATTGCTAGAATGATTGCCCCAGGGATTTTTCTGTTTTCCAAGGTAACAATCAATAAGAAACAAAAAATAGCTAGTAGAACCGTTGGTTTGTGTAAGTCGCCGAGTGTCACTAAGGTCGCAGGATGATCGACAACTAACCCCATTTTTTGCAACGCTATGATGGCCAAGAATAATCCAATACCTGCTGCAATAGCCATTTTTTGGGATTGCGGGATCGCATTGATCATCCATTCACGAATGGGTAGAACACTTAAAGCGAAGAATAATAGTCCAGCGATAAATACAGCGCCGAGTGCAATCTGCCAGCTATAACCAGCTCCTAAAACAACTGTGTAGGTAAAAAATGCATTCACCCCCATTCCTGGTGCTAAAGCGATAGGGTAGTTAGCTACCACACCGATTAAAAAAGTACCTAATGCGGCAGCTAAGCAAGTGGCAACAAACGCAGCTTCTTTATCGATCCCTGCGGCAGATAGGATATCGGGATTCACAAAAATAATGTATCCCATCGTTAGAAAGGTCGTTATCCCCGCAATAATTTCGGTGCGCACAGAAGTTTTGTTTTCTGATAATTTAAAAAATGAATCTAGCATTTGAAATACCTTTACTATTTTCTTGTTATTTTAGTTATGAAGATCTTCTAATAGAGGTGCTCGACTATTCCAAGTGAATAAGAGCAATACTGTACCTATGAATGCTGATGCCATATAAAAATAGATAACATAGTCCCAGCCCCACCTTTCGGAAATAAGCCCAGTGCCATAAGCGGCAATAAATGCACCAATATAACCGAAAAGCCCGGTTAATCCAACCGCTGTTGCAGCGGCTTTTTTTGTAGCAAAGTCTGCAGCAGCCACTGCGACTAAAAGCATTGGTCCATGAACAAAAAATCCAACCCCGAACAATACAACACTCATCATATAGGCACTATTGGAAGGTATAAATAAAATAGCGAAGACACAAAAGACCAACATTAACATGAAGATCACTGAAACTCGACCACGCCGCCCTTTAAAGACCGTGTCAGATAACCACCCAGCGGCTATCGCACCAACAATTCCGGCTATCTCGAAAATTGCCGTGGTGTTTCCCGCAGCAATAATTGATAAACCTTTGTGCTCTTTTAAAAAGCTAGGTGCCCAATCGAGTATGCCTATTCGAACGATATAGATGAACAAGTTAATCAAACTCACTAACCAGATTAACTTGTTGGTTAAAACATAGCGCGTAAAATTTTCCCAGGCCGTCGGTTTTTCTTTTTCTTCTTGCTGCAAATGTTGCTCACCAACATTTAATTTTGACTGGTGATAAATTTCTATTCTTGGTAAGCCTACATCCTCCGGCTTATCTCGCAATCGATTAATTAGAAAAAAGCCGTAAACAAGTGCAAAGGCAGCTGGGACATAGAATGCCGCACGCCAACTGTCGAAATAGGTGATAATATAACCACCGGCAAACAAGATAAAAGCGGCTCCTAGATGATGAGACATATTCCATATACCCCACTGCTTGCCAATTTCAATCGGACTGAACCATTGAGTTATAAGGCGACTACAAGGCGGTTGTCCCATGCCTTGAAAAATATTGTTCAGAATCCAGAATATAGCGAAAAAACTAGTGACAGAAAGCCCCAAAAATGCGCTATTCATTTCGGTTGTAAATCCAAGTAAAAAACTAATACAAGCCGATATAATCAATCCCGCTCCCATGATGTATCTAGCACTAAAATTATCCACTAGCACGCCACTAGAAAACTTTGAGATCCCGTACGCAATTGAGGCAAAACCGAGCGCAGCACCAAATTCAGCTTTATCGATCCCAAACTCTTCTCTGATATAGGGATTGGCTATGGATAAATTTTTTCTAATGAAGTAAAAAACCGCATAACCGCTAAGGATGGCGAACATAATTCTGTTGCGCCAATAAGGATAGCGACTCACATCTATATTATTTTCTTGTTTCAATTTTTATTCCTTATTTTCTAAAGTTCTTTCGCCAAGCAGTTATCGATCTCTTTTATATAATGGTCTTTTTCTTTGTCACTTAAAAATGATCCCTTAAAACCGTTTTTTATCAAAGTGACTATTTCGCTTTCATTTAAATTCAGTTTTTCTTGAATGGCAAATAGGTTTTCGTTCATATAACCACCAAAATAAGAGGGATCATCCGAGTTAATAGTCGCCAATAATCCTGCTTTTAACATAGAGCGGATTGGGTGGTTTGCTAGGTCTTTCACTACACATAATTTTAAATTTGAGAGCGGGCAGACCGTTAGAGCTATTTGTGCTTCTCTTAATTTACTAATCAAATTTTCAGATTCCATCGCGCGATTGCCGTGATCTAGTCGATCAATTTTTAAGATCGATAAAGCCTCTTCTACATAAGATGGCGGCCCCTCTTCACCAGCATGAGCGACTAACTTCAATCCAAGCTTTGCAGCTTCGGCAAATACATTTTTGAATTTAGAAGGCGGATGTCCAAGCTCCGATGAGTCTAATCCGACTCCGTCTATTAAATCGAGGTGATCTTTTGCTTGTTCTAGAGTTTTAAACGCATCTTGTTCGCTTAAATGACGCAGAAAGCACATAATCAATTTATACGAGATCTCAAAATTAACAAATCCATCTTTTAACGCGTTATTAATTCCTGAAATTACAGTCGAAAACTCAATACCTCTTTCAGTGTGCCCTTGCGGATCAAAAAATATTTCTACATGCTTTATATTTTGTTCATGGCATTTTTTAAGATACGCCATTGTTAGATCGTAAAAATCTTGTTCAGTAATTAAAACACTCATCCCTGCGTAATAAATATCCAAAAAATCCTGTAGCTGACTAAAATTATAAGCCTGCTTAATTTCCTCAACATTTGCATAAGGTAGTTGCAGATTATTTCGGGTGGCTAGCTCAAACATTAACTCTGGTTCTAAACTGCCTTCAATATGCAGGTGAAGTTCGGCTTTAGGAAGAGTTTGTATTAACTGGTTAAGTTTTGACATCAAATAGGAGTTTTTTTGTTTATTTTATAAAATCCGAAATATTTTAGCGAGTTATCTTATCTTGCTGATTATTTCAGGTGTAGCGAGCACAATACCCGACATATTGATACATTGTACTAAAAAATGCACTGTTTATTTTATCTTGGTTTAAATTTAGTTGATATTTTTATGTTGAAAGGTTTTGAGAGGCGAAATAGGGGGCTAGACGGTGGAAAAGTGCCGAGCAAAAAAATGCCCGCATAAAGCGGGCAACAGGGATATAACGACAACCTCAATGGAACATAACTACATTCTTTGATTCCGTATCTTGTTGAACGGTAACCAAGTTTTACTACCTGCTAACTGGAAAACTCATATTATCGAATGCTTATATCCTTTTCTGAGACTTAGGTATCAGTTTTTTTCATCGAGTCATAAGTCGGTAGTTTTGGTAGTGAAGCTGGTGTTGGTAGGTTCGCTGAGGGTAAATTGGGAATTAAGAGGTTATTAGCTGCCGCACCATTCGTTCCACCAGTCTTTTTACGGACGATGTGTAGTAAATTAAAATTAACGGGTTGGTTTTCTTGAATTTTAACACCAGTCTTGGAAACGACGGTAAAGCTCGCTTTGTGACCTCCGTACTCAACCTCTTGTGCGGTTATCGTTAGTTCTTTTTGGGCTTGTCCGATTAATTTTCCGTCAATATAAAACTTGATTAAGTGCCCCTTACTCAAGTTGGGTTTTAAACTGGCGGTTAGAGTAACTGAACCGCCATTATTTCTAATAACACCATCTTCTTTAAGCTCAGCAAACTCAAATACGCTATAATAATCACTGCTTACTTCTCTTTGCGCTTCTAACTGCTCTTCAAGTTGCTCGAAATCAATATCAGTTTTTTTGATGTTAATAGACGGAGTATCTTTTATGAGCACTTCTTCTGCACCAGGCGAAGGCTGATCTGAATAAGAAACATTACCGTTTTTATCCACAATCCGATACAGCTTGGTACCTTCTTCGGAATTTACTGCTGGGCTGACTAGAAAACAACTACAGGCTATGACTAACAAAAGCACACTAATATATGAAGATCGCATAGTAAATACCTGCCTTGAGAAATTGATTGTGAGACTTAGTGACTAAGTTAGCAAAATATTCGGGGATTTCAAAGCTTTTCGAGAGTGGACTGGAAAATGAAGCACAAAAAAACGGCAACAAAGTTACCGTTTTAAAGAAGATTATCAAATTCCAGGTATTTACTACAAACTATAATACATCTCAAATTCAACTGGGTGAGTGGTCATATTAAGTTGTTCAATATCAGCCAGTTTTAGTTCGATATAAGAATTAATATAATCATCGCTAAATACCCCGCCCCGAGTTAGGAACTCTCGGTCACTATTTAGAGCTTCTAGCGCTTGTTCTAGTGATGATGCGACAGTTGGAATGTCTCGGGCTTCTTCTGGTGGAAGATCGTATAAATCTTTATCCATCGCATCACCAGGGTGAATTTTGTTTTGAATACCGTCTAGACCCGCCATCATCATTGCAGTAAATGAAAGATAGGGATTGCCCGTTGGATCGGGAAATCTCACTTCAATGCGGCGAGCTTTCTCACTTGGTACATGAGGAATGCGGATTGAGGCGCTTCTATTTTTAGCTGAATAAGCGAGCATTACCGGTGCTTCAAAACCTGGGACTAGGCGTTTGTATGAATTAGTCGACGCGTTAGCAAAAGCGTTGATTGCTCTAGCGTGTTTAATGATCCCGCCGACATAATAAAGTGCCTCTTCAGAAAGCCCGCCGTATTTATTACCGGCAAAAATATTCACGCCATCTTTAGCGAGTGATTGATGAACATGCATACCGCTACCATTGTCACCAACCACAGGTTTTGGCATAAAGGTGGCTGTTTTACCATAGGCGTGAGCGACGTTATGAACCACGTATTTTAGTATTTGAGTTTCGTCGGCCTTACGTACTAAAGTGTTAAACTTGGTTGCTATTTCATTTTGGTTCGCTGTGGCGACTTCATGATGGTGGGCTTCGGTTAGAACTCCCATTTCTTCAAGTACCAGACACATTTGTGAGCGAATATCTTGCGATGAATCAACAGGAGGTACAGGGAAATATCCGCCTTTTACTGCTGGTCTATGACCCATGTTACCAGCGTCGTAGCGGCGATCCGAATTCCAGGCAGCTTCGTTGGAATCAATTTTATAAGATGCACCTTTCATATCGATGCTGTATCTCACATCATCAAATAAGAAAAACTCTGGTTCTGGACCAAAATAGGCAGTATCGGCAATACCAGTTGACTTAAGGTAGGCTTCGGCTCTTCGCGCAACTGAGCGAGGATCTCGATCATATCCTTGCATTGTGTTTGGCTCCAAAATATCGCAGCGCAAATTAAGCGTGGAGTCTTCACAAAAAGGGTCCATTACTGCCGATTCAACGTCTGGCATTAATACCATGTCTGACTCGTTAATACCTTTCCAGCCGGAAATTGAAGAGCCGTCAAACATTTTACCTTCTTCAAGAAAGTCTTCATCGATGCAGTGTGCTGGCAAGCTCACGTGTTGTTCTTTGCCTTTGGTATCAGTAAATCGAAGATCGACAAAAGTGACCTCGTTTTCTTCCATCATGGTAAGTATTTTGTTATCTGACATAGTTTATTCCTCGGACTCTAATTTAAATATGTAGGGTGATAAGTTTTAATGATGCTTCTGGTAGACACTTGTGGGTACAAAAGCCAATTTTATAGGAGCGACATAATGCAATCTCAGTGCCAATTCAAAAGTATAGAAATTGACTGCAAAGGTGTTGAAGAGTGTTAAGTTTATCGCAGATTTACGCACTTTATAAGGGCGGCTCTCGCATAGTGGCACTATTTTGGTGCCTGCATGGTGAGGTATTGGACAACCTGTTTTAGTACTGGGCGAGTGAGCGAGTTGTGAGATTTATTTTTAGACCGACAAACTTGTAGTTAAACCAGAGAAACCTGCGCACCTAGTGAGTTTAGTTTTGTATACACTGGGTAAAGATCATCGCCGCCATGTTTTAGCGAAAAATGATACTCATTAATTTCTTCTGGGATATTTCTCACCACCCAGTCGACTAGTTTATCGGAGCTTTCATGGCTCGATTTCTTGTAGCTTTGAAATATAAAGCTCTCTGATATTTCTTGCGTCATTTGTACGACCACGCCACTGTCGATGTCTCTGGTTGAGGTGATATTTATTTTGCCAACTTCGTGCATAATTTTTCTCTTTTATAAAGTCCTTTTGGATTATTCAGGTTTAAAACCTCACATATTTGCAATTGTTGCGAACGGCACAACAAAAAGCGGTAGGAAATATAACCGAAAGAGGTGTTTATGGTTTGTCAGAAAGTGGCAAAAGTTTGATGAAAAGTGCCAAATTACAGGAATTTCTGTTTTTTCCTAAATTTCGCTAAAACGACTGGGAGGAACTTGATATTTATCGCTAAAAGCGCGACTAAAAACTGATAGACTTTGAAAGCCTGTTGCGTAACCAACTTCGCTAATTGACCCCTTATTTTGCTGAAGCATTTTCAGAGCGACTTCTAGTCGGCGTAGTTTAAGTAATTGATTTGGTGTGCAAGAGAAGGCCTTCTTTACCTGTCTAAATAGTGTACTTCGAGTGATATTGAGCCCTTGATACATTTTTTCCACATCAAAAGCTTCATCACCCATGCTACTCAATATTAATTGATTGATGCTCATTTCGAACCGCCCTGTGTTTTCATCGATTGGCTCAGGAGAGGTATTTTGTTGAGATTTTTGCTTGAAGTCGGCGCGTATTTTTTCAGCTATTCGCTGTTTTTGTGCAAGTTGTGAGGCGATTCGCGCGGCAAGTTCTGCACTGTCAAAGGGTTTGCTCAGATAATCATCTGCACCTTGTTGCAGTCCTTCGACGGTGTCCCGCTTGGTCGACTTTGCAGTTAATAGAATGAGTGGTATATGCGCTGTCTGTTGATTTGCTTTTAGCTCTTTGGCAAGTTGCAAGCCATCCATGACTGGCATCATGACATCTGAAACAATTAGATCGGGTTGGTTTTGCTTCGCGGACTCAAGACCTGTTCGTCCGTTACTAGCTTCAATAATGTTGTAAGTTGATTCTAGCCCACCACGTATAAACGCTCTCAAGTCGCTATTATCATCAATAATCAGCAAGGTTTTGTGCGAAGAGTTAATTGGCTCTGAACTGCTTGTTTGTTCGATATTTTTATCATTAGGCTGAGTGGTTTCAATTGGGATACTCATTTGTGATGAATTAGATGGAGTCACATAGTTATGATCAGATATTTGTTCTTTTTCATAATGTTCATGACCGCGCAAAAATGTCACACAAAAACTGGAGCCTTTAGAAATGTCACTTTTTGCATTGATTTTGCCACTGTGTAAAGTAATCAATTCTCTGACTAAAGACAGACCGATACCTGTGCCTGGTTGAATTGTTTGAGAGGGCTGTTGTCCTTGATAAAAGCGACTAAATATATGTGGTAGGTCGTCTGGGCTGATGCCAATTCCTCGATCATTAATGCAAACTTCCACTTGGCTGTCATTTATTTTAATCTCAACGGTAATTTCGCTATTTTTCGGGCTAAATTTAACAGCATTTGAGATTAGATTAAGGATTATTTTTTCAAAATGATCCGCATCAAAATAGATCCAAGTATTATTTTCGAAACCGATTGTCTTAAAGCGAACAGAGCGTTTCTCGGACACCTGTTGAAATCTTTGAATACAATACAGGAGGTTTGCGGCAACCTCCATCTTAACGACCTTTAGTGGCATGCCATTAGCTTCAAGTTTGTTGATATCTAGAACCTGGCTGAGTAATTCCATCATCCGAATGTTATTTGTTAAAGAGATATTTAAATAATCTAAATCTTTTTCGTCGTTCACTCGACCACCGGCAATAACATCTTTGAGCGGGCCGATTGCAAGAGAAAGTGGAGTTCTAAATTCATGGGAAACATTGGTAAAAAACCGGTTTTTAGCTTGATCCATTTGTTTCAGTTGGGTGTTTTGTTGTTCGATCACCAGGGTGCGATCGCTTACTTGTTTTTCTAGTTCGCGAGCCTTTTGGCGCAGGATCAGTATTCTTGCGCGCGCAATTCCCCAAGCGACAAAAAACAACAATAAAAGACCTAAGGTAACAATACTTAGTTGACCAGCCAAACTTTGATACCAAAATGGCTGTCGAAAGATTGCAAGCTTTAATATTGGGGAAAGTGAACTAGGAGTCGTCCGGTACTGTAATTCAAATTGGGAATCGCCAGGAGCTAAATTGGTGAAGATCGCGTTACTTTTAGGATGCCATTCTGACCATTCGGTTTGTTGTTCGCTCAATCGATAACGGAATTCTACGGTTTTTGAATGGATAAAATCCGCCACGCCAAAGTCGATGTTGATTGTGTTTTGGGTCGCAACTAATTGTATTGGTGATTGGCGGTTTTGAAATTCCGTATGATTAAATAGCAACTCCTCGCTACCGACTTCTGTTATTTTGTTGACCAACGGAGTAAATAAGTTGTGTTCGCCCTGGTCATCTTGTCGCCCGTAATCATAGCGAATGACTCGTCCTTTGGTATTGATCCATAAGGTGCCTTGTTGGTTGTCGAATAACCCCAAGGTAAACTCTAGTCTAAGCCTGTCTAATTCAAGGAAGTCGATTTTGAAAGTATTATCGATTTTGGAAGTATTATCAGTGTTGGGAGTTAGGCGACCAATGCGATCCATATTCATATCATTGATCCAGGCGAGGAACCAAGCCTTATTGCTATTAGAAGGAACTAATTTCATGAGTCCTGTAATATCGTAAAAACTCCAATCTGCAAAATCTGCGGGCACTAATTTATTTTCTTGCTCGGATAGCATCATTACAACTTGATCGACACCATTGTTAAATAGACTTTTGTTCCCAAATTGGACAGCTCCTCCAGCCATGGGAGGATTCAATTGAGGGTAGTCTAATTGAGATATTTCACTTTTTGGCCAGTCGTTGTATTGGCTAATTTTGAAATATTGCCCAACGGAGGTACCCACCCATATTTGTCCATCTGGTCTTTGATGAATACTAAATAATCGCTTGTTAAAATTGTCCATTAAACCTAGTGATTGCCATTTGCTGTTTTTGTATTGAAGCTTAACTATCCCTCTGGAAGCGATGGCAAATGCGATATTCGGGTTTTGACTATCAATGATGATTTTGCGGACATGAGTAATTTGATCTGAGTGCTGATCAGTTATTTTTTTAACTTGATAGCTGCCATTTTTATCAATGGTTAAAGTGTCGATGCCTTGATCGTGCCCAATTAACAAGGCATTACTACTGTTAACCAGGCTCAAAGTATTGAGATAGTTGAAGTTTAGCTTAACAAATTGGGCTTGTTCATTTGGAGTTTTGGCAGGGTTTAATACAAATAATCCGTGTTGAGCCCCCATAAATGTTCGTCCCATAAACTCGACAACACTAGCACTCAAAAAGAACTCATCATTACTTGGAAAGTGGCTGATTCCTGACTGCATCTCTATCCGTGAAACACCATTTGTTGAGGAAGATACCCACAAGCTTCCCTCCCTATCTTCAAAAATTGAGTTCACTCCATTGCTGACTAGTCCATGGTTGGTATTGATAAAGCGGATTAATTGACCTTGTTTATTGATAATAGCAATCCCGCCTTTTTCCGTTGCTATCGCAAGACGTTGCCTGGATATTTCAACTACTTTCAGAATAACGTTTCGTTTCAGCCAATCAGCAATGTCGGTCTTAAATTCGAGAATTTGATCGTCTTCTCCAATGGTAATCATCTTTTTATCAGAGTTAATAAAAAGTGAGCTATTTGTTAGCAGTGCAAAACTGAAGCTAGTCTTTTTTGAGAGCGAGATATCAGGAGGTGAAAGTGATTGTGACTTAATTAATGCAAACGATAGTTTGCAATTGAAGGTGAGTAACTTTCCATGTCGTGTGGTTACGAGCAGTTCATTACCGAGAGATTTAACATCAGTGGGGTCTATTTTTTCATCGTGCCAACTTAGTCCTGATAGCGGGTGATAGTAAAACAGGTGAGTGTCGGTTATATAAACAATGTATTCACCTATTTCGTGTACTTTATAGACGTAGTTCACGCTGGGTGGATTATCGACTTTGTTCAATATTGACACAAAATTCCAATTACCCTGTTTGTCTGGCTCAAAATAGCCTAAATCACCTGCAATTCCGACATATATCCTGCCATCACCAGAAAGTACAAAACCTCTTATAGCCTGTTGGTCAGCTGGCTTAAGGTGTTGCCAGTTTTTGCCGTTATATATAAGTAAACCATTGCCTGTACCAACATAAATATACCCTTTGTTGTCCTGTTGAATTTCATAGGTTTGTGGGGATGTGACTATATCTGCGGTATTAAAATGTTCTATTCGGGGTTGTCCAACTGTCTGCCAGTTTGTTATGCGCGCTGAATTATCTGACGCAAGAGCCTGTAGGCTCTGCAAACACAAAACTGCGAAAATGCTCTGAATTATCAATTTTGTGTAATAAAAGCGCATAAATTTGCTATTGAATACCTGTTAAAAGTATTAGGATCATTTATGATGAATTCCCTTTGTTTTGAATAGATAAGTTAAACTGTGAATTATTCACGTTTTTTCGAATTATACCTAAAATATCATAATGAACTATTATTATATAACGCATAGTTATTGATTTGACTAATGCGTCATAAGAATTTGATCTAGCGACTTATATTTCAGTAGAATCACTCTAGATTTAATAACAACCTCATTATATTGGGAATTTATTGTTGATAGCCTCTAATCGACAGCTCCGTAGTCATGTAATTGTCTGGTTCCTGGTGGTGGCAGGAATAGTCCTTGCGATCACCGGATATAGCATCTACCAAAGTGCTCAGCGCTATTTAATCAAGAAAGTTCAGCATCAGCAGATGGTTCTGGCGGAAACCACCGCGACACTTATAGATGGCAAAACCCATAAGCGTTTCGTATCACTTAATTCTATGAACACCGCTGCTTACAAGCAATATAATCATGCATTGCTTAAAATTATGAAGGCAGATGAATTTGCGAGCTTTATTTATACGCTCGATATTTCAGCCAAAGACAGTGAAATCCGCTATGGAATAATACCTAATATCAGAAACGACCAAGATAAAGTATTGGATAAAGCTTATTCGACAGGCGCAAAGATAGTTGCTGATGATGATTTTAAAAAATTAGTTAGCCAGTTTTATAAAAATAATTCAGCGGCGACCACGGTTCTTTTTGAGGATAGTATTCACAATTGGAATTATATTAGCCTCGCGATTATCTATGATCAAAAGCAAAGACCATCGGGGGTTGTGGTTGTCGAAGTTTCGAGTCAGCAAATAGACTCCTTAAAAAGAGATCTCTTGGAATCCATGTTAGTAACTATTAGCTTACTCTTTATTAGTCTGTTGGTGGCGTCTGTTATTTTTGCCCATAAAATTACAAGACCCTTTGATCAACTAACGGATGCTGTCGAACGGCTGGTCAAAAACGACTTTAACTTCAACTTATCTCTATCCGACTTTGGTGGTTTTGTTTATCTTGCAAAGCAATTTAATTTGATGTTGTTGAAACTACAAGTAAGCCGCAACGAACTGGTAAGTACTAACAAAGCCTATAGTCGTTTTGTCCCTCATCAGGTTCTTAAATTGATCAGTCCGAACGGGATCAAGAGTACCAACCTTGGAGACTGTATAGAAAAAGAAATGACTATATTGTTTTGTGACATAAGAAATTTCACAAAGCTATCAGAAGCAATGTCGCCAAATGAAAACTTCACTTTTATTAATCGATACTTAAAAGTGATGGCTCCTGTGATAAATAAACATGGTGGAACCATTGATAAGTACATGGGAGATGGCATTATGGCGCTATTTCCAAGTTCCGCTGATAGTGCACTTAATGCGGCAGTCAGCATGATGCTTGCGTTAGAAAAGTACAACAAAAAATTAACCGCAAACAATCTACCGATTGTAGAAATTGGATTGGGTTTACACACCGGCAAGATGATGCTTGGTACAGTAGGAAGTAGTTCCAGGATGGATGTTACGGTTGTTTCCGATACTGTAAATGCTGCATCAAGAATCGAGGCGCTTACCAAAACTTTTCAAACGCCAATCTTGATTTCAGAAGAAACTCGAATACGGTTGGATAAATTTGATAAACGAAACTTGCGTTTTATAGCGACTTGTATGGTTAAAGGAAAATCGAAACCGATGACTATTTACGAAGTGTTTATGCAAGATCCAGTCAGTGTCAGGACGGAGAAACTAAATAACCAGAGTGCGATGATCCGTGCTTGGGAATTTTATAGGCGAGGAGAGCTCGAAAGAGCAGTGAGTGAATATCAAATATTAATGGAAAAAAGTCCCGCCGACAAGGCGCTTTTTGCTCTGTTTGAAGCAGTGCAAATTGGTCGATTATAAAATTTCAATGTCAGTCAATCAGTAATTATAAATAGTTAGGAAAAAAATGAGTATCTGGAAATCAAAATTTGATCTAGAACAGTTGAATTCATCACGTGAAAACACCTTGGTTGAAGCATTAGGGATCATGGTCACCGAAATTGGAGATGACTATCTTTGTGCGACTATGCCGATCGACAAGCGAACCCATCAACCGATGGGAATTATGCATGGCGGCGCATCTGTTGCTCTGGCTGAAACCGTTGGAAGTATCGCCGCTAATATGGCGGTTGACAGTAATCATTATTGTGTAGGATTAGATATTAATGCGAACCATTTACGACCCGTCAGGTCGGGGCTTGTTTATGCTATTACCCGTGCGATACATATCGGCAAGAGTACACAGGTTTGGGATATTCGTATTAAAGATGACGATGATAAACCTGTGTGTATTTCGCGCCTGACGATGGCCGTGATTAGAAATAACTAGCTTTCTACGGGTCAGTTTTTTGCTGAGAAGCGCGCCACGGCAATTTCCACACGCTTGATTTCTCGCATAATGGAATGACGATTAGATTCCATCATTAAAAACTGCTTAATGGATGATTGCACGAGTAGCGAAGCTATAAAACAAACTCCCCAAAATATCTGATTTTGCATTTCTACTGAAATAAAAAAACGATATCCCGCCCACAAACAAAGTAGACCAAACACAACTGATGCTGTGTAAATAGCAATGAGCCAATACTTCATTCCACTTTTAAAGCTGCCAGACATTCGCCTAAAAAGACCTTCATCATCTATCACTATTTGATCTAATTCTGAGGGATTATTCTCTAATTCTTGTTTAATTTTCTCGTCAATATTCATATTAATTCTCCAATTGTTGATACTTCTTTTTTAACATATTTCTAGCTCTGTTTAAGCGAGACTTAACTGTACCAATAGGAATTTCTAGAATGAGCGAAATCTCTGCTAATTTCATTTCATCCAGATAAAATAAATGGATGATTTGTTTTTCTGTTTTTGGTAATTGTTTTATGGCGATTGATAAGCTTTCATTGTCGCTCGGTTCACTATCCAAAACATTGGAACTAGACTCTTCATCTAGCTCTTCAAATTGAGTCAATTCGTTAGATTTTCGCCTTAGCATATCTAAAACCTTCCAACGAACTAATCGATAAATCCAGCTTTTAAAAGCGCGAGGATCTTTTAGTTTGCGAAGATTTTTAGCTGCTTTTATCCAAGACTCTTGAACAGCATCGTTGGCAAGTTCACGATCATTTCCCAATTTAAAAGCAAAACCAACAAGAGGTTTATGATGTATTTCTACCAGCAACCCGAATGCCTTATGACTACCGTTTTGAGCGGTAAGCACGAGCAGATCGAGTTCAGCTTGGTTTAATTTCATATTGGGCAGTATACGTCTTTTGTTAGTTTGACTTAAAGACGGTTGGGTGCAGGGGAAGGTTCATTTTTGTTTCATGGTTAGATTATTCATGAGCAAAAGAACAATTCCGTTGATTTGTGATTATAAGATCGGTAATCTGGTCTACATCAGTCGCAACACTAGATAAAGACTTAATAAAAGCGGTGAAAAGGGTAAAAATTAAGCTTTGTTTGATTAGCTATTTTACTTTAATCTAGTATTCAAAATACTTATGAAAATAAATACGGAGAGGTGTTCATAAATGCCCTTGAATTTTTGCATATTTTTTCCATTGGATGTCATCATTTTTTTATGAAAGCAATCGTACATTCAAAGTTTGGTCCTCCTAAGGTTCTCTATGTGAAGGAGATCGATAAACCTGTTCCCAAGGAAGATGAGGTACTAATTGAGGTTGCCGCTGCTGAAGCGACAAAATCTGATTGCGAAATAAGAAGCCAAACTTTTCCGGTGAAATGGTTCGCGCTCCCCCTACGATTTGTGTTTGGTTTTAAAACACCCAAGATACCTGTTCTTGGTGGATACTTCTCAGGAAAAATAGTCGCCGTTGGGGATAAAGTTAACCATTTTAAATGTGGTGATCATGTTTTTGGAACGGCTGGGGTTCATTTTGGAGCCTATGCTCAATTTATGTGTTTGTCCGAAAATAGCGCAATAGCACCTAAACCTGACAATATGAGTTTTGAGGAAGCCGCCGCAGTACCATTGGGCGGATTGAATGCACTACATTTTTTGAATATCGCTAAACTAAAAAAAGGGGAACAACTGCTGATAAACGGAGCAGGGGGAAGCATTGGCGCGCATGCGATCCAAATAGCGAAGTCGATAGGAGCCAAAGTAACTGCGGTTGATAAGAAGTCGAAAGAAGAATTTTTACGAAATATAGGTGCAGATCATTTTATTGATTACCAGAAAGAATCGATATCTAAAGGTGACAGGCGTTATGATGTTGTATTGAATATGGTCGTCAAAACACCTTATTCAGATTGTGTCAAAATTTTAAATCCAGCGGGTCGCTATTTAATCGGCAATCCGAAAATTTCAGACATGCTTCGCTCATTGATAACATCGAAATTTACCAACAAGTCTGCATCGTTTTCTCTCGCTCAAGAAACCAAAGAAGGGCTTTTGGAGTTAAAGAGTATGATTGAAGCAGAAAAAATAGCGCCCTTGGTTGATAAAGTCTATGAGTACCATCATGCTGCGGAGGCGCATGAGCGAGTTGAAACTGAACAGAGACTGGGAGTGGTCGTTATTAAACTTGGCAATGAATGAAAAATTTAAGAGATATATGGTCGCCGGAAAAATCAGACATGCATGTTTTTTTTATTTAACTCCCTGCGCGGTATCGAAAAATAGGGTATTACCGTTAAAGATTTTGTTTCTACTTGCTTCAATCTGAAAATAGAGTCCGTAACCGTTCGTGATTTAGAAATCAAAAGGGAAGATCAAAAATGGTCTACTCTACCCCAACTGCCCCAAAATCTTATCTGCTATCCTAAAAGAATTAGCATAAATAGTAAAAGTCGGCGTAACGCTACCACCATTAGGCATAAAGCTTCCATCGGTCACAAAACAATTTTCGGTTCCATGAACGCGACAATCAGTATCGAGTGCAGAGGTTCTAGGATTAATTCCAAAGCGTAACCCACCAGCAACCAAATTAGAAGTCGGCGATGAAAACGCGCTACCTCTCACACTCTGAGCGCCAAGCTTTTTCATCACTTCTTTGCCTTTCTCAACAATATAACTGCCGACTTTTAAATCGTGTGGGTGAAAACCAGCCTTCACTTTAGCAACGGGTGAGCCCCATTTATCTTTTTCGCTAGTGTCCAAACTCACATGACAATCATCGTTGGTCAACCAGTCACAAAAAACTTCAAACTTAAAATCTTTTGATTTTGTAAAATAGGATTTTATTTTTTGCTTTAATGGCGTTCCCCAAAGTAAATTACCATCTTGCCATTTTTGTTCATTCGCATCTGCCGCAGGAGAAGGTGGATCAAACACAAAATCGATGGTTCCACCTTTTATTTGCCTTCCAAATACTTTTTTGTCATCAATAAAATACCAGTCTTGCAAGGCTCGATTAAAAAACGGACCACGGGTTTTTAATTGCTCAGTTTGTTCTTCAGTAAACTGATCAAACTCAAATATTCCATGTCCCGTTCCACCAGCACAGCAATGTAAATTTTTACCGACCTGGTCAAAATTATTGCCGAGTCCGTTTTTATGTTTTTCGCCAGGGGAGCTGAGTAAAAGTCTTGCCGACTCAATTGAATAACACGCGACTACAAAAATTTTCGCTTTCACTTTAATGGAATTATTATCTTTATCATAAAAATCAGCCGAGACTACTTTTCCACTGCTATCACTATTTAAACGATAAACTTTCGCTTCAGTGATTATTTCACAATTCCCGTTTGCGACAGATTGATCTAACAGCGATGCCCTAGAACTAGCCTTTGCGCCGGAGGCACAACCGAAGCTTCCGCAGTATCCGGAATATTGACAACTTTGTCGCCCGTTAAATGGTTTTGATAAAATACCTCTTGCCATTGGTAAAGGATTTAGCCCCATATTGCTGCAAGTTTTGTCAAACCAGGAGGCAATCGGATGTTCGGCAGTTGGGGGAAAGGGATAATCTTCAGTCGAACGAGGTTCTAGAAATGGGTGCTGAACAATCTTGCCGGAAACGCCGACAATTTGTTCTGTTTTTGTGTAATAAGGTTCTAAATCATCGTAACTAATCGGCCAGTCGACAGTATTCGCGCCTTCAATTTTTCCGAATTCTGAAACGAGCCTGAAGTCTTCAGGTTTTAATCTGTGAAAATAACCGCTCATAAAATTCGACGCGCCGCCAACAATGTTTCCACCCCAGAATTGCGCGGTGGTACTGGAACTCCATTCATCGCCGTCTGGCTCGTCCAGAACATGACGTTCATCTTTGAGTTTCGATCTAAAAATACTGTGTCGGTAGAGTTGCTCGTCTTTACGAAAGTCTTTTTCGCTGTACCATTTACCTTTTTCTAAAACCGCAACTTTATAACCGGCTTTGGAAAGTTCATAAGCGACTGGTCCTGCACCGACTCCGCTGCCCACAATGCAGCAATCATATTCTAGAGTTTTTGTCATAGAAAACTCCGGTATAAAGTGTCATTGCTTGGAGCAGGAAACCCCGACTGGTGTTCTAGCCATTTCCAACCAATGCCTTCTGGGTTACCACCATAAACCGGATCAAATAAAAGCGCTTCAGTGATATAATAAATCAACATGGACAACCAGTTCTCACCGGCATTGGATTTGCTAATTTGTTGAAGGGTTTTGTCCTGCTTTTCATGAGACAGATTAATAAATTGATTGCCTTGAGTTTGTTCTGACAAAGAGTCCAGCCAGCCAACACCGTTAACGATAAACTCACCATCGCCATCATCTTGATAATCAGGATCGGTTAGTGCCCATTCTAAATATTCAAGAGCGTTAATGTCGGTCGCAGATGGACCATCGCCGTCGTCAGGAAAAAGGTGTAATTGCACGGCGAGGATAGATTTTTTTTGATGTGGGTCAAAGCTAAAAACATCTGAAAATATTCTTGGCTTTTCAGTTTTTACCTTAGCGTTTGTTGCTTGGTTGTCAGTAATTCTTGGTTTGCAGGCTGCGATACTAGTTAATAACAAAGCAGCACCTGATTGTCGCAAAAATGCACGTCGATTAAGTCCGCTTTCTAATGCTCCGATAAAAGTTGGCTTGGTAGAGTCTTTTTTAGCGGTTGAATGATTTGATTTTTCTTTAGAGTTGATTTTTAACAAACCTTTTTCTCCTGATCGCATTCTACCTCAGCAAGCATTTGCTTTTTTAATGATCGGTGGTCAATCATATTCCAATTACTTAAGTGTTCAGATAAACGATCAGGAACTTCATCTCGATGAATAATCACACCGTTAATATCTATTATAAATTCTGTGGGAGTTCCCCATACACCGTAAAGGTCGGTGATTTTTTTGCCAAAGTCAAAAGCGAGCGGATATTTAATGTTGCGATTTTTTTCAAACTGCTGGGCTTTTGCAAAGGTATCTTTAACGCTAGTATTAACGGCTAGGATTTCAATTTGTTTATCTAGAACTGTGGCAGCGTGCTGTAACTTTGGTATTTTCTGTATGCAGTAGGTGCACCAAGTGGTCCAAAAAACTAAATACACCGCTTTCTTACCTTTGAAATCGCTCAGTTTGAAGTCTGCGCCATCGAATCGCGTAATGCTAAAATCAGGTGCTAAAGAGCCTTCATCGACTGGCTCAGCATTAACGAAGTTTGGTAGCGTTAAGGAGGCTAACAGAGAAAAGACTATGATTAACGTTCTAGGCATAAAATAATTTCCAAAAATGAGTTTAGGTAATTGTTTTGCTTATCTAGATTGACCTGAAACAAACAGGGATGTTACAGAAGCGGAATATACTGTTACAAAATCAACAAGCCTGAGTATAATATACTCCGTATCAAATTTTATCGGAACAGGTTTTGGTTCAAATTTTAACAGACATCTCATTAAACGATCTCAACACCTTTAAAGTTAAATCAAAAGCGAGTTCATTTATTCAGTTCGACAGCCTGGAACAGCTTCAGTCGATCTGCTCTGAAATCGCGAGGTATAAAGAACGATTTGTGCTGGGCGGCGGAAGTAATTTGTTGTTTGTCGGCGACTACTCTGGTCTTGTGATCTATCCGCAGTTAAAAGGAATAGAGATCTTGTCAGAGGATGCCAATCAAGTGACTTTACGTGTCGCCGCATCGGAAAATTGGCATCAATTTGTTCGTTATTGTTTAGAACGTGATTATTTTGGGCTTGAAAATCTAGCCCTAATACCTGGAACAGTTGGTGCTGCGCCAGTGCAAAATATAGGTGCATACGGTGTTGAAGTGGAATCAATGATTCGCCAGGTGAATTGCTTTGATTTAGAAGATGGAGAATCGATTACTTTGTCTCATCAAGATTGTCAGTTTGCTTATCGTGATAGTTTTATAAAACGAGCCGGACAAGGTCGATATTTAGTGATGTCCGTTGATTTTAAACTTAGTAAGCAGGCGAATTTGGTGCTTAGTTACAAGCCGCTTAAAGACTATTTTATAGATGCCAGGAAAGTGACCGCGAAACAAGTATTTGATCGGGTTTGTGAAATTCGCTCTGAAAAATTACCTGATCCTGTCAAACTGGCGAATGCTGGCAGTTTTTTTAAAAACCCAATAGTTGATAAACAGCATTATCAGAGTTTAAAGCAAACTTATCCTAAATTAGTTGCCTACCCAGTTGAAACGGGTGATGAAAAAACATACAAAATTGCTGCTGGTTGGTTAATAGAAAAAGCGGGTTTTAAAGGGAAAATGTTTAATAAAGTAGGTGTTCACAAGCATCAGGCACTGGTTTTGGTTAATTATTCAGATGATGACGGAGCTAATATTTTGGCTCTGGCAGATTTGATTATTAGCAAAATAGAAGAATTGTTTGATATTTGTTTAGAGTCAGAGGTTCGTATTTTGGGCGAAAATAAAAAAACGCAAGGATCAACTCGGTGAAAACGGCAAGTTTAGAGCGACTACAAAAGTTGATCCGTTTGTTAGCCAACGGACAGTTTTGCTCTGGTCAGTATTTAGCGGGAAATATCGGTGTTTCTCGAACAGCAATCTGGAAATTAGTCAACAAGCTTAGAACCTGGCAGATAGAAATTTTTGCAGTTCGTGGAAAAGGTTACCGGATACCTGGTGGGTTAGCGTTAGTCGATAAAGATTATCTGAATCAGCAAATAGTTGCTCAGGCAAAGCTATTTTCCACAATTGAAGTGTTATCAACGGTTGATTCGACTGCCGATTATTTAACCCGATGGTGGAAGTCGCGACCTGGAGAAGGACGGATATGTATTGCCGAACATCAGACTAAAGGTCGAGGTCGCAAAGGTCGAAAATGGGTTTCCCCATTTGGTGCGAATCTATATTTTTCTCTCGGTTTAAACTTACCCATGGGATTGAGCGCGTTAGGAGGTTTGAGTTTAGCGGTTGGGATCGGGCTTACCAGGTTCTTAAATGAATATACCCAGCAAAGAGTCTGTTTAAAATGGCCGAACGATCTATTGGTCAATAATAAAAAACTAGCTGGGATCTTGGTTGAAGCGAGTGGTGACAGCAATGATAACAGCTTTTTGAATATCGGAATTGGGATCAATTGGGACATGCGAGCGGAGCATATTGGAGAAATTGACCAACCGTGGATGAATTTGAAAGAGATACTTAATAAGGATATTTGCAGAAATGAAATTCTAGCGATGACCTTATTGCAACTTGATGATGTATTAAACAACTACATCGAATCTGGATTTGATTCATTCCGAAAAGAGTGGTCCTTTTATAGCGCTTTTTACGGCAAGCCAGTTGTTATTCATACTCATCAAGGTAAAGTTGTGGGAAGCGAAATCGGAATCGATAAAAGCGGAGCAATTAAGATAAAAACAGCTGACGGCGAAAAACGTTTTTTTTCAGGTGAAGTAAGTCTGCGCTCAAATGCATCAATCAATGATATAAGTTAGGCAGGAGGGTCTTATCACATACTTGTTAATTGATTGGGGAAACACCAATCTTAAATATCATCGGTTGGACGCTCTGGCTGAGGTTGTTAGTGGCGCTCAAATAGGCGATGCAGAAATCGAGTATTCACCTGAGAGATTGGTAACCCATTCGGCAGAAGCTGGAGTTAGCGAAGTACTTGTTGCGTCGGTTAGAAGTGATGAAGATAACCAAAAACTTCTTCAAACCTTTAGTAAACGAGGGATTACTCCTTTTTTTGCCAAAACACCCCGCTCATTTGATGATATTCAATGTGGTTATGATGAGCCATCATCTTTAGGAATTGATCGTTGGTTAACAATTATCGCGGCTTGTCAGGTAGAGCAAACGATTGGCATTATCGATATTGGCTCGGCAATTACGCTTGATATCGTCAGATCAAACGTTCATTTGGGCGGGCATATTTTGCCGGGTGAGCGGCTTCTTAAAAATAGCTTGTTAAACACCGCCAATGTTCATGTGCAACATGGATCAGAAAAGATGTCACAAGGTTTTCAACTCGGTCATTCAACATTAGAGTGTGTGGATGCTGGAATTGAGCAGATGATAAGCGGGTATCTTGTTAATAGCATCAACCAAGCTGAACAAAATTATAGTGTCAAAAGCTGGTTTTTAACCGGTGGCGGGGGAGAGTATTGGTCAAACTGGCTGATCGCGTATTATGGAAGAGAGTCAAAGTTTCAGTTCGAGCATCAGCCAAATCTAGTATTTCAGGGATTAGCTCAAGTTTTTATGCGAAAAAGCATCAAATAGCGTAATTTTGGACGATAAATTATGTTTTTGAGTGGGGGCAATCTGAGATCGATAAAGAATTGAGAATTATTGCAAAAAATCGTTGATCATTTTCGGATAACTCATTAGAATTCGCGTCCCTGCTACAGAGGTGCTCGAATTTAGTGCCAATTAGTAAGGTTTTAATCCTTCTCCAATGTGTTGGAAAGAGGTTAAGTATGCCGGTTTAGCTCACTTGGTAGAGCAACTGACTTGTAATCAGTAGGTACCCAGTTCGATTCCGGGAACCGGCACCATATTTTTAAAAACAGGTTCAAATTTGAACCTGTTTTTGACAAAACGATAGAAGTTTTTGATTAGATTTTTCTAAGCCAAAGAACCTCGATTATTCAAGCGAAGTTGTTGTTGCTGATTTTGCAGATAACAGCTTGAATTTAATCGATAAAAAGCTTGCTTTTTGAATGGTAAGTTGTCATTATTCGCGGCTCTTTTTCTTGTGTGGGTAAAAATCACAACAGGAACAGCTATCGTAAGTAGTTTTGGTGGGGTTCCCGAGTGGTCAAAGGGATCAGACTGTAAATCTGACGGTTCGCCTTCGAAGGTTCAAATCCTTCCCCCACCACCAGTGTTAAGAGTTCAATAGTGGGCAAAAACAGCTGTATCTTATTGAAATCTAAGTAGTAAGTGTTTTGTTTGTCGTGATGAAGCATGACTTGCGAAAAGCGAGTTGAAGTAAGCGGGTATGGTACAATGGTAGAACCTCAGCCTTCCAAGCTGATGATGCGAGTTCGATTCTCGCTACCCGCTCCAGTTCGAACAAACAGCCGATATGGCTCA
>Ga0316204_10000438_pt1 | contig 153867 bp, 120 predicted proteins | sample 6monrhotite_MG_2_FD_205661 | JGI IMG/M metagenome (GOLD analysis project Ga0316204, IMG submission 205661) | Microbial mat bacterial communities from mineral coupon in-situ incubated in ocean water Damariscotta River, Maine, United States -... | ecosystem: Environmental > Aquatic > Marine >... | reverse complement strand
TTCACGTTTTTAAAAAGGAGGAATAAAGAAACCACAAAAAATTTGAGCACGTTAGAAAGTTCTTAGACAATTGAGAGGCGTATGCTCGGCTTGAAAAAAGTGTTTTTATTGAAATCATCTCACCTTAGCCTTTAGACAAAATATATTTCCTATAATAAGCATCACAACTTGGGCTTGTCCAACATTGGATTAAGTCGCGGCTGCGCGCGACCTATCCTATTTTGTTAGGGCTGAAAGAAATTCTTCTTCCGATATTTCGTTGACCGAATAATTCATCCTATTGATAAAACTGAATAGGTTATTTTCCATTAGCATGATTTAATTCCTTTTATATGTTCGTTTATTTAGTGAAGGTGATCATAAGCATGAATTACCAAAACTAAAAGCGGAAGACTCTTAAAAGTATGTAAGAGATCAGCCCGTTGAACAAGTGTTAATGACTCTTGGAGGTTTTCTCTCGGATTTGTTTTTTATAGCTAATATGTGCACTGACCTCGTCCCCGCTAGTCGCTCCAAAAAAAATGCGGGGAGTTAATTGATATTCAACTATCCAACCCGCTTTCATTTCATTTTTGGCATTTATTGTTGTGCCATATCCTACGTTAAGACGTTCACTCACTTGGGCTCCGATGTCTACCCGCGTACTATCAGCTTTGGTTTTACTTGAGATAAGAATATTTTTTATTCCCAATGCAGCGCCAATTTTTTGTGCAATTTTATTGGCACCATCCACTCCTAAACCGATGGCTGTATTGGCCAACAAGTTACCCTCTTTTTGAGATAAAGATTCGATTGAGCGACCGGTTAATAACAGGGACAAAATATTTTCTTCAGCCATCGGTGGTTTAGAAAAAAGAGTCAAACGAGGACTGGCAATCGAGCCATCGGCTATGATCCCTACTTTAACATCCTCGATCATACGCACCGCTCTGAACTGGATCCCTGGATTTTCTGCGGAGCCTAAAAACAATAGTTGCCCTTCTTCAATGGTTAATTCTTGTTTGTAGGCTTTAAAGATTCCTCCTTTTAAGTTTAAACGACCATTCACTAAAGGGATCTTACCTGTTTGAATTTGTGCGACTAAGTTTCCATTAATGCCACTGGATAATCCGAATCCTTCTACGTGTACATTGTCTCCTGCAACCAGTTGTAAATGCACATTATAAAGAACACCGGTTTCCTTTTTTCGAGGTACGCCGATAATATGCTGGTCTTCAGATATTTTAATGGCTTGTGACGGTAATGCCGATATTTTAATGCTTGCTCGATCTAATATGATTTTACCATCGACATTTAATATTTGGTCATCATAGGATATTTTAAGCGTTGGACTTACGACGACAGTATTGTTTTTGTCGCTAACTAAGGTAATTTGATTTCCTTCAACGCTTAAATAGGCGGTGCGCTCGGGGTAGAGTTTTGCATTGCCATTTAGGTTGAGTACCCCCGCTTGATTTTTTACCAGACCTGCGATGGTTAGTCGCTCATTTTTACTGGTTAAATTAACATAACTCTCCTTAATATCCAGCCCAAGCTCTTCGATAGTCAACCGATCGATTTTTAGTTGTCCTTTGCCTAATACGTGTGGCTTGTCCCATGTGCCGTTAAAAGTTGATTTTTGAACCAGACTGGCATCTAGTGCATCAATATTTTTTTGCCATTTCTTTAACCAACTCAAATCGCTTAAATAAATATCCAGACTACCGTCCATTGTTGATTGTAATCTCACAGGCCACTCGGTATTCACCTTCGATGTAATATAGTCGTCGTTTTGAAAAACTAGTTTCATTTGCGAGTTTAGTTTGTCTTTAACTAAGTCGCTGCTCAGCTCTAACATAGGGATGAACAAAATTTGACTTTCCTCTATTTCTGGGGATTGAGGAAGCGTCCAACTAATGTTTTTTTGGGCTAGAGAGGTTGTTATTTCCTGGTTTGATTTCAATAGAATTTGAATTCGTCCGTCTAACGAATTGATTTTTGAGGATTGGTTAGCCAAGGTGAGATTTGAATCTAAAGATCGCCAATCGATTAATAACGTTGGCTGCTGTTTATGGTTATCTGTCACAAAGGTTAGATTTTTCCACGCCAATTCATTCGTAGCTTTTTTTACTCGCAACTCCGGTATTCTCAGATCGAATTCAAAATCGTTAACTTCGCTTAATGAGCCAGACAATTTTCCTGACCCATCGATAAAACCTTTTACTTGAGTATCTGCTGACGCTAGATAGTGCTTACCTAAATCGAACACTGGTTTAATATCCAGATTATTTATTTCAAAATCAGCTGACCAATTAGTACCGTCAAATTTTCCATTTAGACAAATTGAATCGGAAGTATCCTGTGGGCTGCCCGTTGCCACACATAAATTTTGAATTTGAGTGTCAGTCGACGCTAAAATCAGCTTTTTGGCGTTAACCAAAACGGCTACTTCATTTGACGGTAGTGACGCTTTGAGATCACTGACAATCCACTTTTTTGATTCATTTATAGTCGTAGAAATAACATTTTCCCCTATGCTACCGAGAAACTGGAGAGACAGAGGTTGCAAGTGTAAGTCGTTACTATTTCTTTTTTGTTTTGAGTGATCGTCGTCAACTTTTGAGAGATGTTTTTCCAGTTGCGGATATTGAACGTTCGCGGTTAAAGAGACTTTATGTTGAACAGGGTTGCCATCAACTATCAAACTTGGGTTGATTAACGTTGAGTTGAAAAAATGGATATTTTTGGCTTTAATTTCGCCTTGCCACTGGTTATTAAAATCGACATTCCAGTTTAAATTTTCTATAGACAAATTCGGATCGCTAACGCTTTTTATTGAACCTTGAGATTGAATTCTCCAATTATTTTCTTGGTAAGAATAGTGACCGTTAAAATTGAGGGATTTAACGGGTAAGCCGAGCAATGCATTCAGTGATGAGGCTCGCACATTCGTTTTAAGTGTTATTGATTCTAATAAATCAGCCTCGAAATTAATGTCACTTTCTATGGTCGCGCGTAATTCTCCGAGCACGATGTTTTCAGACTTAGCGGTAAGTTTTCCTTTATCGAACGAAAAATCCATCTTTACATCGATTGGCAGCTCCTCAGTGGTTACCGGTTTAATCTTGCTGGTTGTTTCGGGGATTAAATAGTTAATTGATTGTTTGATTGCTTCGCTATTAAGGTTCCCGCTAATATCTAATCGCAAAAAAGACGACAGCTTCCAGTTACTAATGTCTGAAATTGTCAGATTAGTTTTGAAAATAACCTCTCTGTATTGTTGCCAGCTCGCCTTTATCGATGATTCAGATTTAAGAGTGGGCCAACTTAATTCCAAATCAGCCTGTAGTTCATCTAAGTCAAATTGGTGTTGTTGCAGTTCAACGACTTGTGATGGAGCTGTGCTATGCGCTTTTTCAAGAAATAGACCTTTATCCCAATACCAATTTGCGCTGGTTTTTGTTTTTATCGGTTTTTCAGTGTTTAGGATAAAAAGAGCACGCTGTTTTATTTTTCCATAGGAGGAAAAACTTAAATTGTATTCGGAACCGATAGTGATTAGTTCGAGTTGATGCGACCAATCGCCATAAGGGCTTAAGTGGCCGGACAGATTGAGCTGGTGCTGGCTTGTTGTTAGAGTTAGTTGAGAAATATAAAAAGTGAGCTGTTGATATTTACTATCGTTAATACGAATATTGCTGATTTTCTCGTTTGCAAGCGTTTGCCCGTCTTCAGACAAGCTTGTATAAGTAATATCGTTGATCTCAATTAAACTCAGTGCTATGTCCAATGGAATAGAAATCTGAGGTAAATCTAGAGTTGCTAAATTGTTGTCGGTTGTTTGATTTTTAATCGTGGTACTTGACTTAACTGACAGAACTTTTAATTGGCTGCAATGTAATTGTCCAAAAATTAAATCCATCCAGTCGCACTTAATATTAATGCGCGCAATCTGAACCAATAAATCGGGTTGCTGCCAAACACTATCGAGGAAAGTAAGCTCATCATTTAGTTGACCTCTCACTTCTCCGACAGAGAGCCCTTCAGGCAAATAGGTATTAACTCGATTCCAAGTCCACTTTAGCCCGCTCTCGGTTGTGTACATCCAGATGACGGAACCTATCAATAACAAAAGGATACTGAGCAAGGACAAGTATATTTTTTTTGATCGGCTCATTAAAGATCAGGACCTATAGTAATATGCCAATTCCATTCTTTGGGAGCGTCAAGGGCTCTAGCAAAATCGAGTCTGATAGAACCTACCGGAGTGATCCAGCGAATGCCTGTTCCGACTGACTGGTGTAGATCGATATTACTCCAGTCATTAAAAGCATTACCCTGATCAGCAAAAATAGCCAGACGCCAATCCGGGATAAATTGCCAATCTAACTCGAGGCTAGTCACCAATTGATGTTTGCCGCCAAGCGGTAATCCGTTAATGTCTTTTGGAGAAAGTGATTGATATTGATAACCTCTAACGGAAACGTCACCTCCGGCGAAATAGCGATAATCGATAGGCATCGAGGTGTTAAATTCCTGGGTGTTCATTTGAGTATAGGCGGCTTGAGCACGAGTAAGTAGTCGCCAGTCTCGTTTGAATTCCCAAATATATTTAATATTTTGTTCAATTTGAACAAATGAAATACCGGGATCACTCAGTAACTTATCAGTTGCCAAGAGCCTACTTTGCCAGCGCCATCCAGTTTGTGCGCGAAACGGATCGGTTGTACTGTAATAATTAATTTGCCAGGATGGAATTAAATACTGCAATTGTTCTTCAATTGTAGCCTGAGTGGAAATACGTTCAGAAGCCAATGTTAACGCCCATTGGCTTGACCAATATTCATCGATTTGGTTGATTTTTCTTGATTCGATCGTTAATATTTTTGATTGAGCAAGATCTTCGTCCTTCATCCGGTAACTTATTCTATTCAGCCATTCGCTTTTATTTTTTTTCAACGGGATAGCGTATTGAAAAGAAGCACTAGTTTCTATTTGACTAATGTCTAAACTTGCGAGGTAGTTGTGTCCGCGATCATTAAATCTTCGATCTAACCAGGATACACCTATTTTTCCACCGGTGTCGGTTCCGTAACCCAATGATGTTTTGAACTCGTATTTTTCGGTGTCCTCGAGCTCCAGAACAATCGTGACTCGTTTTTTTTCGCGATCAAACAGTCGCTCAATCGTCACCAGATTAAAAAAGCCAGAACGGTTTAATGCTTGTTGACTCTTGATGATATTTTCATGTTGGTAAAACTCAGATGGTTTTATATAAAGATATCGTCGCAGTAAACTCTCCGATAAGGCACTGCCGCTCAACTTAACCTGGTGAATGAGATAGCGCTCGCCAATATCCAAAACCCATTCAATATTTGCTTTAGAGATACTGATGTCAACATCCAACCGACTCGTTTCAAAATGAGTGTTGAAAAACCCAGATTCGATGGCGAGCGATTGTAGGCGGCTTTTAAATTGGTCGTACTGACCATGGTTTACCACCAAACCAGCTTTGAAAGGATGTTGTTTAACGGTTTCTATAAGCGGGAGAAATGCTTGTCCTGCCCCCAATAATTTAATGTCCACTTTATCCCAGACGACAGGGTTATTTAGTGTTATGGATAAATCCCACAACTGATGATCACCTGTCAATCGAACCGAGGGTTGATAATATCCCATTGCTTGAAGTGCTTGATGAGTCTTCGACAAAATAAAGTCATTCGACCGAGGAAATCCCAAGCTGGAAAGTGGTAATAAATCCTTTTCAATACCTAAGTGCAGCTCAATATTATGCTTAATTAAATCTGGGACACCTATTATTTTTACTTTAGAGCCAGCATCCTGATCTGATTGGGCAATCAATGGCACCAAGTATAATAAAACCAGCGTCAGCACTCTTAAAACAAATACCAAAAAAGAATGAGTCATTATCCACTCGGATCGATCATTTTAATCAATCGGATTCCAATTAGTTTTATTCTAACCGCATCTTGCAAGCATCTCACTAAACTAAAACCATTTCATCCGCCTAAATACCCACACCTGAAAGCCTACGATACAGACTAGTATCGCCATAAAAAGCCAGAATAAATTTTATAGACACTGGATTTTCCAACCTATTGGGAATATAGGCGTAGTCTAAAGTAACTTGTAAAATTGGTCTATTAGTAATGTGACTGTTACATCATTAAACCTCAAGGGCATCTCTAAAAATGCACTTTTCCCACGCCAGCTTGATGCTCGAATCCTCATGTATTCTATATACACTGCGGTTCTCCGCGCGATGCTTTTTTGCTCTCATGAAAAAATTACTATTTTTAGAGATGCCCTCAAGTAATGAACCAATGCAAGTCAAAGAAGCTGTTATTTTTTCGTTGTCTAAGGTTCCAGCGACTGGAAAAGTAGCACATATGTATACTTGTTATCTTTAATTAATACACTTATAATTTTTTAATCGTGTTGTTAGCAACGATGGTAAAAAATGGTGTTTAACCAATTTATATCATTAGCAGAGAATAGGCGTTGAATATGAAAGAGGCTTGTCTTAATATCGCTCAGAATAACACCAATGGGTTTGTAACACAGCCAAACCGCATTCCGCTGAGTTTGAAAGTGATCTACAGCATTTTTATGGTCGTATTGATCCCATTTTACTGGTCTACCTACGGACCGACTAATTTTCTTTATTTTTGCGATGTGGCAATTATCCTGACACTTATTGCTATTTGGCGGGAAAGTCGTTTGTTGGTCAGCATGGCAGCGGTTGGGATATTAATACCTCAAGTCATTTGGGTGGCTGACTTCACTTCGACACTTTTCGGTTTTCCTTTACTGGGAATGACAGAATATATGTTTAGGGATTCGATCCCGTTATTTGCAAGAAGTCTGTCTTCTTTTCACGGCTGGATACCTTTTTTATTAATCTATTTAATTTTAAAACTTGGTTATGACAAACAAGCATTGATCTATTGGACACTTTTGGCGTGGACGTTGATGGCAATTAGTTACTTTTTTCTTCCCGCACCAGGCGACGTTCTACCCTCACCTAACATTCCCGTTAACGTTAATTATGTATTCGGTTTAGAGGAAACTAAAGCGCAAACGATGATGTCGGCAGGTCATTATTTTACGCTATTACTTTTGCTATTACCGATAGGAATTTATTGGCCAACCAGTAAAGGTTTGGAGTGGCTTGACAAAAAATTTGTACAAACCACTTAGTCGAGATATAAAAAATTAGTCGGTTTACTTAAAATTAGCTGATTTACTTAAAACTAACTACGCAAGTTTTTCCGAACATTATCCTTAGATGTTTTTCTTGAACTTGAATATTTATGTCGTTGATTAACCGCTTCAGGGATTAATTTATTTTCACCAATGCCGATCAAATCGGCGCGTCCCATTTCTACTAATGCCTGGCGTAACATGGGCCAATTTTTTTCATCGTGATAACGTAAGAATCCCTTGTGTAATCTTCGTCGTTCTAAGTTCTTTTCAGTATAAACCGGCTCGCTTTTATAAGTCACTTTGCTTAGTGGGTTTTTTTCTGAATGATACATAGCTGTCGCCAGAGACATAGGGGAAGGATAAAAGTTTTGCACTTGATCAAGCCTAAATTTATTTCGTTTTAGCCATAGCGCGAGATTAAGCATATCAGTATCATCACATCCCGGATGGGCAGCGATAAAATAGGGGATTAGGTACTGCTTTTTACCCGCTTCTTTTGAAAACTTTTCGAACATATTTTTGAACTCGTTATAACTATCCATCTCCGGTTTCATCATTTTATCTAAGGTGTTTTTTTCACTGTGTTCAGGCGCGATTTTTAAATAGCCACCAACATGATGAGTCACTAATTCTCTAACATATTCAGGGTCGACAACCGCCAGGTCATAACGTAATCCTGAAGCGATTGCCACTCGTTTAACACCTTTTACAGCACGGGCTTTACGATAAAGTTGAGTCGTTTTGCTATGGTCGGTTATTAAGTTTTTACAAATTACTGGATATACACAGGAAAGCTTTCGGCAGTTTTTCTGAATCTCATCATCTTTGCAGTTGAGATGATACATGTTAGACGTCGGACCTCCGAGATCTGAAACCGTTCCAGTAAATCCAGGCACTTTATCGCGCATGTCTTCAATTTCTTTGATTACTGACTCTTCAGAACGACTTTGGATAACACGCCCTTCATGCTCCGTGATCGAACAAAAGGTACAACCACCAAAGCAGCCGCGCATAATATTGACTGAAAAGCGGATCATTTCGTAGGCAGGAATATTTGCATCACTGGGAGTAGCGCCATAACCTGGGTGCGGTACGCGCTCATATTCCAAATCGAAAACGCCGTCGATTTCATTGGTTTCTAAAGGGATCGGCGGCGTGTTGACCCAAACTTCTTTATTGCCGTGTTTTTGTACTAAAGTACGAGCGTTGTGAGGATTAGATTCCAAGTGCAATATACGCGAAGCGTGAGCATAGAGTGCTGAATCCCCCTTTATTTTTTCAAAAGATGGAAGACGTATCACTGTTGTATCATTATTCAGTCCTGCTTTACCCATTAAAGGCATAGGAACGATACGGATGGGAACATTGTCGTTTACAGCTATTACATCTTGCTCATTCTGCGGTATTGTTTTGCAGGATTCGGTAGACGGATCTTTATATTCGTATGGATTTGCGCGCCCCATATTTTTCATTAAATCTTTATCGGAGGGCCAATCAATCCGGGTTGAGTCTACTTCCGTCCATCCTTGCGGAATTTCATCACGAACAATTGCGGTTCCTGGAATATCGGTTAATTGACTGATTGGGCGTCCTAGGGATATTTGATGAGCTATTTCTGCCATCGCGCGTTCCGCATTGCCATAGAGTAAAATATCGGCGGCAGAATCGATTAATACAGAGCGCCGGACTTCATCGCTCCAATAATCATATTGAGCGATTCTGCGTAAACTGGCTTCAATTCCGCCGATAACCGTTGGCGTTTTTGGATAAATTTCGCGACACCTTTGTGTGTAAACAATCACTGCACGGTCTGGGCGCTTTCCTGCGACTCCTTGAGGAGTGTAGGCGTCATCATTACGAATTTTTCGATCAGCGGTATATCGGTTGATCATCGAATCCATGTTACCAGCAGTAATACCAAAAAATAAATTAGGTTCGCCAAGTACTTTAAATGCATCTGGATCATTCCAATCTGGCTGCGCAATGATCCCGACCCGAAAACCTTGCGATTCTAAAAATCGACCAATCACCGCCATGCCAAAACTCGGATGGTCGACGTAGGCGTCACCAGATACAATAATGATATCGCAGCTATCCCAACCCAGATTATCCATTTCTGCGCGAGACATCGGTAGGAATTTCGCGCGACCGTAGCATTCAGCCCAATATTTGGGATAGGCGAATAAATTTTGTGATGCTTTGGGCATAAATAGTGTCGTTAAAAGCTCGAGGGCGCGTATTCTCTCAGAATCAGGAGTGGAATACACGAATTATGGTCAAAAAATGGTCATATTTTGTTAAGAAAACGAAAATACTAAAATAATTTTTACCACAGAAGTACAGAGGTCACAGAAAAGACAAATAAAACATGACCTTATGATTTAATCTAAATTATAGGATCACTTTTCTTTGAGATCCAAATCTGAGAAGTGACTATACCAAATAACCCTGTGTTATCAGTGCCTCTGTACTCACAACGTTTTTCTTAAAGAACTTACTCTTAGCACGGGGCAAGCTTTGGTAAAATGGTTTAATCTTTTTAACTCGCCCTATGTTACAATCTTTTGATGATTGACAAAGGGGAACGTGGTTAAAGTCCACGGCTGTGCCCGCAACTGTAAGCAGACTGTTTTAACCGATCGAGTTTGCAAGCCAGGACACCTGGTTAGTCATATTTTTTGTAAACTTTTCCGAGCGGGTGACTCGTAGGAGCGGTGTCGAATCTTCTGATTTTTTTCTACATCTTCCTTCCTTTATTGCCCTTAGAAAATCATTTAAAAGGGTTTATTTTGCAAACAACAACTATTTCAACGAATTCAGATGTCTCGATAACAGGGCATTCGCGAGCTATTTTTGCCGCAAAGGATTTATGTTGGCGAGTTGGTGAACAATCGATTTTAAATCATTTATCTTTTGAAATTAAACCACAGGAATTCGTCGGTGTTATCGGTCCAAATGGAGCAGGTAAATCGTCGCTTCTAAGATGTTTGTACGGTATGAATAAAATTTCTAGCGGAGAGCTACTTTTTAAGGGGAAAAATTCGAAATTTTATTCGAGACGCGAACTTGCTCAACAAGTTGCGGTTGTCGTTCAAGAGCCGCCCACGCATTTTGATATGAATGTTTCGGATGTCATTGCTATGGGGCTGATCCCTCATAGATCCTTGCTGTCATTTAGTGGTACGAAAGACGATCAAAATATTATTGCCAATGCGATTGAAATAGTCGAGCTAAAAGAAAAGCAATATGCGGCATTTAATACCTTATCTGGTGGCGAAAAACAAAGAGTCATGGTTGCAAGAGCGATAGTGCAAAATCCTCAAGTTTTGATCCTGGACGAGCCAACCAATCATTTAGATATACAACACCAAATTGAAGTATTAAGGTTAGTTAAAAAAATGCAAGTGACGGTTATCTTAAGTATTCACGATTTAAATATCGCTGCCGCATTCTGTGACCGATTGATTTTGATGGATAAAGGAATGATCGTAGCGGACGGAAATTGTCAAGAGGTGTTAACCAGTAAAAATCTGCAAGAAATTTTTCACATTGATAGTCAAATAGATCAACACCCGTTTCATTCTGGACAGCGTATCACCTTCAATTTCTCCGGTGGGATGACTAATGACGTCTAAGTATTCCATTATTGCATTCGCATCGCTTATATTTCTCCTATTTAGTTTATTGACCGCCACTGGGATCGGAAGTGTTTCTTTATCTTTCGGGCAAGTGTTCGATTCATTGCTAGTTTGTTCCGGCGATGTAAACAGTTGTTCTGTCGATCCTATTTACCAGAAAATTATTTGGGAAATAAGATTACCTCGAATTTTTATGGCGTTTTTAACCGGTGTCGGACTTTCAATTACAGGAGCGGTTTTACAATCGGTTACCCGTAATCCACTCGCCGATCCCTATTTGTTTGGTATATCATCCGGAGCGGCTTTCGGGGCAGTGCTGGCGATCTCAACATTTTCTGTCGGTATGGTTTCAGTTACCTTTGGTGCGTTAATGGGTGGGCTTTTTTCCGTTATCTTAATGTTAGTTCTGGCAGGCAACGCAGCTTTACATGTTGAGCGATTACTGCTATCTGGCGTTGCTGTATCCTTTATGCTCGGTGCTTTCACTAGTTTAGTGATCTATTATTCTGAGCCGGAAACAGCAAGCACATTATTGTTCTGGTTGATGGGAAGTTTTGCCAATAGTCAATGGGGAAATCTTGCCTTACCTACTGTCTGTATTGTGGCAGGTCTGATTATATTTGTAATTTATCGGCATTGGATTGATGCGATCCAGGCTGGAGATGAAGGCGCTTTTACTTTAGGTGTTCCAGTCAGTAAATTACGCTTGGTTATGTTAGTCATTTGTTCAATGATTACTGCGGTACTTGTCGCTCAAGTGGGAGGAATAGGGTTTGTTGGCTTGATGATACCCCATATTTGTCGTTATATGGTTGGCTCTCAGTTGCATAAAGTTCTGTTTATGTGTGTAACAATTGGTGGCAGTTTTATGTTGTGGGTCGATGTATTGGCTCGCTCATTAATAGCAGAGCAAGTTTTGCCGGTCGGGATTGTGACGTCAGCGATTGGTAGTTTGTTTTTCTTTATCATTCTTAAAACTCGTAGGAGAGCCGCGATATGAGAGTGATTATTTATTATTGTTCTGTCTTAGTATTTTTGTTTAGCCAGGTTTCATTTGCTGAGCAAGCATCAAGCAAAGAACCCGTTCAACGAATTATTGCACTAGCGCCTCATTCTGTGGAAATACTCTTTTCGATTGGTGCGGGTGATCGAATCATTGCAACAACTGATTATGCTGATTACCCACAGGCAGCGCTTAACATCCCAAGAGTCGGAAGTCATAACGGTATTCAAATAGAGCGAGTTGTCGAATTAAAGCCTGATCTTATTATCGTGTGGGAAAGTGGAAATAAGCTGGTCGATATCCAAAAACTTAAGTCACTAGGGTTTAACATTTTTTATACTCGACCGAATAAAATATCACATATTAGTGATGAAATTCGCAGGTTGGGAGAGTTAACCGGGTTACAACAAAGAGCCAGAAAAATCATAGACCAATTAGAAACAAAGCATCATCAAATAAAAAATAAGTATAAAAGTAAAAGTAAAGTTAAAACATTTTATCAACTATGGCATAAACCTTTAACCAGCGTAGGACCTGATAGTTGGGTCGAGTCTTTGCTTAATGATTGTCATGCTGAAAATATTTTTCATAATGCATCGTCATCCTATCCAGTGGTTTCTATTGAATCAGTGCTTGTAAAAAATCCACAAGTGATTATTATACCGCACCACTCTGGTGATAAAGAAATTGTTTCAGAGACAAAAACGGATATCTGGCAAAAGTGGTCTGAGATTTCTGCGGTTAAAAATGATCAGATTTATGTGCTGAACGGCGATCTACTGCATCGATTTACGCCGAGAGCATTAGATGGATTACAGAAACTTTGTGAGGATATTGATAAAGCGAGGTAAAAGCAGAACAAAAGAATTTAGGAGCGTTACTGATATGGATATTTAACGGTTAAGTTTTCGAGTAAGAATCGAATATTTTGGGAAGTTGGTGAAATGCCAACACTGCCCCCGCAACGGTGAAGTTATTTAGTTTTTGTTGTAAAACAGAGGCTGATTAAATAAGTCCGGAGACCGACTTAACTGACAATTAGGTGATAAGTTTCTTTGTCTAATGAGAACATAAAAAGAACTTGTCAAAATTATAAAACCGACGCGGCGGGCGTCAAACAAAGATCTGGAACTATCCAGATCAGAGGTATTACCATGCACAAACGATCTATATTTAAAAACATCAAGTTGTATAAAACTATAGTAGTACTAACTGCAATTTTATCTTCTTCTTTGTTAATAGTTAAAGCGGAAACATCCAACGATAAGACTCTTGTTATAACAGCCAATCGAACTGAACAAAATATCAATGATATATTAGCGGCAGTCGATATAATCACACGCGAAGATATAGAGAGAATTCAACCAGAGTCAATCACCGATCTGTTAGCAAATATTTCGGGTTTTGATTTCGCCTTTAGTGGAGGTGCTGGACAAACGTCTTCACTATTTACCCGTGGTAGTAGTTCTGATCATACCCTCATAATAATTGATGGTGTGAGAGTTGGTTCTGCCACACTTGGCAATAAATCTTTTTCTGATATTCCAGTCGCACAAATTGAACGGATAGAAATTGTTAGGGGATCGCGAGCCTCACTTTGGGGAAGCGATGCAATCGCAGGCGTCATTCAAATTTTTACTCGTCGATTAAATGTGGGTCAATATTCTATCGAAGCGACAGTTGGATCTGATGATTTCGTGGCAACTAATCTTAGCGTTGGATTTGGAAGTGAAAAAATATCTAATACAGTGACAGTAAGTTTGGAAGAGTCCGCCGGTTTTGATGCGTTTAACGATGCAAGTGAATTTGGCTCTGATTCGGAACCAGATAATGATGGCTATCAAAGAATTTCAGCGGCCATACGCGGTGATTATGAACTGTCAAATGAAACCAATCTGGATTGGGTATTTCAGTATGACGATGGTGAAAATAGTTTTGATAATTTTTTTGGTGATAATGAGAATGAGTACCAAAATAATTTTTGGAATATTCGATATACCCATACAGTTGGTAAGTGGCAAAGTGAGTTTAGTGTTAAACAAAGTAACGATAAAGCCTCATCTTTTGATAGTCGAGTCGAACAGAGTGATGGGTCGATTTTTAAGACTCAACGCAATCAAGTTAATGCGGTAACTCATTATGATTGGATGGATGAAGTGAATTTGTCCGCTGGCGTCGATTATTATAAAGATGATGTCGGTGGTACGACGGTTAATTTAGAGGTGGAAGAGCGAACATCTAAAGCAGCATTTATCTCAAGTATCGTCAATGTTAATCGGTTTATTGGCGAGTTCTCGGCAAGATATGATGATGTCGATTCAGCTGGTTCAGAAAATACTTTTAATATTAGCCTTGGTTATAAAATTTTAGATAATGTGACTTTGTCAGCCAGTCGAGCAAAAGGGTTTAAAGCCCCGACTTTTAATGACTTATATTTTCCTAACTTTAGCAATTCAGATTTAGTCAGTGAGGTATCCTATAACACCGAGTTTTTAATTAAAGCTCATTGGAAAAAACACTCGTTGATGTTAGTTGGTTACGAAAATAAGGTTGATCAGCTAATTGCTTTTTCTTTTAATCCTGTTACTTTCGAATTTTTGCCGTTTAATATAGATAAAGCTAGCTTAAAAGGTCATGAAGTGGTTTATAAATATCAACAAGGAAGTCTCAGTCATAAAATCACCGCAAGTTTTGTTGATGCTATCGATAAAAGTATCGACAGTTTTACAAGCGAAGCCAAAAATGAACAACTACTTAGGCGCGCGAAAGAGCATTATGGTTATGAGTTGATTGCCGCGCTAGGCGATTTTTCGTTTTTCGTTCAGGCTAATTATATCGGCAAACGGCGAGATAACGACTTTTCCACTTTTCCGGCGACACCCGTTAGTTTAAAAAGTCATATTAAAGTTAATATTGGAGCGACTTTTCAAGCAGCCGAACAGCTTAGTTTTAAATTTAAAGTGAGTGATTTTACTGATTCAAACGAATCCACGGTATTTAATTATAATGCTCCAGGTCAGCAAGTTTACTTTACGGTTCAATATCGGAATTTTTAGGACAATTACCCTTCTTCCTTTGGGAAGAGGGGTAGATCAGGGGGGATGCCCCAAACAGTTAAGAAATTGCTTGTTAGTCACTAAATCCGTATCATTGCCGCATCTTTTTTGCGAGGTTGTCATATTTCCTCGTGATTTCCTATTTTTGAGGCGGATTTTTATGTCTAAATTTTTCTATGAAGGTAAGGCAAACAATAACAATGAAAGAGGAAGCAATTCGATTGCGGGGAACAAGGCTGTGCGGATCGGTACAAAAAAGGTACCGGCCAAAATTATTGTTCAAACAGAAGAGCGTAAACAGGATGTTGTTGCTATTTTAGATAAAAACAAATGGTTTGCTGATATTATTGTGGATGCTGAACAAGAAGAAAATATTAAGGATCTCGAATTTCTGCAAAACAAAAATGTTAAAACTGTGACTAAACCGTTAGCAGGACGAAATGACCCTTGCCCGTGTGGAAGTGGTAAAAAATTCAAAAAGTGTTGTGGAGCGTAGTAGTCCCAATCCGCTATCAACAGAATTTGATGGCAAATCACTTTTTGACGGCAAAACACTATCGCTTGTAGGACTCAACTTGCAAGCGGTTATCAACCTCACAGATCTTTCCTCCGAGACGATGAATCAACTGAGTTTTAATACAGACAAACTCAATCACTACTCCCAACTAGTCTTAATAGGACACGCTGGAAAGCTGCTTTGGCAAACGCTAAAACAATGGTCAGCTCATAAAAACTTATTAGAAAAATCCAGTGATCCGATTGACGACTTTTCAAAACATCACGTTCAGAAATACTTTATCCAGCGATTTAAGGACAAAGATTTTGAGTTAATCTACCCGCTGACCACAGCAGAACATAGTAATACACCGCTTAATTTGCAAACACTCGGCCAACTTGCTGGATGGCATCATCATTCACCTTTTGGTGTTGGTATTAACCAACAATGGGGCAGCTGGTTTGCCTATCGAGCGGTAGTTTTGTTGAAGAGTCATTATCAACCAACAAAATCTCCTCATACTAAGTCACCATGTCAAAGCTGTGAAGACAAACCTTGTATTCAATCATGTCCCGCAGATGCGTTAGATAGCAGCCAATTAAATCTCAAAGCGTGTCTGTCATATCGTACGCAAAAGGATTCAAGCTGCAAAGACCGCTGCACAGCTCGAATGGCTTGTCCTGTCGCTGAGCAACATCAGTATCCTTTAGAGCAGACCCAATATCATTATTCTCGATCATTGCAAGTTATTAAAAAAATGGCTCAATAACCTAGAGATTGCATTCTCCCGAAAGGCGTTTTACTTAGAGATTATTACCTGTTAATCTCGGTTTCTAGATGGTTTTGTGTAAATAAAACATGATGTTATAAACATGGTTAACCAAAATCCTGAACAAATCGCTCGCGACAAAATTGATGAAATGTTCAAGGCATCAGGTTGGGCTGTGCAAAGTAATAAAAAAATAAATTTTAATGACGGTGTAGGTCAGGCTATAAGGGAGTATGTAACAGACGTTGGTTCAGCAGATTATGTGCTTTTCGTGGATAAAAAAGCGGTTGGTGTGATAGAAGCTAAAAGAGAAGAAGCAGGTCAAAATATAACCACCGTGGAAGATCAAACAGATGGTTATGCAAAAGCCAACTTAAAATGGGTTAATAATAAACAACTATTGCCTTTCTTGTACGAAAGCACTGGTATTATAACTCGTTTTACAGATAGCAGAGATCCAAAACCAAGATCGCGGGAGATATTTAGTTTTCACCGTCCAGAAACCATCAAAGAATGGTTAGAAAAAGACACATCTTTAAGAATGCGTTTGTCTAATGATATTCCAGCACTTAACCCGAACAAACTACCTGCAAAGGATCTTGGCTTAAGAGATTGTCAAGAAATTGCTATAACTAACCTTGAAAATTCTTTTAAGCGAGACCGCCCAAGGGCATTAATTCAAATGGCAACGGGAGCAGGTAAAACTTACACGACCATTACCTCCATGTACCGTATTCTTAAACACGCAAAAGGTAAACGCATATTATTTTTAGTCGATACCAAAAACTTGGGAGAACAAGCAGAGCAAGAAATGCTCAACTTTACTCCGATGGATGATTCGCGTAAATTTACCGACTTACATGTTGTGCAGCGATTAAAGTCGAAATTTGTTCCGAAAGATGCTGAGGTTTGTATCAGTACCATTCAGAGAATGTACTCTATTCTTAAAGATGAAGAACTGGATGATGCATTAGAAGAGACAAATCCAGCAGAGCAACTTACCAAACCCAAAGAGCCTGTACCGGTGGTTTATAATCCCAAAGTGCCTGTTGAGTTTTTTGATTTTATATTTATCGATGAATGCCATCGTTCTATTTATAATTTATGGCAACAAGTGTTAGATTATTTTGATGCGTATCTAATCGGTTTAACCGCAACGCCAGATAATAGAACTTATGGCTTTTTTAAAAAAAATATAGTGAGTGATTACTCCCATGAAAAAGCGGTAACTGATGGGGTAAATGTTGGAAATGAAATTTACACTATCGAAACTGAAATTACCCAAAAAGGTGCAAAACTAAAAGCCAAACAACAAGTTGAGCGAAGAGAAAAACTAACGCGAAAAAAACGTTGGGAACAACAAGGTGAAGATGAAGCTTATACATCTAAACAATTAGACAGAGATATCGTTAACCCCGATCAAATAAGAACGGTAATCCAAACTTTCAGGGATAGTTTACCTGAGATCTTTCCTAGTCGTGATGAAGTCCCTAAAACTTTGGTATTTGCAAAAACGGATAGTCATGCCGACGATATTATTCAAACCATACGAGAAGAGTTTGCTGAAGGAAATGCCTTTTGCAAAAAAATTACTTACAAGGTGGCTAAAGGCAGAAAAGATAAAGAAGGTAATATCATCGAGCAGCCAGAGGATCCAAAATCGGTACTCTCCCAGTTTCGTAATGATTATAATCCGCGTATTGCGGTAACGGTTGACATGATTGCCACTGGCACAGATGTAAAACCTTTGGAATGCCTGCTTTTTATGCGCGATGTTAAAAGCCGAAATTATTTTGAGCAAATGAAAGGTAGAGGGACTCGCACTTTAGATCATGACGATCTAAAAAAAGTTGCACCTTCAGCCATTACGTCAAAAACACACTACGTTATTGTAGATGCTATGGGGGTAACCAAATCATTGAAAACCGCCAGCCAACCACTGATAACCAAATCATCTGTACCATTTAAAGATTTGGTCATGGGTGTGATGATGGGAGCAAATGATACTGATACGGTGAGTTCTCTAGCAGGTCGGTTGGCGCGGCTTAATCAGCAATTAGATAATGACGACAAATTAAAAATAACCAAAGTATCCGATGGGAAGGATCTAACGGCAATTGTTAGTGATTTATTCTCGGCAATTGATACAGACAAAATCGAAGAACGAGCATTGATACTCGCGGGTCAACCAAAAGGTACTAATCCTGGTGACGATAAGCGCGATCAAGCTCAAGCAGAATTAGTTAGCCAAGCGGCGAATATTTTTACTGGCGATTTTATTGAATTGTTGGATAATATTCGTCGAGAAAAAGAGCAAAAGATTGCTCATGAAAATTTAGATGAGATCATTAATAAAGGTTGGGCTAAAGACTCGATAGCCAAAGCTCAAAAAATGACAGAGGATTTTGCCGAATATCTGCAAGCCAAGAAAGATAATATACAAGCACTAGAAATATTTTTTGACCAACCTCATCGCAGGCGCGAGATCAGTTTTGAAATAATCCGTGAAATAATGGATAAGCTTAAAGCTGATAAACCGGTGTTAGCACCCATGCGAGTTTGGCAAGCCTACGGACAGTTAGAAAACTATCAAGGCAAGCAACCGATCAATGAACTCACCGCGCTGGTGGCGTTAATTCGTCGAGTGTGTGGTTTAGATCAAACATTATCAACTTATGATGCCACGGTGCGAAAGAATTTTCAGCGGTGGGTGATGAAACGTCATGCGAGTTCGGCAGAAAAATTTAATGAAGAGCAAATGGATTGGTTACAAATGATCCGCGACCATATGATTAGCTCGTTTCATTTTGAGCGAGATGATTTAGAGATGGCACCGCTTGATGGGCGAGGTGGTTTGGGGAAAATGCATCAGTTGTTTGGTGAGGGGATGGATCGGTTGATTGATGAATTGAATGATGAGTTAGTTGCTTGATGATTAATCGTGATAAATACCCAAAAAATTGGGCTTTATGTGAATACCAGCTTTTGTTAGCTTATATTCAACCAACAAAATACATCGTTGAAAATACAATGTATGACGATAATTATGACACCTCAGTATTAACAGCTGGAAAATCATTCATCAAGGGCTATACAAATGAAAAATCTGGAATATTTAATAATTTACCAGTAGTAATATTTGATGACTTTACAACAGCTTCAAAGTATGTGAATTTTCCATTCAAAGTTAAGTCATCGGCAATGAAAATATTGCGTTCAAGTTGCGAGTTGGTAAACTTAAAATTTATGTTTTTTTGTATGCAAGTAAATCAGATCAGAAGTGATACACATAAAAGGTATTGGATATCTGTTTATGCTAAGAAGAAGCTATATCTACCATTATTAAAACACGTTTTTGAGGGCAAGCTCACTGAACAGTGGCAAAAAGATAATGCGGATAATTTGGAAACAGCTGATGAGTTATTGGTGCGTATTCAACGAGAGCGTGAAAGTCGTTATCAGGCGCAATTGAAGGCGTGGAGTGAAACAGTCGAAAGATGGGTTGCAAAAGATCAATATGGGAAAAAACCTAAAAAGCCAAGACCTGTTGATACTTCTATTTCCGATAATTGTTTGCCTGAATCACTTCTTCCCGAAGGTTGGATCTGGTGTAAGGTTAAGGATTTAATTTCAGCACTAACAGATTATCATGCAAATGGTAGCTACGAAGTCTTAAAAAAACATGTAGTTTTGAAAGATGACCCTGATTATGCACTAATGGTTAGAGCAACAAATTTCGAAAAAAATAATTTCCAAACAGAGCAAAAATATATAGGTAAAAATGCTTATGAATTTATGTCTAAGAGTAAATTATTTGGTGGAGAAATATTAATTGGAAAGATCGGTAATGCAGGGAAAGTCTACTTTATGCCTAATCTAGGACGGAAAGCGTCACTAGCAATGAACTTGTTTTGTTTAAGGTTTTCATCCGTGAGTTCTCTGTATGTTTATTATCACATATTATCCACATTTACTAAAAAGCAAATTGCTAGTTATGTGAAAGGTGTTGGTAATCCAACAATAGATAAAAAAGCCATAAGAAGTATAAATATAGCTTTACCCAGTGAGCCAGAACAAAAACAGATTATTAATTGTATTGAATTTGGAATGTCTAGTATTGACAAATTAGATAAAGAAATAAATGAAAACATCGATCGCTCCGAAGCCCTACGTCAATCAATTCTAAAAAAAGCCTCCTCAGGAAAACTAGCCCGACAAGATCCAAACGATGAACCCGCTAGCGAATTATTAAAACGAATTACCGCTGAAAAAGCAAAAATAGACGCTCAACTAAAAGCTTCAAAAGCCGCCACAAAAAAAGTCAAAACCAAATCCCGCAGTAAAAAACGTGCGGTAAGTAAAGCATGAATCAACCGGATAACTCCCATAACTTTCTGCTTTATACCGACAGCAAAGGCGATGTAAAGGTCAATGTTTACTTACAGAATGAAACTATTTGGCTCACCCAAAAATCTATGGCAGAACTTTTTAATGTGAATGTGCCCGCTATCAGCAAACATCTATCAAATATCTATGAAGACAAAGAGCTGGATAAACAGGCAACTCTTTCCATTTTGGAAACAGTTCAGCAAGAGGGAAAAAGAGAGGTCAAACGAAAAAGGGAATACTATAATTTAGATGCCATTATTTCAGTGGGTTATCGAGTTAATTCTTATCAAGCAACGCAGTTTAGAATTTGGGCGACTCGCACGCTTAAAGAATTTATAATCAAAGGATTTGTACTGGATGATGAGCGACTTAAAAAAGGCAAACAGATTTTTGATAAAGATTATTTTGATGAATTATTGGAGCGTATTCGTGAAATACGTGCCAGTGAACGACGTTTTTATCAAAAAATAACCGATCTGTATGCGCTTTCTATTGATTACGATAATAATGCACCGCAAACCAAAGATTTTTTTGCCTCGGTACAAAATAAATTACATTGGGCGATCACCGGGAAAACTGCAGCAGAAATTATTTATGCATCAATTGATGATAAAAAATTACACCTGGGTTTAACCAGTTGGAAAAACGCGCCCGATGGAAAAATACTTAAGTCTGATGTGTCGATAGCAAAAAACTATTTAAACGAATCACATATAAATGAACTGAACCGAATTGTTTCAGCGTATCTTGAGCTGGCAGAAAGCCGTGCAGAACGCCAAATAGTCATGAAAATGAGCGATTGGGTCGAATTTCTGCATCGTTTTTTGGAGCTATCAAATTATCCAATATTGCAAGACAAGGGAAAAATCAGTAAAGAACAAGCAAGGCTAAAAGCTGAGCAAGTATATGAAACTTATCGTGTAAAGCAAGATAAAGAATATCTCTCGGACTTTGACAAAACGATACAGCATCTAGTCAACAACACAAAAAACAATAAAGAATAAAAAGGCAAAATTAATGAACGCAGAATCCATAGTTTCGAAAGTTTGGAGTTTTTGTACCACCCTGCGGGATGATGGAGTGGGTTATAGCGACTATTTAGAGCAACTCACCTACTTGATCTTTTTAAAAATGGCAGATGAATACAGTAAGCGCCCTATAATCGTGATGTAGGTATCCCTAAAAAATATAACTGGCAAAGTATTCGCATAAAAAAAGGAGCCGAGCTAGAAGGGCATTATGTGGTTTTGCTACGTAATTTGGGTAATAAAAAAGGCATGTTAGGTCAAATATTTACCAAATCGCAAAATAAAATACAAGATCCTGCCAAGCTATCTCGCCTTGTTGAAATGGTGAACGATACTGATTGGGTGATGATGGGCGCCGACACCAAAGGCACCATTTACGAAGGTTTACTAGAAAAAAATGCAGAAGATCGTTGGCGTAAGTACAAATATAAAGAGGTCATCGCTAGAGATAAAACCAGCCTTGATATCTTTTGGCTTAAGGATAAATCTCTAGCTGATTTGGATAATCTACCAGAGCCAGATGTATTGACTGAAGAAATCATTGAAAATATGGAGGCGGGACTAAATAGTTTTAAGGATGTGTTGTCTGCTTTGAATAGATAGTTTCTCTTACTCAAATGTTCAGGCTCAATACCAACTAAATGAACAAGCAAACTAACTAAAATGGACATTACTGACAACATCTCCCGAAAATATTCTGATGTATTTAAAGAATATCTATCAGGAAGGAGAACTGGGTGAGCAGGCAACTGCTAAGGAATTCTTAGATGTTCGTCAAGAAGATAAACGGTAGGTCAAGCGAACGCAAAGTTTTTCATATCCAAGCAGATAGCGAAACATGAGTATGATCGATATTTAGAGGTAGTCATTTCTTTGTAAAAAGCCCTATTTCTGGTACTTTCTTTGCTGTTACAATGAGTTGGGAGAACCAAATGAAACATATAACGAGGAAAAAATGCCTAAAGCAAGTGAGTTAAAACGCGGAATAGCGGTTGAATACAACGGTAAACTGCTGTTAGTCAAGCATATCGATGTGCACAGTCCAAGCGCCAGAGGGGCAGCCACCTTGTATAAAACACGTTTTGCCGAAATAGGTAGCGGTGGCAAAGTCGAGCATGCTTTTAAAGGCGATGATATGCTCACTGCGGTTGATTTAAACCGCCGAGATGTGAGTTTTTCGTACATCGATGGTGATGATTATATTTTTATGGACAATGAAGATTACAGCCAACACCCGTTTAAATTAGCAGATATCGAAGACGAATTACTATTTATTAATGAGGACACCAAAGGTCTGGTTGTTTTAGAAGTCGATGAACGTTCCATTGGTATCGAATTGCCGCAATCAGTCGAAATGACGATTATTGAAACCGATCCTTCAATCAAAGGCGCTTCAGCCGCTTCACGAACCAAACCAGCACGTTTTGAAACTGGTTTGACTATTCAGGTACCTGAATATATTTCCAATGGCGAAAAAGTCAAAATTAATACTAACGATAAAAAATTTATGGGGCGAGCCGATTGAATATGTTGCTCGGATTAAAAAAAACATCCTTTTTTGATTCTTTGGAAACAATTTCTATTTCACCCGATGATTTAACTATCATCGAAAATACCAGTGAGTACCGCGATAAAATTTTCGAATTGATTGGCACAGCAAAGAAAAGAATCTACATCACTGCGCTTTATTTACAAGATGACGAAGCGGGTCAAGCCGTATTAACGGCTTTATATGAAGCCAAGCAAAAAAAACCAGATTTAGATGTTAAAATATTTGTTGATTTTTTACGAGCACAGCGCGGATTAATTGGGCATAAAAAAAGTATCGGCAATATTCGTTTATATCGAGAAATGAATAAAAAGTATGAACATTCGATCGACATTTATGGCGTTCCAGTCAAGAGTAAAGAATTTCTTGGAGTATTACATTTAAAAGGTTTCGTTTTTGATGATGTGTTGTTATACAGCGGCTCAAGTATTAATGATATTTACCTGCAATATAAAAACCGATATCGATATGATCGGTATCATGTTATCAATAGCGTTTATTTAACCAACGCATTCGTAAAATTTTTACGGGATAACTTTGTAAATTGCGACGCAGTATGCTCTCTCACTAGTGAAGAAATTTCGACTACAAAAAAGTTGAAGGGGGCTATTCGTAAGTTAAAGATTTGTTTGCGAAAATCGGATTATTTTTTTAAAAGCAATGAAAATATCAATTCGGGAGAAAATGTTAAATTGACTCCGTTACTAGGTTTTGGCGGAAGGAAAAACAAACTTAACCAAACCATTCATCAATTAGTGGTAACAACTGAAAAACAAGTGGTGATTTTTACGCCTTACTTTAATTTTCCGGCAAAGATATATAAAGCATTAAGGGTGCTACTTAAAAAGAATAAAAAAGTGACTATAATCGTTGGTGATAAAACGGCTAATGATTTCTATATTCCAGAATCTGAAGAATTTAATAAAGTGGGAATTTTACCTTATATTTATGAAACCAGTTTACGTCGATTCATTCAATCCAATCAAAAATTTATTGATACTGAACTCCTGGATGTATGTTTATGGCAAGATGATGGAAATAGTTTTCATTTAAAAGGAATTAGCTCTGATCAAAAAAATTATTTAATTACAGGGCATAATATAAATCCAAGAGCATGGCGATTGGATATAGAAAATGGTGTTCTTATTCAAGATTCTAACCAGTATTTGAAAGATAAGTTTGATAGTGAATTGGAGCAAATTTTAAGGAATTGTAAACGGGTTAACCATTTTGAAGAAATAGAGACTCCTGATGATTATCGTATAGAGGCCAGAAAATTACTTAAATCAGTAAAACGAGCCAAGTTGGATAGTATTCTTAATCGTTTATTGTAGTTCGTGTCCATGTGAAAAATTTGTTAGGGGGCGTAATGAGCAAAAAAAAACAAACAAAAATCAATAAGCCAAAGAAAATAGAGGCGGAATTAATTGAGCCGAAAATAGACCAGTCGAAACAAGACGAACTTAAAGAAAACGAATCAAGTGCAGAAAATGGTTTGATTGAAATTACTTCGACCGTTTCTACCGAATCCGTGATGGTTACGTTTGCAGCTTTCGTGATTGTGGTTGCCGGTCTTAAAGTTGCTGCGCCGATTATCGCAGAATTTTTGTTAGCACTATTTATTGCGGTTGTATGTATTCCGCCAATCAAGTGGATGGTTAGTAAAAAAATCCCTCAATGGGTTTCTATCCTCACGGTTTTAATCTGTGTGCTTCTATTTTTTGTATTTGTCGGTTATTTGGTTGGTGATTCAATTCAATCATTTAGTGCTAATCAAGAGTCATATGCCGCTAAGTTAGAAGAAAATTTTGGTGGTTTTTTTACTTGGCTACAAAATGCAGGCGTTCCGATTGAAGGATTACAATTGACCAGCTTAGTTGATGAATACGGGTTGTCTTTAGTTAGTCGAGTGGTTGGCGGTTTAAATTATATTTTCCAAGAGTTTTTTATAATTTTTCTGAGTGTAATTTTTATTTTGGCGGAGATGTCGAGCTTTCCGGTTAAGTTTGCGAGAGCTTTTTCTGACAGCCAGGACAAAATGATTTATATCAACAAAATACTCGGAAAAATTCGACATTATTTAGCAATAAAGACTATCGCTAGCCTCTTTACAGGTTTTATCGTTTCAGTGTCGTTATTTTTTATTGGGGTTGACTATCCTTTTTTGTGGGGGATGTTGGCATTTCTGCTTAACTATATTCCTAATATTGGGTCAATTATTGCTGCGATCCCACCGTTGATTTTAGCCTTCGTACAAATTGGTCCAGCGGCAGTTTTATGGACAGGGCTGACTTTTTTATTTGCTAACCTGGTAGTCGGGAATTTCTTGGAACCAAAATTTATGGGAAAAATGTTGGGTCTTTCGACTTTTGTGGTTTTTTTATCATTGATTTTTTGGGGCTGGATTTTCGGATCGGTTGGTATGTTTTTGTCGGTTCCTTTAACGATGGCAATTAAAATTGCTTTAGAAACGAATCCCAAAACTTTATGGATAGCAATAATGCTTGGACCGGATGAGTAGTATCCCATTTTTATCATAAAAAGAGACGTGTTCAACTCTTGTTACATTTGGTCAAACCTCTTAACTTAACTTTGAGATACACTCTCCATAGTGGGTATTCTAGCGCGTGACGCAGCAGATAACACTGTTAAAAGGGGATAAAATGAGAACTAAAAAGCAGTTTTTTGAGTCATTTAAAAATAGGGTAATACAATCCTTTTCAAACGTTTTTGATAACCCTGTCGGAAGACCGGCAAAAAAAGCAATTATCACTGTGGTTGGCGTCTTCATTACCGCTTTAGGTATCCTCTTAATCGTCCTGCCAGGACCTGCTTCATTACTGATCCCTATTGGTTTAGCTATCTTAGCGTTAGAATATCCAATCGCTCGTAAATGGTTACGAAAATTTCAAGTTGTATTATCTGCTTCAGCCAAAAAAGCCGATGATTTTTTCGCCAAGCGAAAAGCTTAATAAATTTGTTACAGGTTGACGAGCCTAGCATTTCGCTTAACACTGAAGACATTTTGCCGTATTTGTTTTAAAATTAGAGCCTCTTAGAAAAATAATTGTGTGCAACTAATGTCTATTTTTGAAACCTCATCTGACCAACATATTGTTATAGAAAAACGTAATCATTGCTTGGTGATGTTATTTAATCGAACAGCTAAATATAATGCATTCAGTCCGGAAATGTATCATCAGTTGGCGAAGGCTTATTATCAAATTCAACACGATGATTCGATTCGATGTGGTCTGTTAGTGGCAGGTGGGGCGCATTTTACTGCAGGTTTAGAGTTAGAAAAATGGGCACCGATCTTTGAAAGCGGAAAACCACCGAAATTATCCGATGATGAAATCGATCCTTTCGGAGTGCAGGGAGCTCGTCTGACGAAACCAATTGTTATTGCAGTGCACGGCATTTGTTTTACGGTTGGTTTAGAGCTTTTATTGAATACCGATATCCGACTCGCGACTGTGGATACCCGTTTTGCGCAAATTGAAGTGAAACGCGGGATTTTTCCTTGTGGAGGCGCAACCGTTCGACTACAGCAGCAAGTTGGTTGGGGTAATGCACAGCGTTATTTGATGACTGGTGATGAATTTTCTGGTGAAGATGCTTATCGGATGGGATTGATTCAGCAGATCGTGAGTTTTGATAAATTGCATTTAGCTGCGTGGGAGTTAGTGGAGAAGATCTGTAAAGTTGCTCCGCTTGGGGTTCAGGCTAGTCTTAAATCTTCTCGGGTCGCTCATCTTCAAAGTGAAAATCAAGCGCTTGCAGGGCTGTTTGAATTACTGGGTTCTGTTGCTCAAAGCGAGGATGCGAAGGAGGGAGTTCAGTCTTTTCTTGAACGCAGAGAGGCAGTCTTTAAAGGGAAATAATTTTTGATAACGTCGAAATCTATTACAACAGATTAACTTTGTTACAAAAAGAGTAATTAAACTGAACACCCAAGTTGAGATTTTTATTAAACGCTAAGAATAACCTTTAGATAATTGTTTTGTTGATAAACCCAAGCTCCCCATTATTACTACAAAACTTGGGTAAATAAGGTTTTACTGCTACTCTTAGTTATACTATATATATTCGAATACAGGGGATTTTTTATTGAAAATTACTTTCAATTGGACATTCGCCTGTTGTTTCTCATTTTTCCTTTTATTCTCTAGCCATTCTCAAGCAGCTGATGTCTTCGATTTAGGGGCGTTATATTTCGATACAGTAGGTGATGAAGAATCGTTACCACTATGCTGTACTGCTGTTCGCCAAGATCGGCACGGGTTTCTTTGGATCGGTACACAAAAAGGATTAGTTCGTTACGATGGATATAGCTTTACGCATTTTCTTCACTCTAAGAAAAATAAAGATTCAATTGGCGGCAACTATATCTTGTCTATATGGGCGGCTACTGATGGGCGCATTTGGATAGGCTTTTTAGCTGGTGGGATCTCGGTCTACGATCCAAAAACTAACAAGTTTAAAACTTACCAACATGATCCAGATGATGGAACGAGTCTAAGTCATAATCGTGTTCGTGCAATCGCTGGTGATAAATCTGGGAATATTTGGATTGGGACAAGAAATGGTGTTGATTATTTTGATGTTGTCACCGAACAGTTTAAACATTATAGTTTTGATGAAAAAGAACCCAATAGTGTTCGTGATAATGCAATTCATTCTTTATTGGTTGATTATGAAGGTAATCTCTGGATCGGTAGTAGTAAAGGACTAGACAAGTTTTCTGCAAAGTCAAATAAGTTTACTCATATTCCAGATCCGATAAATACACTTCGTACAGATTCTGGTAGTGGGGTTCTTAGTTTATTCCAGTCTCACGATGGAAAGATCTGGGTAGGAAACAATACCGCCGAAACTTACTGGATAAATACTAAAGATAATTCGCAGCATGTATTTGCATCAGAGTTGGTTTCGAAAAACAGCTCTAAACAAGTCAGAATAAAGTCCATTGCTCAGCCGACAGATGGTGAAATCTGGTTGGGAAGTTTTGGGGATGGAATTTATGTGGTTGATGTTAAAGATGGAAAATTATTGAGGCATATTTATCATGATAGCGCAATTCCAAGCAGCATTAATTTTAATCATATTGGAGAGATTTGGGTCGATGGTGCCGGGCTAGTCTGGGTTGGCACTTGGGGAGGTGGGTTGAATCTCTATAATCCGAATAATGCAGCAATAAAGGTACTTAGAAGCAGTCCTAATCGACCAAATAGTCTTAGTCAGCCTGATGTAAGTGCGGTTTTAGAGTTAGATGACGGCTTAATCTGGGTAGGTAGTCTTGGCAATGGTATTAATATTGTGGATCCTCAAATAGGTACGGTTGAACTCATTTCCGCTGACGCTAACGACATAAACGCGTTATCAAATGGTTTTATTAACGATTTTGTTCAAACGGCAGATGGTGATGTTTGGGTCGGGTCACGAAAAGGTCTGCAGCGATACAATCGCAAAACCAGAACATTCACTCATTTTACTCAGGAAGATGGTCTCAGCGATAATTATGTAAGAAGAATTTTATCTGTGCCATCTGGGTATTTATGGGTAGCGACTGATAGAGGTTTGGTTCGATTAAATCTCTCGCTCAACGAAATTGAACATTGGATTACCGAGGATGAAACTTATTCTGCTATGGCTGTTGAAACGATATTTTCATTAGCAATGCAGCAAAACGGCGATTTATGGATAGGTTCTTCCAACGGTTTATTTTTATTGCCAGCAAAGCAGAAAAAATTAATACATTTTACTTATGAAAATGGAAGCACTAATTCTTTATCTCATCATACCATCACAGGTTTGTTGGTTGATAGCAAAGACACTTTATGGATCGATACGCCATCGGGGCTGGATCAATTGATTAGCCGAAAAGATAAAGTCGCAAAGTTTGAATCTATGAGCATGCAGGTCGGGAATTTTGGATTATCGATTGGTTCAAATATGCTTGAAGATGATTCGGGGCGGATCTGGACTCAGTCTTCGATGATTGATCTTAAAGCTTTAAGTCAGCTTTCCTTAGGTCGAACGGATGGTGCCGATTTTGGCACTTTCTGGATCAATGCTTTTACCAAAACACGCCAAGGAACTTTATTATTTGGTGGTTCTAACGGTCTACTCATGATCAAGCCCGAAAAATTTGAGGAATGGAAGTATCAACCTTCAGTTATTATTAGTGAAATAAAAATCGATGGGCAACCTCAATCTGACATTCCAGAAGAATTGATATTATCTTCCACAACAAAAAGCTTTTCCATTGAGTTCTCTAGTAGCGACTTTTCTGCGCCAAGAAAAAACCGTTACGCCTATTTTCTTGATGGTTACGACAATGATTGGATTGAAGTTGAATCATCTCATCGAATTATCAAATATACTAACCTCGATCCAGGAAATTATACTTTGTATCTTCGAGCGACCAATCGATTGGGTGAGTGGAGTACTAAGGAATTTAACCTACAATTAGTTCAGCAGCCCAAGTGGTTCCAAACATTGTGGTCTAAATTTGTATTGGTGTTATGTCTGATGGTTATTTTCTTTGGTTTCGTTAAAATTCGCTTGCGTTCATTACAAGCGCAGAAAAAAGTCTTGAGAAAGTTGGTTAAACAACGAACCAAAGAGTTGGAACTAAAAAATATTGAGTTAAAAAGTGCTTTAACTAATATTGAAGAAGTAAGCTTAACGGATCAATTGACAAAGGCATATAACAGACGATTCTTAAGTAAGTTTATTGATTCAGATTTATCCAAACTGTATCGAAATTTTTGTGATAAAAATAATAAAGAGTATATGGGAGAGGTCTTAGGATTTATTGTAATTGATATCGATCACTTTAAATATATAAACGATACTTTTGGACATAGTGCGGGTGACCTAGTTTTAGAACAGTTTGTGAAAATTTTAAACAAAACCTGTCGAGAGTCCGACTGGATTATTCGTTGGGGCGGAGAAGAATTTTTAGTAGTAGCGCGTTATCTGAAAAGAAAAGAAATTAATGATCTGGCAGAACGAATAAAAATAAATGTCGAAAATTATTTGTTCGATATCGAAAATGGGGAAACCACAAAATGCACTTGTTCTATTGGCACAGCACCTTTCCCATTTATAGAAAAAAACTTTACAGCTTTGAGTTGGGAGCAAACCTTAAATTTGGCCGACCTAGCTATGTATCTTGTAAAAAACAATGGCCGAAATGGTTGGGTTTCTTTGTCTGAGAGAAATATTTCTGATCCTCAATCCTTTTATAAATCAGCAATAGATAATTTACCTAATCAGATAGAAAAAGGCGTAATTAGTTTGCAATCATCTTTTAAAAAAATTACGAAATTTAAAAAAACAATGGATTGAAACGTCTCTACATGCTCCGTCGATATTGCCCGCCGACCGTATAAAGCGTGTTAGAAATAGTTCCTAACGAACAAACCTTAGTCGCTTCCATTAGTACATCAAAAATATTACCATTTTCTAATGCTGCTTTTTGGATAGCTATAATTGCCTCATTAATTTTTTCTTTGTTGGCTTGTTTTAATCTCCCAAGCATTTCTATTTGATATTTTTTTTCTTGCTCGGTAGAACGGATGACTTCCCCAGGAATAACTGTTGGTGAACCCTCGGATGATAAAAAAGTATTGACACCGACAATTGGATATTCACCCGTATGCTTGAGCATTTCGTAATGCATAGATTCTTCCTGAATTTTTGAGCGTTGATACATGGTTTCCATTGCACCAAGAACACCACCTCTCTCACTTATCCGTTCAAATTCGATGAGTATCGCTTCTTCAACAAGATCGGTTAACTCTTCGATAATAAACGAACCTTGTAGCGGATTTTGATTCTTGTTTAATCCTAATTCACGATTAATAATTAATTGAATTGCTATTGCTCGGCGAACAGAGGCTTCCGTTGGTGTTGTTATAGCTTCATCATAAGCGTTAGTGTGTAGTGAATTGCAGTTATCATAAATTGCGTAAAGTGCCTGTAAAGTGGTTCTAATATCGTTAAAATCAATTTCCTGTGCGTGTAACGACCGACCGGACGTTTGAATGTGATACTTAAGCATTTGTGCGCGTGTATTGGCTTTATATTTGTGCTTCATTGCTTTTGCCCAAATGCGTCTTGCGACTCGTCCGATGACCGCATATTCAGGATCAATACCATTTGAGAAGAAAAAGCTAAAATTGGGTGCAAATTTATTAATATCCATACCGCGAGCGAGATAATACTCGACAAAAGTAAATCCGTTGGCAAGTGTAAAAGCTAATTGTGAAATTGGGTTAGCTCCTGCTTCAGCGATGTGATAACCAGAAATTGAAACCGAATAAAAATTTCGTACATTTTTTTGGATAAAGTATTCTTGTATATCACCCATCAAACGTAGCGCGAATTCCGTAGAAAAAATACAGGTATTTTGCGCTTGATCTTCTTTTAAAATATCAGCCTGAACGGTTCCTCGTACATTTTGAATAGTTTCAAATTTAATTTTGTCGTAGATCTCTGGTGGCAATACTTGATCACCAGTGACACCCAATAGCATTAATCCTAATCCATCATTGCCTTCAGGTATTTCACCTTGATAGTTTGGTATGGGTAAATGTTTATCTGCATAAATCGTAGAAATTTTATTTTTCGTTTGTTCTTCAAGACTATTTTTCTTAATATAAATCTCACACTCTTGGTCAATCGCGGCATTCATAAAGAAACCAACTAGGATGGGAGCTGGACCATTAATGGTCATCGAAACGGACGTTGTCGGCTTGGTTAATCGAAAACCGGAATACAGCTTTTTGGCATCGTCCAAACAACAAATTGAAACGCCAGCATTGCCTATTTTCCCAAATATATCCGGACGGTCATCAGGGTCGTCACCATATAACGTCACTGAATCAAACGCAGTTGACAGCCGTGCGGTCGGCATTCCTTTACTCACATAATGAAATCGACGATTGGTTCGTTCAGGGCCACCTTCACCGGCAAACATTCGGGTCGGATCTTCGCCTTCACGTTTGAAAGGAAAAACACCTGCGGTGAAGGGGAATTGACCGGGAAAGTTTTCTTGCAGTTTCCATTTTAATCGGTCGCCCCAACTCCTATATTTTGGTACTGATATTTTTGGGATCGCTTGGTCTGATAAAGAGAGAGTATGGGTTTTTACCTTTATTTCTTTATCACGAACTTTATACACAAAAAATTCATTCTTATATTGTTGGCATTCGTCGTCCCATTCGTCTAGGAGTTTGTTATTTTCACGGTCAAGTTTTAATTTGTTATCTTCCAATAACTGTTTGATTGACGCAGTGGTTGAACTGTCGGTTAATTCTTTAACGCTGGCTAAGGTGCTTTGAATGCTCTGAATTTTCTGTGCGTGATCAGCTTGTTTTTCAACCCATTCGTCATAAGCGCGATTGCTTTCAGCTATCTCAGCCAAATATCGATTCCGTTTTGGGGGGATTATAAATAATTTTTCGGAAATTCCTTCACTGGATTTAAAGTTAGAATGTAATTCGGTTTGGGTTTTTTGTTGCAAAATTACCATTAAACGGCGATATAGGTGATTAGTGCCTGGATCATTAAATTGGCTGGCGATAGTTCCGTAAACGGGCATGTTTCCCGTGGGTTCATCAAATCGATTATGATTTCTTTGAAATTGTTTTTTTACATCTCGCAAGGCATCCTGTGCGCCAAGTTTATCAAATTTGTTGATGGCGATTAAATCTGCAAAGTCCAACATGTCAATTTTTTCTAACTGGGTAGCTGCGCCATATTCCGGAGTCATAACATACATCGACACATCTGAATGTTCTTCAATTTCGGTATCCGATTGACCAATACCGGAGGTTTCTAAAATAACCAGATCAAACCCAGCGGCTTTCACGATATTTACGGCGTCTTTAATATGAGGCGAAAGTGCTAAATTGGATTGTCGAGTGGCCAAAGAACGCATATAAACACGTTCGTTATTAATCGAATTCATTCTGATCCGATCGCCAAGTAATGCGCCGCCTGTTTTTCTTTTTGAAGGGTCAACTGAAATAATTGCAATATTTTTATCTTCAAAATCCATCAAAAATCGTCTCACTAGTTCATCAACCAAAGATGATTTTCCTGCGCCGCCGGTACCGGTTATGCCTAGCACTGGGATCGAGGACGACTGTGCTGCTAGTCGAGTTTTTTCCAGTAAGGTTTTTGCTTCATTGGGATAGTTTTCAGCGGCGGAAATAAGCCTACCTAATTCACGGTGTTGATCGAACTTTGGGGTGGATGAAGGACTAGTGTCATCTGCATAATAATTTCCTGTAGCAAAATCTGCATGCTTAATTAAATGATTGATCATGCCCTGCAGTCCCATTTCCCGACCATCATCAGGTGCATAAACTCGGGTTACGCCATACTCATGTAATTCAGCAATTTCCTCTGGCAAAAAAACACCTCCGCCACCTGCAAAAATTTTAATATGTCCGCAATTATTTTCCTTCAGTAGATCTATCATATATTTTAAATATTCGACATGACCTCCTTGGTAAGACGTTATTGCGATGGCCTGGACATCTTCTTGAATGGCACAACTAACAACTTCTTGAACGCTACGATTATGACCTAAATGGATAACCTCACAACCTGTTGATTGTAAGATCCGTCGCATAATATTAATTGCTGCATCGTGACCATCAAAAAGTGATGCAGCAGTGACAATTCGAATTTTATTTTTGCTTTTGTAAGGAGTATCGTCAGACATAATAAATCCTAAAATCTGGTCAATTAAACGTGAGAATATATTGGCTCTAATCTACACTAAATATCAGGACGAGCAAACAAACGAAAAAAACATTATAGCAAAAATAGTGGTATGAAAGAAACAAAGCAGGAGGTTTTTCGATAGCCCTCATGTGCCAGTCTGTATGTCTTACTTCCGTAGCGTCAACATTAAAATGTAATATAAATATATACGCTAAATATTATCCAAGAAGTTGCCAATAATATCCAAGGTAGTGAGTTAAAACTGGATTGCCGTTGATGTGGCACATTTTTTTTGGGCGTTTTAGAGATATTCGTTAAAGGTTCCGAGGTCTTATTTTTAATAGATTTGAGTTTTTTATCCAGTTCTCTGGCTTTCAGTTTATGTTGTTTTTTATATTGTTCGATCCCTTTTTGAATTCCTTGAGAAATTAATTTTGTTTGCTCTTTGCTTTGTCCTGGACGCTGATTGGCTTTAGCTATTTTGTCAGCTTGTTGGATGGTTTCTTTGGATATTTCATTTTTATATTTTGACATGATTAATAATCTTTTTCGTTTAACCAACTTACGACCACATCAACCCAATCCGGATGGTGGTTTAAACATGGAATAAGACGTAAAGAATGTCCTCCAGCTTGAGTAAATACTTCCTTCCCCCTGATAGCTATTTCTTCCAAAGTTTCTAGGCAGTCAGTGACAAAGGCTGGGCAAATTACAACCAGATCTTTGATGCCGTTTTCGGCTAATTGTTTAAGCGTATTTTCGGTACTTGGCTCCAGCCATTTTGCACGGCCGAGGCGGGATTGAAAACTGATACTATACTGGTCAGGTTTCAGCCCTGATTTCTCGACGAATAATCGAGTTGTCTCAAGAACCTGATGGCGATAACAGGTAGCGTGCGCTGGCGAGGGTATATTGCAACAGTTTTTGTTTTTGAGACAATGATTATTCGTTGGGTCGGCTTTGCTTAAATGAATTTCTGGTAAACCGTGGTAACTGAATAATACGTGTGGGATCTCTTTAACCGGGTGATCGACAGTTGAGCTTTGGGCGGCTCGTTCAAAAATATAGGGTGCGCAACTTTCGACCAATGCATCGATATAATTGTTTTCGTTATAAAATACCGATTTGATTTCTAATTTTAAAGTTAGCTGGTACGTTGAAATAACTCTTTCCGCTTCTTTTATCGATGTGGTGATGGTGCTATCTGCGTAATGAGGATAGAGAGGTGCGTATACGATCTCACTAATGTCTTTATTTTTAGCGATCTCCAATATTTGACTTTCAATGCTAGGGTTACCGTATCTCATCGCCATATAAACAGGCGTGTTATCTCCTTGCTCAAGCAATTTGTTTTGTACACTCTCTTTTAATTCTTCTGAATAAACCAATAAAGGGGAACCTTTAGCTGTCCAGATGCTTTGATAGGCTTCTGCCGAAAGTTTGGGTCGCTTGGGTAAAACGAACAGACTGACGATCAAACGTCGGAGCAACCAAGGGAGCTGGATGACGTAAGGATCCATCAGAAATTGATTGAGGTAATGTCTGACAGATGGCGTATCAGGTTTATCGGGTGAGCCTAGATTAGCAAGTAGTAAAGCTTTTTTTGTCATAGGTTGATTTTTGATACGAGTGAGTACTTGCATTTTAGTAGATGTATGACCGTATGAGAAGCATTGGATCGGCTTACCAGCGATTAAAAAATTTCTTTCGAACTGGTTAGATTGCTTATAATGAAAAAAAGGGTGATTTTTATCAATAAAGTCGATAAAAGTTAAACTTCAACACGTCCGACCAGTTGTAAAATATCTCTTTTGCTGCCAAAATGGAACTTAGTCGTTTAATCTCTTAAAAAGTTACCGAAGGTAGTTTAAGCCATGACCAATTACGTTGCACCTGTTGCCGATCTAAAATTTGTAATTGAAGAAGTATTCGATTTTTATAGTCACTACAAAAAATACCCGAGTTATAGTGAAGTAACGCCTGACTTGGTCGATATGATCATTTCAGAATGCTCTAAAATTTGTGAATCTGAGTTGGCTCCTTTATACCAAAGCGGTGATAAAGAAGGCTGCCATTTTGAAGATGGAAAAGTCACCACGCCGAAGGGTTTTAAACAAGCTTACCAGCAATTTAGTGAAGGTGGTTGGAATGGATTATCTTGCCCCACTGAATATGGTGGTCAAGGTTTACCTCAATCAATTGGTTTGATCCGAACAGAAATGGTTGGTACCGCTAATTGGGCATGGGGGATGTACTCGGGTTTGACTTTAGGCGCTGTGAATACCTTGATGGAACACGGAAGTGAAGAGCAAAAAGATACTTACTTGCCAAAATTATCCACTGGAGAATGGGCTGGCACAATGTGTTTGACTGAAGCTCAGTGTGGTTCTGATTTAGGTCAAGTAAGAACCAAAGCAGAGCCCAATGGTGAAGGAAGTTATGATATCACGGGCAGTAAAATATTTATTTCTGCTGGTGATCACGATCTAACCGATAATATCATTCACATTGTTTTAGCCAAATTACCGGATTCTCCCAAAGGTACGCGGGGTATTTCGCTATTTATCGTCCCTAAAATGAGGGTTAGTAAAGATGGAACAGTAGGTGAATCCAATCATGTCACTTGTGGCTCAATAGAAGATAAAATGGGGATCAAGGCTTCATCTACTGCGGTGATAAATTTTGATGCCGCCAAGGGGTATTTGATTGGTGAAGCGAATAAAGGTTTAGAGTATATGTTTACCTTTATGAATACCGCCCGTATTGGTACGGCATTTCAAGGTGTTTGCAGCGCAGAACTTGCTTACCAGATTTCATTACCTTATGCGAAAGAACGTTTGTCGATGCGATCGCTTTCTGGAACTAAGTATCCTGATAAAGTTGCTGATCCCATTATTGTTCATCCAGACGTAAGACGAATGCTTCTGACTCAAAAAGCGATCTCAGAAGGGGGTCGTGCAATGATTTTTTATACCGGAAAAATTGTCGATCAATTAGATCAGGCAAAAGATGAACAAGAACGAAAGCAGCTGGACGATCAGCTAGGATTTATGACACCGATTTTAAAAGCATTTTTAACCGAGTTAGGATTTGAATCTGCCAATTTAGGAATGCAGGTTTTTGGTGGACACGGCTATATTAAAGAGTGGGGCTTAGAGCAAGTTGTCAGGGATTCGAGGATTGCCACTTTGTATGAAGGGACAACCGGTATTCAAGGTTTAGATTTATTGGGTCGAAAAATCCTTATGCAGCGTGGCAGAAGTTTAAAAGCGTTCACATTTGAAATTTTGGCCTTTTGCAAAGATCAGAGTATGATTTCAGATAATGTTCACAAAAGACGCATGAACAAATTTATTTGGCCATTGAGTAAAGCGGTGGTAAATTGGCAGCAATATTCATTTCGACTAGCGTTAAAGGCTCGAAAAAATCGTGATGTTGTTGGAGCCGCGTCGGTCGATTATTTAATGTATTCTGGTTATATCACTATGGCTTATATGTGGGCTATGATGGCTCAAAAAGCTAATGAAAAAATTGCGGAAAAACCAGATAATATTGAATTTTATCGTTCTAAAGTAAGAACAGCGGAATTTTATTATGAGCGCATTTTTCCACGAATTAAAACGCTCGCTACCACTATGATGGCTGACCCGATAAGTTTAATGCGGTTAGATGAAGACTCTTTTTCTTTTTAACTATTTGTTGGCGAGCAAACATGCAAGAAGAAGTTGGACTGAGTATCGAGTCTTATGCAGATGAAAACAGATTCCCAGAAAGAACCAGAGTGATAGAACTAGCGATTAATTGCTTTGATTAGGTACGAGTTAACGAAATTCTAATTTGCAATTTTTATTTGTTGGTTATCAAATTCTACAGTTTGTCCACTAGATATTTTACAGCGCTTACGAGTTTCAATTTGACCATCAACTTTAACGCGACCCGCAGCAATCATTTGTTTGGCGAACCCACCGCTTTCACACCAACCTTCAAATTTTAATAAGTTGTCTAGAGTAATATGTGGTTTACCACCAAGAGAGAATGATTGCATTTGATAATATCCGAGTTAACATTTTTTCCCATTTTAACAGAAAATTAAAACTGAAATCAGAGGTAAATTCGCTTTGATAAGTAATAAAAGCTTGTCATAATACCCAGCTATTTTTTGCGATGGATATACATGAGATGTGGTTTAAGAATTTACATATTTATCAAATACCTGGCAGTTTTAAGCTTTCTGCGGAAGAGTTAGCTGAAAAGTTAGAGCCTGGACGATTTAAATCATGCGGGCGAATGATTGACAAAACATTGGGCTGGGTGTCACCTATCCATCGAAATAAAGAGTACCTTATTCATGCGGCTGGCGGTTGTATTTTGTTTTGTATGAGAAAAGAACAAAAAGTTATCCCGCCAAGCGCCATTAAAGAAGCGGTTGAAGAAAAAGTATTGGCAATGCAAGGCGAACTAGGACGTAAGATCTATCGCAAAGAAAAACAAAATATTAAGGATGATATTGTCAGTATGATGCTACCTAATGCATTTGCTCGCTCGTCTCATATCATGGCGTATTTCGATTTTCAAAATTATTTGTTAGTGATAAATGCAGCTAGTGCCACACAAGTCGATGAGTTTTACGAGTTATTAGTCGAGAGTATTGGTTCTTTTGGTGCGTTACCTTTTACTGGAGCTGAAAACCCTAGCCTAATTCTAAATCAGTGGATTAAACAAAATCCACCAGAAAATTGGATGTTAAATGGTGAATACTTACTCAAAGACTTGAACGATGATCGAGTTGCACGATTTAAAGATTATGACGCAAGAAATCCTTTTGTGTCCGACCTGTTAGAAGATGGGTATACCACTCAGCGACTAGGTATTCGTTTTAAAGAACAATTAAGTGCGGTGATTCAAGACGATTTGCAAATTAAAAGCCTTAAATTTAATGATGAGTTACTTAAAGATAATGAAGAACTCAAAGACGAAGACGGTTTGATAAAATTTGATGCAGATTTCGCGTTAATGACTGCGAGCCTTGCTGAATTTATTGGCGAATTAAGGCTGATATTTGTTAAGCCTGAAAAAGAGAGCTAATTTTTTTTAACAAGCGCTACTTCTGATGTTAAAATTTGATTGTTTTCAAACCATTTGCTTGTTTGTGAGGTAATATATTTTGCAAAAAAGTCAGAAACTATTTCTGTGGTTAGTTCAACGGCTCGATGAGCGTCGATCTGACCTAAACCTAAATCTTCATCATCATGATCCCATTGCCACCACAATGGGTGATCAGTGAAACTTACATGAGTAAAAGAGGTTAGAGTTATTTCATAGGCGTCGTTTCCGGCATTTGTGTAATCAAATTTAGGTCGATGATCTTTTGAAAGTATAAATGCAAAAGGTTGTGCTATGTAGTGATTTTTAAAGTCAAAAATAGTTCCGTCAATATCAATTACGGCTTTTACTTGTGGATCTCTGGAAGCGGTTAAATAAGCGGCGGCACCTCCATAGGAATGACCAAAAACGCCAAGGTTTACTAAATCAAGTTTATTATAAAAAAGACTATTAGTATCTCCGTTAATTAAACTCAATTGATTAATGACAAATATTTGGTCGTCAGACCAAATGGGTAAATAAGCACCGATTTCATCCGATGGCAGTGGCTCCGCCCATACGAGATCGTTGTTGCCAAAATCAGAATAATTAGCGCCATAAGTATGATTGATAGATACTACAATATAACCTTTACTGGCTAGTTCCGCAGATAAAGCAGAATAAGATTCAGCGCTATAACCGTAACCGTGCGAAAAAATCAAAACGGGATAGCTAGGTTGCGACTCGGCGACTTGACTATTTAAAGATATATTCCACTTCGCAGTGCGATAGTTGTCAAAGCGCAACATTTTCCCAGCTCGCTCGTGAGGACCGACCAAATATTCCCAGGTATCTTTTGAAATCACCGGTAATCGAGTTGGCGCTGGCTGATCTTTGTTGAAAGCTTTGGCAGGATAATAAAAACGAATTTGTAATTTCCGGTTTTCAATTGAGTTTTTATCGAATGGTTCGATTCTTGAGAGATCTGAAATAACCATAGAATGACTAGCGACAGCAAACTTTCCCGCAAAATCTGGGTAGTCAAATACGGCTTGGCGTCCATAAGTTTTGCTCGATTCAGGATCGGTTTTAGACAAATTGATTGATCCATTTAGCGAAGCGGGTGGATCCTGCTGATTACACGCACTGAGAAAAAGAAGCGATAAAACGACAGTAAAAACGCGATTTTTATCGAAAACACCACAACATCTATTTAATTGCATGAATAAAAATAGAATTCGCTTCTTGTAATGTTGAGAATGGTTTGTTAATGTCATGCTTGTTCGAGTCTAAAAAGTTATTAAGAATATCTGTAGCATTCCTACCTTGAGCAGACCGTTTCCACCTTTAGAGGGTTTTATACTGGACAATAAAGGTAATTCTAACAGTTTATTGGCAGATAAAAAATTAATTCATAACTTTTGTTTTAAAGCAGTGGAGCACTCGGAGGGTAGTTGGGTGTGGTTTTGATCACTCGATAGACTATTGAAAAGAGAACTGGTTCTCTTTTTCGGACAATTAAAAAATTATCTCTGATTGAGAATTTGACTCATTCTTTTCGGAGAATATACTACACAAGCAAAATAATATTAACGATAAATTTTAACTACTATGGGGAATTTTAATTATGTTTAATGGTATCACACTCATCGTTTTGGGTATTCTTGCAGTTCCATCTCTACTTTTGGCCAAAAAGCCTGATGCGAAAGAGTTGCTCGATAAAATTACACCTTACCAAGGATGGATTGGATTGGTCTTTTGTTTCTGGGGTGTTTGGGGGATTATCACAGCTGTACTTAATTTGGGTTGGTTAACATCAGCTCCTATTTGGTGGGCTACTTTTGCTGTTGGCGCATTTGTAGAAGCTGCGTTAGGGTTTTTACTAGGTTATAGCTTGATTGCTAAATATGTGCTTTCTAAAAATGAAGAAGCTAAGAAAAAAGGCGAAGAACTTCTCGCTAAACTTCAACCAATGCAAGGAAAAGTCGGCTTAATCGCTATCGGTCTTGGGATCTGGTGGGTTGTGGCAAGCTTTATCTTACTTTAATAGACCAACGCTATACTTTAAAAGGTTACCTATATTCTTTAAAAAGTACACCTAAAAAGTAACATATAATTGAGAGCCTTAGTTATTTTGGCTCTCAATATTTTCAGTTTTAGATTCTTTAAATAATTTAGGTTCTTTTTTCATCATCGCTGAATTCGTTCGAATAAGACTATTATACCCCTATTGTAAGCCAAAGCGCAGTTCATCTTCCGACAATCGCCTATAGCGGTACCTCGTCAAATCGGTATAATTCTTCTTTTTAATTGACGAAACATTAAGTGATGGATGCTGCTCTACAAATATTAAACAACACGTTTGGTTATTCTGACTTTCGACTCAATCAAGCCGATATCGTCAATAGTTTAATCAATGGACAGGATGTGCTCGCTTTAATGCCAACTGGTGGCGGAAAATCGCTCTGTTACCAAATTCCATCGATGGTTCGCCCTGGTGTCGGGGTGATTGTTTCACCGCTGATCGCACTGATGCAAGATCAAGTGGACGCGCTTAATCTGGTTGGTGTCAAAGCCGCTTTTATTAATTCCAGTTTAAATATGAGCCAGGTTCGAATGATAGAACAGCAACTCTTTGCAGGTGAACTCGATTTACTTTATGTTGCTCCAGAACGCCTATTGAACCAGAATTTTTTAGAAATGCTTGGGCAATTAACGATCTCGTTGTTTGCGATTGATGAAGCCCACTGTGTGTCACAATGGGGACATGATTTTAGACCTGAGTATCAACAACTTTCGATCCTCCATCAACATTTTCCAAACGTACCACGGATCGCATTAACAGCAACGGCCGACCAACGAACCCGAGTTGAAATTATTCAGCAACTTGAATTGCAAAATGCGGCGCAATATATTAATAGTTTTGATCGCCCGAATATTCGTTATGCAATTTCTGAAGGGCTGAACAGCCGAGATCAGCTTTGGAATTTTTTGCAAAATAAATATCCGAATGATGCAGGGATTGTGTATTGTCTTTCCCGAAAAAAAGTCGAAGCCACTGCTGAGTGGTTGCGCAAAAAAGGTAGAAATGCCCTACCTTATCATGCAGGTCTCCATCAGAATATTCGTCAGGAAAATCAGCAACGCTTTTTACGCGAAGACGGCATCATCATCGTTGCGACCATTGCTTTTGGCATGGGAATAGACAAGCCGGACGTTCGTTTTGTCGCCCACCTAAGTTTACCGAAAAGTATTGAAGCTTATTATCAGGAGACTGGTCGAGCGGGACGTGATGGCGAAGCGTCTTCCGCTTGGATGGCTTATGGTTTGCAAGATGTGATCACCTTACGACAAATGATGCAGCAAAGCGATGCATTGGATTCTTACAAGCAAATATCTCAACAAAAATTAGATACCATGTTGGGATTATGTGAATCGACTAATTGCAGGCGACAATTGTTGTTGGCGTATTTTGATGAAGACTTGCCTGAACCGTGTGGCAATTGTGATAACTGTTTGCAACCGCCGGAAACTTGGGATGCGACGGAAGCCGCCAGACAGGCACTGTCTTGTGTTTATCGTTCAGGGCAGCGCTTTGGTGTCGGTTATGTCATTGATCTTTTACTTGGAAAAGCCGACCAGCGAATATTAAAAAATCAACATGATCAATTATCAACTTTTGGTATTGGCGAGCATTTATCTATCGCCGAATGGCGAAGCATTTTTAGACAGTTGATCGCACAAGGGTTTTTATATGTGGATCACGAGCGTTTTGGCGGGGTGAGGCTCACAGAAAAAAGTAGACCCTTGTTAAAAGGTGAAGAGTCACTCAAAGCTAGAAAATTGATTAAGCCAGAAAAATCAAAGAAGGCAATTAAGGCAACCGTTTCCAGTATTCACCAACCATTAATGGATGCGTTAAAACAGTTAAGGAAAAAACTCGCCGACGAGCAAGGCTTACCGCCGTACGTCATTTTCCATGATGCAACATTGATACAAATGACCGAGCAACGTCCCAGTGAACTGCGGGAGATGCAATTTATAAGTGGTGTCGGTGAAAAAAAATTGCAGCAATACGGCGCCGCTTTTCTCGAAATGATCAAGCAACATTCTCTGCCAGCGGAAGTAAATGTGCATTTTAGTGATACGGTGAATGAATCGTTGATGTTATTTTCAAAATTGCAATCAGTTGCTAAGGTTGCCGAAAAAAGAAATTTAACCGAAGGAACCGTTTATATTCATTTAGCAGAAGCGATCGCAGCCGGAATGTTAGATCCTTTAGATGTTTTGCCGATAGAAGAGGATGACTATCATTTAATTTGCCAAGCGATAAATAGTTTTACAGATGAAACCCAAGGACGAGTCAAGAAAATTCGAGAGGCTTTGGGTGAAGAATTCAGTTATGGGGTGATTAATTGTGTGATTGCAGCGGAGGAAGGGGGTTAGACTTATATCGGTGTTAGCAATAACTGAAAAAAAGACCAACAAAAAACTGTCAAACCTTTGAAAATAATCAATTTCCCAAGCACCAAAAATTACGCTTGGTTAAACCTGAACTATTTGTGGGAGATGTTGGTTTGGTTTGTGAGAGAATGACGATGAGCTGCCGGTCTTATAAGGGTTTCGCGTATGGAGCCTTTGCTATCTATGCTTGTCATCAATATAACCAAGCGGATCACTATGATATTACGGCGTATTTTAGATTGTCTCACCGGGCAAGTATTTCACATCCTATGACATGAATACGGAAATAAATTGAGCAAGTTCAGTGGCGAAGAGAAATCAAACCGTTGGCGATATAACAGACGAAGCGAAAAAAAACGAAATAAGATGGGCTGCAATGAAAGCAACAGGCGCACAATGGCACGTGGGAAATCACCACTATGATATTCCTGAAAAGGAAGATTCAACAGAAAATATGGAAGATGAAGGCGAGTTAGATCATAAACCTTATGACTCAGTAGTGCTACGAGAGTTATTGAAAATTTCCGATAGAGTTGTATCAGCAAACCTTTGCGATACCGAGGAACAAAATAAAATTAAGCCACTGCTTGATGAGCTTTGTGACGAAATTAGAAAAAGATTAGATGCCTTTAAAGACAACCCCCAAAACAGTTTTCCTTATTACGTCTCTCTCGTAGCAAAAAAACATGCGTATTAACTAATTAAAGGCCAATAAAATGTCTGAATATTATTTCATAAATGAAAGACTAGTAACCGATGATAACGTCGTTGGACTCGGTGAAATCGACTCTGATGCAGCATTAGAGCCCGTCAATTTACTAAATGGCGTTAAACTTTCTCCCGAACCAACATTTATTAATATTTATCTCACTGAAACTAGCGGTGATTTTTATCCTGATGTATTTAATAGCTTAATTACACTGTTCTCAAACAAGATAAAATCTTGTCTCGATGACTGCGGGATTCAGAACATTGATTATTATCCTGTCAAAATCATTAATCAAAAAACCAATAAAGTCAATGCAGATTATTGGCTTGCTAATATATGTGACCGTATTGAATGTGTTGATGTCGCTAACTCTGACACAAGTTCAAGCAGGAGAGGAAGACTTAAGTTCAAATCATTTTGTATTGATGAATCTCGAACAATGGGGGCTGAAATTTTCCGACTGCATGAAAAGGGAGGGCTTATCATCATGGATGAACGGCTACATTCAGTATTGGCAGAGGCAGGACTGCAAGGGGTTGTTTTAGCAAATACCAGAGACTATGACGGATATGGCTATTAAAAAACCTGACGCTTAACTATCCAATAAAATGTCTGAATATTATTACATCAATGAAAAAATTGTTACCCGAGAAAATGAAAATCATGGGGTCTGGTCTTGGATCGTGCATGGCAAGTCATTTTTTTTAATGGTTGTGTAGCAGTTCACTTTTCTATCGTAAGATTTACCAATTTATTCATCATAAGATCTCGCAGTTTTATGATGAATTTGCCACACTTCAATCGTAACTTATTTTCCATTTCCAAAATTGAAATCTGAAGTTTTTCCAAACGACGTCATAATTTTTACCATCATAAGTTTTGAACCTATAAAAACCCCTGAATTCAGGCTTCTAAAAACTATGACGAAAGCAAGCTTAAAGATTTAGACTTTTCCGAAAAGGAACTTGTTGATTTTGGCTATAGTATCATTTCAAGACTATTGTTTGAGTTCTTTTCCACGCGGTAAATCAAATACCTCTCGAATGCATATCAAAATGGTGTATTTTTATATGAATTGACCATAAATAGGTGTTACTTTTATCCGTGGTTATTTCAATTTTACTGTTAAGTAGATATGATCGACGCATAGAGGGGTTAGGCTTGCTGTAGCCTACTTGCAACTGATTTGATGATGAGAGCAAAGAGTTTTCGTGAGAACTAAGATTGTAACAAGAGAGGGTTATAACAAACTCAAAGATGAATTAGATAATCTTTGGCGGGTTGAAAGACCTGAAACAACTCGCAAGGTGACCTGGGCGGCTAGTCTTGGGGATCGCAGCGAGAACGCTGACTATCAATATAATAAAAAAAGACTCCGAGAGATCGATCGTCGGGTTAGATACCTTCGTAAAGGTCTAGAAACTCTCAAAATTATTGATTATTCTCCAAGTCAGGAAGGTAAAGTTTACTTTGGTGCATGGGTGGAAATCATCAATGAAAAGGATGAAACGAAACGATTTCGTGTTGTGGGTTACGATGAAATATTTGGTCGCAATGATTATATTTCGGTTGATTCGCCCATGGCTAGAGCATTGCTCGGTAGTCAGGTTGATGATGAGATTGTCGTGAAAGTTGGCAATGACGATTTTGTATGGTTTGTGACCAAAATCGAATATCCTCAGTAAGCTATTTTAAATAATCCAAGCTGAGTAACTAGCAATGAGTTATCATTCTAATTAGTTCACGAGCTAATTTATCCGGTTATGAAACCGGTAGATATAGCTTCTATCTTTCATATCTGTAAGCAGAAAAGCAGCGCAACAGTTCAAATTGACAAAATCATCATGCAGAATATTTCGAATCAATCACTTATTAAAACAAGCTCATTTATTCACGGTCAGTGGTTAGGCTCTGAACATACTTTTGATGTCATCAATCCAGCGACCCAAGAATCTATCGCATCAATTAGTGAAATCAATAGCTTTCAATTGGAGCGGGCGATTATAAGCGCTTTTGACGCTCTTTCCACTTGGCAAAATTTATCTAACGCCATCAGAGCTGAAAAGCTAAATCGTTGGCAGGAATTAATGCGAGATAACGTTGATGATTTAGCCCGTTTGTTAACGCTTGAACAAGGCAAACCTTTTAGGGAAGCAAGAGGTGAAATCTTACATGCTGCAAATTATATGAAGTTATATTCAGAGCTATCGACCGATTTGGAAATGTCTCGTAAAGTAGGGGCATCTATCGATCAAATAGCACATGTTTTTAGGCGTCCCATTGGGGTCGTCACAGCGATTACACCTTGGAACTTCCCTTGTGCGATGGTTTTGAGAAAAGCGGCGGCGGCAATGGCGGCAGGTTGTACGGTAGTTTTGAAACCGTCCGAATCGACTCCTCTGTCAGCCCTCGCTCTGACGCAATTATCTGTCGACGCCGGAATTCCGGCTGGCGTGTTTAATGTGGTGGTGGGTAGTAACGCTCAATCCATCGGTGAGATTTTGACTCAGCATACAAAAGTTGCCAAATTTAGTTTTACAGGCTCTACCAAAGTAGGTAAAAAGTTACTGCAACAATGTGCATCAGGAATTAAAAGAACCTCGATGGAATTAGGTGGCAATGCGCCTTTTATTGTTTTTGAAGATGCCGATCTTGATGTGGCTGTTGATGGTGCGATTGCAAGTAAATTTAGAAATGCAGGACAAACATGTGTCACTGCCAACCGGTTTTTGATCCATAAGGATGTCATGCAAGATTTTATTTCTCGCCTTATTGACAAAACAAAAGAGTTAAATATTGGTAATGGTTTTGAGCCGTCGACTGATCTTGGACCACTCATTAATTCACTTGCTATCGACAAAATGAATCGGTTGATTGATAAAGCGTTAACCGAGGGAGCTGAGTTATTGTTGGGAGGAAAGCGAAATTTTCAGGAAAACGGAGAGCAAGCGAAGGGTTATTTTTTTCAACCAACCATCTTAAAGAGCATTACACCCGATATGGAAATTTTTAATAGAGAAATATTTGGTCCAATTGTTGTGATTACAAATTTCGAAAATGATTCTCAGGCAATCGAGTTAGCGAATCAAACCGAATTAGGTCTTTGCGCTTATGTCTATACTCAAAATCAACAGCGAATTTCTAATATTGCTGCAAAATTACAAGTGGGAATGTTAGGAATTAATGAAGCCAGATTATCAAATCCGGCAGCACCTTTTGGTGGCATAAAACAATCAGGTATGGGGAGAGAGGGTGGTCATTACGGGATCGAAGAATATTTAGACTATCAGTATGTCTGCATAAAAGAATAGTTCGTTCAACCTACAATTTACTCCAATTAATCATTTCCTTCCCCTGATTTTTTAGTAACTTATTGGTTTTAGAAAAATGCTGGCAGCCTAAAAATCCGCGATGTGCCGATAAGGGGGATGGATGCGGCGCTTTTAACACGTAATGACGATTAGTATCAATTTGTGCGCCTTTTTTTTGCGCATGAGAGCCCCACAACAAAAAAACAATTCCTTCTCCATGGTCATTAATTTGCTGAATCACTTTGTCGGTAAATTGTTCCCAACCAAGATGTTTATGGGAGTGTGCTTGTCCTTGTTCTACAGTTAAGACCGTATTTAATAACAAAACGCCTTGTTCAGCCCAAGGCAGTAAATAGCCATGAGATGGAGTTTCAAACCCTGAAATATCCTGTTTAAGTTCTTTAAAGATATTAATTAAAGAGGGTGGCGTTTTTACACCAGGCATCACTGAAAAACAAAGCCCGTGTGCTTGATTCGATCCGTGGTAGGGATCTTGCCCCAAAATAACGACTTTAATTTGTTCGAATGGTGTTGCTGAAAATGCGCTAAATACTTGTTCTTTTGAGGGATAGACGGTGATCCCTTGTGCTCTTCGATCGGCTACGTATTTTAGAGTTCGTTTAAAATAGTCTTGTTGTTTTTCTGCGGCGAGCAAATCGCTCCAGTTGATCATACGAAGATCCTAGTTGTGTTGATGTGATGGTTGGCATCGTTGAGAAACGTATTTTACCTTATAATTAGGCAATTTGGGGATTCGGTTGTTGGAGTTTGAGGAAGATCGGGCTTATTATTTTTATTCGCGCGTTAAGACTCGGTAGAATATTATGTATAAGTTCTTTTATTTCAGTATACCAAGCGGTAAGATGCTCCAATATTAGTCAAAATTTAGCTTGTGGTTGTCGTTGATATGTTAAAGAAAATATTCAAAGTTGATAACTTTCAAATCGGAGAAGGTGCCATTAGCGGGTATGTTGCTTGCTTGTTGGCAATTTTATCGTTTTTAGGTGTTTTAGCATTTCATTTTCCTGAGTACTTAACCACCCCGGAACTAAGATCCAATTACGGGACGGATTTTTTACGTCAAGTGATGTTGGTATCGCTAATAGTTGCAGCTAGCCTTGGTCTACTTAGTTTTGTTCGCAATAAAAATAAACGACTCGGCGCGTTTGCATGGCTTTTTGTTATCGCGAGTATTTCATTAGGCGGTCATCAGGTTGAAGTGAAAGATTATGAAAGTGGCAATTTTTATCTAGGTCTTGATTGGTTTATTTTGGATTTACTTGGTTCGACCTTGGTGTTTATCTTTATTGAAAAGTTATTACCCCATCGTCGCGAACAATTAATTTTGAGATCGGAATGGCAAGGCGATTTAAACCATTTTTTTGTCAATCATCTGATCGTCGGATTTGTTTTACTTTTGGCTAATCATTTTGTGCATCAATTTTTTAGTTGGGCTATTGTCGAAAGCGTGCAGACATTTATTAACCAAATGCCATTTTTATTGCAGTTATTTACTATTATTCTAGTGGCTGATTTGATCCAATATACTGCGCATAGGATGTATCATGAAATTCCACTTTTATGGCGCTTTCATGCGGTACATCATAGTGCGAAACATATGGACTGGCTCGCCGGATCGCGGCAGCATGTTTTTGAATTGATCGCGACTCGCTGTTTAGTGTTAACGCCAATTTTTGTTTTGGGTTTTTCAAAAGAATTGTTGGATATTTATGTTATCATCGTCGGGTTGCAAGCGGTATTTAATCACGCCAACGTGCAAGTTAAATTTGGTTGGTTACAGTATCTAATTGTCACACCGCAGTTTCACCACTGGCACCATTCATCAGATAAAGCGGCGATTGATCGAAACTATGCGGCGCATTTTTCGTTTCTTGATTATCTCTTGGGAACAGCCGTTAAAAATCAAAAAGAGTGGCCGGAAGAATATGGCGTAGTCGGAGATTATATGCCGGAAGGAATGTTGAAGCAGCAAGCCTTTCCGTTTCGATCTCAGCAAAAGTAGTATGTTCACAATCTCCGGAGCAGATTCTTTGATTGCTACTTCGGTTTTTTATTTTACCCGATACAATTTCTCCAATAGCAACTCCGTCTCATCCCAACCAATACAAGCATCGGTGATACTTTGACCAAAAACTTGGGCTTTGCCATCAGTTAATTTTTGATTACCTTCTTCTAAAAAGCTTTCAACCATAACCCCAAATATATTTTGATTACCTTGTTTTATTTGCTCGCAGATATCATCACAAACGATCATTTGGCGCTTAAATTGCTTGTTACTATTGGCATGGCTAAAGTCCACCATAATTTTGTTATTGAGTCCGGCTATTTCTAATGTATTAGTGACATCGATAATATTTTCAGCATCGTAATTGGGCGTTTTACCGCCCCTTAAAATCACATGGCAATCTTTATTGCCAACGGTTTCGACAATCGCCGAATGACCAAACTTTGTGACAGAAAGAAAGTGATGAGGACTACTGGCTGCGCCGATTGCGTCAATTGCGACCTTAATACTTCCATCGGTACCATTTTTAAAACCAACGGGGCATGACAAACCAGAAGCCAATTCTCGATGAACTTGTGATTCTGTAGTTCTCGCGCCAATTGCTCCCCAGGACATTAAATCAGCAATGTATTGTGGAGTGATCATATCCAAATACTCGCCTGCAGTAGGTAAACCTTTTAGGTTGATGTCGACTAGTAATTTACGAGCCAGTCTTAGACCTTCGTTAATTTTGCAGCTATTATCCAGCATAGGATCATTGATTAAGCCTTTCCAACCAACGGTTGTTCTGGGTTTTTCAAAATAGACCCTCATGACTATTTCCAATTTATCTTTATATTTCTGCCTAAGCTGAACTAGTTTATCTGCGTAGGCGAGAGCCGCTTTGGGATCGTGAATTGAGCAGGGGCCAATGATTACCAGTAGCCTAGGGTCATGATTATTTAGAATGTTATGAATGGCATTACGCCCTTCAACCACGGTTTTAGTGGTTTTTTCGGAGGCAGGAAACTTCTCCATCAATGCTATGGGAGGCAGAAGTTCCTTGATTTGGTTTATTCTTACATCATCAGTTGGTTGGGGCATGGCAATGGTTTCTTACAAGAGGGCGTATTAAAGCTATAATTATTCTCTAAAAACACTATTAAAAGCAACCAAATTTGGTGCGGACTGCTTTTAATTTCGAACTAATTATTTTTAATTATGAGTTAACACGATATTTCTAGTATCATACGCCCCAAAGAAATCGCCATTGAGCAAGCTAAGAAACTGTGTTTATCTCTGCATTATTTGTTAAAAAGTCGGTATTGGGTATTTGTGGGTTATCTGCTTTTTTTGCGGCGAGTGTTTTTTGTATTGAGTCAGAGCAAAAAAGCGAAAATCGAGATAATCTGTTTGAATCTCGTTTTCAGATTGGAGAGCAAAGGTTGAAAGATTTCGCCATCTTTGATTCTTGCCCTACTAAACAGAGTGCTAAAGAGACTAAAACAAGGAAATTTTTTGATAACAAGCCAGACTCTTCTCAGCCGATTACCAAGAGAATTCATTTAACTGCAGATCAAGTTCCTGAAAACAGTGACAGTCGGACATTGTTAGAGGGGAATGTCACCATGACAACAGATACATCTTTACTGAAAGCAAACAAATTAATCAGTGATAACCAAAAACAACAAATAATTGCAACGGGTGATGTTTCGGTCGAGAGCAAAGATTCTTTATTGCTAGCCAAACAATTTGAAGGCGATCAAAAAACCGGTAGATCGAAGTTGAGTGATGTGAAGTTTCATTTTTTTTCCAACAATGGCAATGGAAAAGCTGACTCAATTGTGTCGGACGAAAATAATGTCACCACATTGAATGATCTAACATTTAGTACCTGCCCTACCAACAACGAAAGCTGGCGTTTTTCAGCCGATGAATTACAACTTGATCAAAAGGATGGTCGCGGCGAAGCATGGGGCATGTGGTTAAAAGTGAAGGGTATTCCGGTTTTTTATTTTCCTTATCTTAATTTTCCAATTGACGACCAACGAAAATCAGGGCTTTTGATGCCTGCAATTAGTAATAGCGGAAGAAACGGACTTGATATTTCGCTACCGATTTATTGGAATATTGCTGCTCAAGCTGATGCGACTTTTAAGCCAAGGAGTATTCAAAATAGAGGCACACAACTAGGCACAGAGTTCCGATATTTAAGCGAGAACTCAATCAACAATTTGTCATTTGAATTACTAGCCGATGATCGCTTAGCGATTGATTTGTTAGACATCGATGCATCTCTTGGTGAAGGACTCTATGGTCTTTCTAAAGATCGCTGGGCAGTTTCATTTCAGAACGAAACCCATTTTAATGAAAATTGGTCAGCATCTATTAACGCAAGTAAAGTGAGTGACCGAGATTATTTTCGGGATTTGGGGACTGGATTGATAAGTCCGCAAGGGACTAATAGTCAATCGCAATTATTAAGCCAAGCGGGTTTTAGCTACCAGGATGATATTTGGCTGGTTTCATTATTGACTGAATCGACACAATCGTTGGTAGGTGATGAGCCATACAGAATCTTACCCAGCTTGATTTCTAATGCCGATTATTATCAGGCTTCGAGTGGTTTGCGTTGGCAATTTGAAAGCGATTTTTCTTATTTTTCACATAGCGATCAAAATAAAATAGAAGGAAAGAGGTTCAATATAACGCCATCACTTAGTTATCCTATTCAACGCACTTATGCTTGGTTGACGCCCAAACTAAGCTATCAAATGACTCAGTATCAGCAAGATAATCTGTTAACGACTGAACAAATCGACGTCGATCGTGATTTACCGATTTTTAGTTTGGATACCGGACTTTTCTTTGATCGCTCAACTGAATGGGATGGGAAATCTACAACGCATAGTCTGGAACCGAGAGTCTATTATGCCTACATACCAAATCGGGAGCATACCGAAATTAACAATTTCGATAGTCGGTTACCCAATTTTTCTTTTTCTCAGTTGTGGCAGGCAAATCGATTTGCAGGTGTTGATCGTATCGGCGATACCAACCATTTATCTTTGGCATTAACCAATCGTTTTGTTAGAAATGATATTGGAGAGCAGGTTTTGGCTTTTTCCTTTGGTAGAAAGATTTATTTTGAAGACAGATTGGTTCAACTGGATACTTCTTTACCCGTTGAAACTAATCGCAGTTCCCCTTGGCTTGCGGAAGTCAGTTACCAAGCGAACTCGAATTTGGAGTTTTCGGGTTTTATTGAGTGGGATGATGGAAATGGAACCGGCAGTCGTGATAAAAACACAAATTTGGCGAGATCGCAGATAAAATTTGAACCCATACAAGATCATATTGTCAATCTATCCCATAGGGTAAGAAATACTAATGGTTTTTCTAACGAAGAGCTTGATTTTTCCTTTGCCTGGCCTATAAATGACGAATGGCGCTTGGTAGGAAGGTGGTACAATGATCTTCAGCTTGAACGAACTGCTGAAACCTTATTTGGGTTTGAGTACGATTCTTGTTGCTGGGCTGTTAGTATTGTTTCGCGGCGATATTTAGATGTTAGACTAGATGCTTTCGGTCAACCCATTTCCGGAAACTTACTAGCGGGACAAGAAAATGAATTTGATAGCGGAATTCAATTGCAGTTTGTATTTAAAGGACTTGGTAGCCCGGGGCAAAAGAGTGTTTCGCAGCTTTTAAAAAATAGTATTAGAGGTTATCAATCCCGCTTTTAGCATTATTACCTGTTTTTAGTAAAATTAATTATACGGTTAACACATGAAAAAGATATTAAGTAGTTTATTGAGTTTAGTTTTTGTATTCAACGTTTTTGGGGTGAATTCGGAACCAGTGATTCTTGACAGAGTGATCGCTATTGTTGATGAAGGTGTTGTACTTGAAAGCGAGTTGGTTAGACGTACGAATTCAATTGTTGAACAGATTAAGGCAAGAGGTCAAACTGTTCCACCTTTAAAAATATTGCGCAAGCAAGTCTTAGAGCGATTAGTTGTAGAATCTTTGCAACTGCAAATGGCAAAACGGGTTGGTGTGCGGATTGGTGATCGGGAGCTTTCAGCCACTATGGAAAAAGTCGCCGAGGGGTCGAAACTATCTGTCGACCAGCTTAAGAAGAAATTGGAAGATGAAGGGAAAGAGTGGGCAAATTTTCGAGAAGATATACGCAACGAAATAATGATAAATCGTGTACTTAACGGAATGGTTCAACGACGTATTCAAATTAGTGAAAAGGAAGTGGATGGCATTGTTGCTCAAATGGATAAAGAAGGTGAAATCAGAACGCAATATCATCTTGGTCATATTTTGCTGGCACTCCCTGAAGGTTCTTCTCCAGAAACTGTGACTGCACAAAGAACACAAGCCAAAAAAATTGTGGATGCTTTACGACAGGGTTCAAATTTTGAAGAGTTTGCTATTTCATTTTCAAATGCCAAAGAGTCTTTGGAAGGTGGAGATATGGGATGGAGGACACTTGCTCAATTACCTACATTATTTGCTGGTACTGTTAAAAATATGGCAATACTCGATATCAGTGAACCCCTCAGAAGTGGTAGTGGATTGCATATACTTTATCTAAAAGATAAAAAAGGTGGTTTCGAGTCAAAGGTCGTTATGCAGACTCACGTTAGGCATATTTTAGTCAGCCCCGACGCGATCACTACCGATGAGCAAGCTTTGGACAAACTAAAATTAGCACGGGATCGAATTATTGCGGGCGAAAAATTCGAAGATCTTGCCGTAGAAATCTCGATGGATAAATCTAATGCCGCACAAGGTGGTGATATGTCTTGGATCGATCCTGGGACTTTTGTTGCTGAGTTTAGTGCAGCGATGGATAAGCTGGAAACTAATGAACTTAGCGAACCGGTAAAGACTCAATTTGGTTGGCATTTAATTGAAGTGTTAGGTCGAAGAGATCAAGATCAAACGGAAGACAAAAAGCGTGAACGCGCTTATCAAGTTTTATCCAATCGAAAATTTGAAGAAGAATCGATCACCTGGGTTAATGAACTGAGGCACAAAGCTCACATAAAAATGATTGACGCTGAATAGTCGAAATTAACCGATTTTACCGTTTATGTATTCGCTTCCTCGTATTTTGGTGACCATGGGCGAAGCCTCAGGTATTGGTCCGGAGCTTTTAGTAAAAATTGCCCAACGTGAATACGATGCAGAAATTGTCGTCTTAGCCAATGGAGCGCTGCTTAATCAACTGGCCGGTGAAATGTCGATACCACTACAATTGCTCTCCATTGATTGGAATCGTTCTCCACAAACGCATCAAAAAAATCGTTTGTATTTTGAAAATGTAGAGTTAGCGTCTGCGCCTATTGTCGGCACATTACAACCAGAAAATTCACCAGCAATTCTTAACATGCTGTCTAGGGCGGGCGAATTAGCACTAGCGAAAACGGTTGATGCGATTGTCACTGCACCAGTTCATAAAGCGATACTTAATCAAGTTGATCCTCAGTTTCTTGGGCATACTGAGTACTTTGCGCAACAAGCAAATGTTGCCAAAGTCGTCATGATGTTAGCTACTAAACAGTTAAGAGTGGCGTTGACGACCACTCATATTCCTCTGTCTCAAGTTAGCCAAACAGTCACCAAAGATCTGGTTAGCCAGGTCGTTACAATCATCCATCAGAGCTTCATCGGGTTTGGATTATTAGCACCTAGAATCGCCGTTTGTGGGTTGAACCCTCATGCTGGTGAGGATGGTCTTTTAGGTCACGAAGATCAGACAATTATTTTTCCAGCTATCAAGGAGCTGCAAAATAAAGGCGTCGATGTGAAAGGACCTTTCCCTTCTGATAGCCTTTTCACTATAAGTAAACGCTCCGAGTTTGATGTTTTTCTTGCTATGTATCATGATCAGGGCTTGCCTGTGGTTAAGGCAATTGGTTTCGGACAATGTGCCAATATAACCCTTGGGCTTCCTTTTATTCGAACTTCGGTTGATCACGGAACCGCACTTGATATTGCCAAACGAAAAATTGCATCGTCAGACAGTTTAAACTATGCCATTAATTATGCGATCCAATTGGCTAAGGGTAAATTACCTCAATGAAAACGTTTGACCCATCAAGTCATCGAGCAAAAAAACGCTTTGGGCAAAACTTTTTGCACGATGAAAGAATTATTGATCGTATTGTCAGTAGTATTCGAGTCAAGGAAACTGATAACATTATTGAGATTGGACCGGGGCTAGGTGCGATCACCAAACAAATAATATCGGTTACCAAAAGTATAAATGTGATCGAATTGGATCGCGATATTATTCCAAAGCTTAAATTTAATTGTGATGGATTAGGGCAATTAAATATTATGCAAACCGATGCTTTAAAAGTTGATTATAGTCAATTTGCTGAAAATGGTTTACTAAGAGTTGTTGGAAATTTACCTTACAATATTTCGACACCGTTGTTATTTCATTTGTTTCAATATCTCGATCAAATTCAAGATATGCATTTTATGCTCCAAAAGGAAGTGGTTCTGCGAATGGCAGCTGAACCGGGCAGTAAAGTTTACGGTCGACTGAGCGTTATGACACAAAGTGTTTGTGATACTCGAATGTTATTTTTGGTGCCACCAGAATCTTTTACTCCGGCTCCTAAAGTTGAATCGGCGATTGTTTATTTAGCGCCGCGAAAAGTGAAAATTGATATCATTGATCGAAAACTTTTTGCAGCAATTGTGACAGAGGCTTTTAATCAAAGACGTAAAACGCTCCGAAATGTTTGGAAGAACCGAATCGACTCTGATTTGCTTGAAAAACTGGAGATCAACCCGACTTTAAGACCAGAAAAGGTGACTTTGGAAGAATTTGTTAAGGTCAGTAACTTTTTATCAAAACTTGAAGATTGAAGAGTAGGGAGCTTTACCCATTCAGCTTAGATTAATCTTCATCTGTTATATTCTCACTCAACCCCATTATTGAGCAATGCCATGAATATCAGTGTTTTAAAAATAGCCCCCAGTGTATTTATTGTTCCATTGTTGATCTTAGCGACTGGCTGTTCTACTCACGTTTCTAATGGTTATGGATATGATTATGGTCATCATGCCAGCGTTAATGTTCACGGACATGGTTCTGCTGCAGGAGTAGTGGGAGCGCTGATTGTTGGCGGATTGATTGGAGCGGCGATTGCTGACTCAAAACAGAACCAAGAAAATCAACAAGTTGAGCAAAATGTCCCATCAAACGCTAGCTCACAAGATGAATTAGTTAATGGTTATTCAATTGAGTCTACTCGAAGTGTTGATAAAACCGAATATCAAACTGCGTTAGCTGACCGAAGTTCAAATAATAAACCAAATAACGGCTCAAAAGTACAGTGGTACCAATATGGCAAAGACGGTAATTGCTATTTAATGGGAGTTGATAAAGGCGTCACCGATGTTATCTCAGCTGTACCTAACAATAAATGTGGTGAGTAAGTAGCAAAACACCTATCCTTAAAACCGATTATTTTTATTCGCTCATTCTAATCGACAAGCACTCGCATTTTATCCTCAATTCCTTTATAGTCGTGCTCTGAAGGCGCGGCGCTTGCTTATAAACCCATAATAAGTTTATGGTTATGAGTGCATTTTTTTTCTGAAGATTAAAAAATCGAAACCCGCTTTGCTCTTCTCTATAAATTACTTTGATCCAAAAAACCAATAAATCTATAAATAGGAGTTTGGGATGGAATTTGAATATATTATCAATATGCTGGCACGTTGGGGACATTTACTTTTCGGTATGACTTGGATTGGTCTACTTTATTATTTCAATTTTATCCAAGGCGGTTATTTTAAATCAGCTACGCCAGAAGGTCTTGCCGATGCCAAAGCTAAGCTAGCGCCAGAAGCGCTTTGGTGGTTTAGGTGGGGAGCCATGTTCACTTTTATCACCGGTGTTGTTTTGCTTTATGGTGTTGAAAAAGCACATCTGATGAATAGCTATATAGTGGTTGGTGCGACTTTAGGAACCTTTATGTTTTTGAATGTTTGGTTAATTATTTGGCCGAATCAAAAAATTGCACTCGGCATGGTCGAAGGCGATGGAGCGGTTGCCGGTGGTAAAGCATTGCTTGCATCTCGCACCAATACTTTATTTTCAGGACCTATGGCATTTTGTATGTTAGCAGGACCGCATTTTGCGGGTTATGCAAAGGCATTATCCACTAATGCAAACGGATTGTATGCGGCACTTGCCGTTGTAATACTTCTTGAAGTGAATGCCTTATTTGGTAAGCAAGGCCCAATGGCTAGTGTTCGTGGTGTGATTGTTAGTAGTTTAGTGATGACAGTTGTCATTGTTGCTATTTTGCAAATGCTTTAGAAAAATAACATATTGTAAGAATAAAAAAACCGACTTAATTGTCGGTTTTTTTATTTGAGGATATCTAATTAAAAATTACTCGTCTAAGAAACTTCTTAATTGATCCGAACGTGTTGGATGTCTTAACTTTCTTAAAGCTTTGGCTTCAATTTGACGAATTCGTTCGCGAGTCACGTCAAACTGTTTACCTACTTCCTCTAAGGTATGGTCGGTATTCATACCGATCCCAAACCTCATTCTAAGTACTTTGGCTTCTCTCGCAGTTAGACCGGACAATACTTCTTTAGTCGCTTCACCGAGACTTTGAGAAGTCGCCGTATCAATTGGTGAATCCTGGTTTTCATCTTTAATGAAATCGCCTAAGTGCGAATCTTCATCATCACCGATCGGTGTTTCCATAGAAATCGGCTCTTTGGCGATTTTTAGCACTTTACGAATTTTGTCTTCAGGTAATTCCATGCGGATCGCTAATTCATCTGGTTGAGGTTCGCGTCCCATTTCTTGCAGCATTTGACGAGAAATTCGGTTCAGCTTATTAATGGTTTCAATCATATGAACCGGGATACGAATGGTTCTCGCCTGATCCGCAATTGAGCGGGTAATTGCTTGTCTTATCCACCAAGTCGCATAAGTTGAAAATTTGTAACCGCGTCGATATTCAAATTTATCAACTGCTTTCATTAGACCGATATTACCTTCCTGGATTAAATCAAGAAATTGTAGTCCGCGGTTAGTGTATTTTTTAGCAATCGAAATAACCAGGCGTAAATTTGCCTCGACCATTTCTTTTTTTGCTCGTCTCGCTTTTGCCTCACCGATCGACATGCGTCTATTGGTTTCTTTTATTTCAATGACGGTTAATTTGCTTTCGTTTTCAATTTTTGCAATTTTGTTTTGGCAACGAATAATATCTTCAGCAAATTCTTCCAAAGTATCATGGTATTCATTTTCTTTGCTTAAAATAGAGTCAAGCCATTTAGTATTGGTTTCATTTCCAGGGAAAGTACGAATGAAATCTTTGCGAGGCATTTTGCCTTGCTCCGTTGATAGACGCATGATGAGCCTTTCTTGGGTTCTTAGACTGGTCATTCGTCTACGCATTCGACTGGATAATTTATCAAACATTTTTGGCAACAAGCGGAATTTCAAAAACTCTTCTTTCATCGCATCAATATGCTTGATGGCATTTTTGTGTTTTCTTCCGTATTTGTTGATCGCGGAGATAGATTTTTCATAATGTTTTCGCAATGCCGTGAATATTTCTTTAGCCATTTCCGGATCAGGTCCAAGGTTTTCTTCTTCTTCGGTTTCAGACTCAGTTTCGCCATCTTCATCAGCTAGTTCTTCTTTGGGGACTTCTGATCCCACATGGCTCGCGGCCTGAGCTGCTTCTGCGAGATTATCAGCATAACCGGTAATAATGTCAGTTAGCTTGATTTCTTCTGCGGCATATCGGTCGTACTCATCTAACAATGAGCTGACGGTTTCTGGATATTCTGCAATCGATGCGAGGACTTGTCTTATGCCTTCTTCGATACGCTTAGCAATGACAATTTCGCCTTCACGAGTTAATAACTCCACTGTTCCCATTTCACGCATATACATGCGCACTGGGTCGGTCGTTCTACCTAATTCGCTTTCAACGCTGGCGAGCACAGCCGCAGCTTCATCTGCGGCGTCTTCATCCGTCGCTTCATTTTCGTTCATTAACAGGGCGTCGGCTTCAGGCGCAATTTCGTACACCTGAATACCCATATCATTAATCATGCTGATGATGTCTTCGACTTGATCAGGATCGACAATATCGGGGGGCAAATGATCATTCACTTCAGCGTAGGTTAGGTAACCTTGCTCTTTACCGCGAGCAATCAGTAACTTCAGCTGAGATTGCTGTGATGGCGGCTCTTTTGGTGGCTCTTCTGACATTCAAATAAACCTTAACTATATCGAGGAAGCGCTTACCCTAGATTGTGTAGTCCCTTACAAACTCTAGTTAAAAACTGCTTCTTTTGCTTAATTTGATTCGTAAAATCCAGAATCTTCCAGATTTTCTGTACGGAACACGGAACGCGCAATTATACACAATATAGGCGAAGATCAGCAAGAAAGCGAGTGATTAAAGGAGTAAAAAAGAGAAAGATTTTGGCTTTTTTTGAGAGCCTTGGCTTACATGTGGAAATGTCAGTCAGATTTCACTCAATCCTTACTTTTTTTGATCAGAAAGTTAAGGCTTGTTTTTTCGTCTTGAGAGAGTGGCTGGACTTTGACTTTCGTTATCAGGCGATCATACTCATCATCAATAAGCTCTTTTTCTAGCTTTATCATCAGATCTGATAGTTGACTTGGCATTCCTTCCTTACTGATCAGTAAATCTCGGTGAGCTAGTTTTTTAAGGTGAGCTTCTTCTGGTTTATTGCGCCAATGCTCAATTAACATTCCAGTAGTAACCTCTTTATTTTCTTTAATTAAGATACAGAGTTGAAAAAATATTTCAGCACCTTTTTCGTCAATTTGTTTGATCCAATCAATATTAGTTTTAGGGAGTGCTTTTGGGTTTTGTAGTAATAATTCTATAGCTTGGCGAAACGGCGCTTTTCCTTGAATTTTAATGGGTTTCACTTGGGGTTCTGAGTTATGATTGTTAGCTAGTTGAGGTTGAGTTTTAGGTTGAATGAGTAGATCATTTTTAACGATTTCAGATAGTTGTTTTTCACTTAAGCCAGCTAGTGATGCAAGACGTTGTTCGAAGCGTGTTTTTAAGATGCTATCAGTAATCGCTTGGCTAAAAGGTTTAGCTATATGCACTAATCTTGCTGGACCTTCAAATGTATTCATATCGACTTGAGAAGTCAAATATTGGATCAAAAAATCGAATAAAGTGATGGATTCTTCGACATTTTTATTGAATTCGTCCGCACCTATCTTTCTTACCATGGTGTCGGGATCTTCGCCATCTGGCAAAAACATAATACGAATTTCTCGCGCATCTTTTAATAAAGGCAGGGCGTTTTGTAGTGCCCGCAAGGCGGCAGCTTTTCCGGCTTTATCACCATCAAAACAGAAGACAATTCGAGAGCATATACGAAATAAGGTTTGCAAGTGCTCACTTGAGGTGGCTGTACCTAAAGTCGCGGTCGTGTTATAAATACCGAATTGAGCCAGCGCGACTACATCCATATAACCTTCAACAATAATAATTTGCTTGATGCTGCGCAGTTCCTTTCGCATTTCGTAAAGACCATATAATTCCCTACCTTTGTGAAATAACTTGGTTTCAGGGGAGTTCAAGTATTTCGGTTCACCTTGATCAATAATCCGACCGCCAAATCCAATAACTTGCCCACGTCGATTACGGATCGGAAACATAATTCGATCGCGAAAACGGTCGTAGGTATGTCCTTTGTCGTTCTTGATCATCATTCCGGTGTCGACGAGATCTTGTTCTCGCTTATCGGATGATGTAGATAATTTGAGCAGGTTTTGCCATTCATTTGGCGCATAACCTATGCCGTATTTTTTTGCAATTTCACCGCTTAACCCTCTGTTTTTTAAATAGTCGATGGCATTTTTAGCACTGGGATTATTTTTTAGCTGAGCTTGGTAATAATCGGATACATCAGACATTAAAGGGTATAAATGATCATGAAATGATTGCTGGTGTCCATCATAAGCTTCGCGTGGGATTTCTAACCCCATGCTCTGAGCGAGATCTTCAATTGCGGCGACAAACTCCTGCCCTTCATATTCCATAATAAAAGTCAGTGCATTACCGCTTACGCCACATCCGAAGCAGTAATAAAATTGTTTATCGGGACTGACAGAAAAAGAAGGAGTTTTTTCATTATGAAAAGGGCAGCAAGCAGAATAATTTTTACCGGCTTTTTTCAAACTAATTCGTCGTTCTATAATATCAACAATATCGACTCTTGAGAGTAATTCGTTAATAAAAGATTGAGGAATTCGACCAGCCATTAAGCGCTTATTGATTATAAAAACAGGAGTAGGAGTCTATCATTGATGAAGAACAGTTTCGAGTAGAGAGATTGTGTATAGAGCTGGCAGCAGCTGTTGAAATCCAATCGGCGATTTCTATCCTAGCTTTGCCTTTATCTTTTCGCTAACTGCGGCCATATCAGCACGACCTTGTAATTGCGGTTTTAGGATCGCCATTACTTTACCCATATCTCGCATTGATTCAGCGCCCGTTTCACTAAGAGCGGCATCTATCAATGATGAAATTTCATCTTGGGTGAGCGCTTGCGGCATATACATTTGCAGAGCTTCGATTTCTTCTTTTTCAGCGTCGGCTAATTCTTGACGACCAGCTGCTTCAAATTGAGAAATTGAATCACGGCGTTGTTTGATCATTTTGTCCAGAATCACAAGAATATCAGAATCCTGGACTTCAATACGTTGATCAACTTCAATCTGTTTAATTGCAGCGAGAAGCATACGAATAGCCGTTAAACGCACTTTTTCCTTATTGCGCATCGCGTCTTTCATATGACCTTTGATTTTGACAAGCAAATCTGACATTGTGGCTATTCTGCTATTTCGTTAGAGTCTGTTTTAGATCCTAGCCAGTGATACTGACTAGAAAATATAAAAACTAGTAAAGACGCTTACGCTTAACTGTTTCGCGAGAAACTTGCTTAAGATGACGCTTAACTGCAGCGGCCTTTTTGCGTTTGCGAACGGAAGTTGGCTTTTCGTAATGTTCACGTTGACGAACTTCTGCAAGAATTCCTGCTTTTTCACATGATCGTTTAAAGCGACGTAGCGCGATATCAAAGGGTTCGTTGTCTTTAACTTTCACTGCTGGCATTAAAATTGTCCTAGCTATCGGTTATTGACTCCCAAAAAATTAGGAGCTCCATATTCAAAATAAGATTAAAAAATCGTCACAATCGACGAGGGCGCAGATAATACAGCGTTTTACCATCGGATGCAAAGAAAATAAGCCAATAAATATTAACTATTGTCGATAGTTTTTGTCTGAGTATGGAATGCAGGGTATGATTGCCGAAATTGATGGGGAATGATGGAACATCTTTAAGGGATTTTTCACAACAGAGGCACAGAGAACACAGGGTAAAAGAATTGATATTACTTTAGCTTGCTGTGTACCATACAAGAATAAGTTCTTTATTATTCATAGAGTTGGGTTGATTTGGCTCTGTAACTCAGTGTTCTTTGTGCCTCTGCGGTAGAAGTGTTTTTATGTTTTTGGGTATAAGTTTAGTATGACAAAAATTCTAGGTATAGAAACCTCTTGCGATGAGACAGCGATTGCCATTTATGATGAGCAAAAGGGCATTATTGCACATCAGTTATATTCGCAAATCGCACTGCATGGTGAATATGGTGGTGTAGTACCGGAATTAGCTTCAAGAGATCATGTGCGGAAAATAATTCCTTTGGTGGACGCGGCTTTTAAACAAGCGGGTATGAGTCATGAAGATCTCGATGCGATTGCTTATACGCAAGGACCGGGTTTAATCGGCGCACTGTTAGTTGGTGCGACCACTGGTCAATCGCTAGCTTTTGCATGGAAATTGCCGTCCATTGGTATTCATCATCTGGAAGGGCATCTTTTAGCGCCAATGTTAGAAGAACGGAAGCCTACGTATCCGTTTTTAGCGTTGTTGGTTTCTGGTGGTCATACGATGTTGGTGGATGTCAAAGAGTTAGGTGATTATGACATTATCGGTGAATCAATTGATGATGCGGCAGGAGAAGCATTTGATAAAACAGCGAAAATTATGGGTTTAGACTATCCTGGAGGACCTATTCTTGCAAAATTAGCTGAAAAGGGAACAAATGAGACCTTACGTTTTCCTAGACCAATGACCGACCGTCCTGGATTAGATTTCAGTTTTAGTGGGTTAAAAACCTTTGCCGCCAATAAAATAACAGCATCTGATGGCAGTGAGCAAAGTAAAGCAGATATTGCGAAGGCTTTTCAAGACGCTGTGGTCGATACTTTGGCAATAAAATGTAAACGAGCGATTCAACAGACATGCCGGAAATCATTAGTAGTCGCGGGAGGCGTGAGTGCTAACCTTGCACTTCGTCAAAAACTTGCTGAATTAATGAAAAGCTTTAACGGCGAAGTTTTTTATCCAAGGCATGAATACTGTACAGATAATGGAGCGATGATCGCTTATGCGGGTTATTGCCATTTTAAACAACAAGAGGGAAAGAAAAAAACTAGACAGTCTGGTTCGCACTGGCTCGAATCATATTCGATTAAAGTCCATCCGCGCTGGCCGATGAGTGAGGCTTTTTGAAAAAAGTGACTATCTTTTCTTGGATTTATCGACCAATAATGGGTTCTTTTCCTTGCAATAAATTAGCAATATTACTTCGGTGCCGAATTAAAACCACTGCCGACAAAGCGCAAAGCGGAATAAACAGATCTGGTTTGAAATGAAATCCAAAAAATGGAATAACTAAGCTAGTTAATATCGACGCCACTGAGGAACGAGCAAAAGTATAAGCGGTTAAAAGCCATGTGCCGATGATTAAAATGGCAAAAGGCGAGATGACTAAACTCACTACAGTTATCATGCTGGCAACCCCTTTGCCTCCTTTGAAGGAAAAATAAATCGGGAAACAATGACCGATGATTGCCGTAACTCCTACCCATAAACTTGCTTCTCGACCATAATCTAACTTATAAACCAAAAACATCGGTAAAGCGGTTTTTAAAAAATCGCCTAACAAGGTCAGGAACCCCAGCCATTTACCGCCAATTCGGTGGACATTGGTTGCGCCCGCGTTATGCGAACCTTGAGTTCTAGGATCGGGCAGACCAAATAATCGGCACACAATAATCGCAGAAGAGATCGATCCTGCGAGATAGCCGAATATTAAACTGAGACCAAAAAATAGATCCATATGTAAAAAATTGAATGGGAAATCGAGTTCTCTATTGTAAATGATCGATGATGCAAATAGTATGGTAACTCTTTATTGTTCAGAAGAAAGTCACAAAATAAGGGAACAGAAATTTTAATGGATATTGTTTTTATTCGGGATCTTGAAGTTAAAACAGTTATTGGAGTTTTTGACTGGGAACGAAAGATCCGTCAGCGATTGGTTTTTAATATCGAGCTTGGTACTGATTTTAGTGCTGCTGCTAAAAGTGATGATTTGGAGGATACTCTGGATTATAAAGCGATTTCTCACACAATCGAAGAATTTGCCGAAGCTTCCAGTTATAAATTAGTCGAAGCACTCGTTGATGCCGTCGCGCAAATGATCATCAATGATTTTGGGGTTCGCTGGCTTTCTATTACTCTCGATAAACCTGGTGCGGTAAGCTGTGCTCGAAGTGTCGGAGTCAAAATTGAGCGGGGCGAAAAGTGGTAGATATTTTTGTTGGTATTGGTAGTAATATCGAACCGCAAAAAAATATTTCCAAAGCACTCGTATTGTTACGGGACAGATTCCCTTCGATTGAGTTTTCCAGCATTTTTGAAAGCGAGGCGATTGGATTTAAAGGTGATAATTTTTTAAATATTGTCGGAAAATTTAATTTAAATGAAGTTGAGTCTTTATCAGAGTTAGTAACGAGTTTAAAAGAAATAGAAATTCAGTTAGGTCGTCAGCGAGCTGATAAAAAATTTAGCGCCAGAACGATTGATATTGATGTTTTGTTGTACGGTGATATGCAGACGGATTCACCAGTCGAATTGCCAAGGGGCGAGATTTTAGAAAATGCCTATGTATTATGGCCGTTGAGTGAGCTTGCGCCGGACTTGAAACATCCTGTGAATGGGAAAAATTATCGGCAATTGTGGGCTCAGTTTGATAAGTCTGTACAGAGTTTAGAGCCTATAAAATTGAGTTAGTTTTTGTTGTTTTGAGAGTCTTCAGATGAAAGTTTTACTAATATGTTTAGTGATTTTTCCTAGGTTGGTTTATGCTTGCCTTCCTTGTGTTGAAAATCATCAACCTTATGAATTAGTCGCATATACCGAGCCTTTGTGGATGGAGAGAGAAGTTCCTAAGAATAAAGTTGGAAAAATAAAAGCCCTATTTGACTTGTCTCCTCTAGGTAAACCCATTAATGTTAAAATATTGAAAATTAATCCGGAAAATTTAAATCGAGATAAACTGATTCGCTCGATTCAGGCGGCTCTTTTTTCTCTTGAAACTGTTGACTGCTTGGAAAAAGAACGAGCGCTTAATAAAAATATTGAGCATACCTTTATACTGACATTTGATAATATGTTGTAATTTAGATGGCTGACTAAATGTACATCCCTCTCCCACCATCAACAGAAATCAAACTACCCGTCGTATAAACCGCATCAATCAACAAATAAGCAACAGTTTTACTAATGTCGTTAGGAGTACCTTGTCGTTTTAAGGCGGTATTTTCAATGATCGATTTTTGATATAGCTCATCAGAGTCATTTTCTGGCCACAAAATCGCACCCGGTGAAACGGCATTCACTCTTACTTTTGGTGCAAATTCATAAGCCAGCTCTTTGGTCGCTTCGAGCAGCGATGTTTTACTCGCAACATAATCACAATGATCTGCTAATCCTCTTTCGGCGTATATGTCTATAATATTTATGGCTGAACCTCTGTTTTTTTCTAAGTAAGGAAATGCAGCTTTAAGGAGTTTAATTGGCTGAGTAAAATTGATCTGTAATAATTGATTAAGCTCCGTTGTTGGTGTTTCTAAAAACGGAGTTGGATAAAATATTGAAGCATTATTGACTAGATAGTCGAGTCGATTAAAATGTCCGATAACTTTGTTAATAAGTGTATTGGCAGCATCAATATCTTTAAAATCAGCTTGAAAAACGCCAGCGCTATTGTTTCTTTTAGCGTTCAATTGTTCACATAACGAATTGGCTGCATCAATTGATTCTCCACAATGAATGGCGATATCGATACCTTTGGCGTGAAGCTCAACCGCTATATTTTTTCCCAACCGATGAGCAGCGCCAGTAATTAACGCGACTTTTTGTTTGTTTATCATAGATATCAATAACAAAAACTTATAAGATCCATTATCGCTCAAATCATGAGCCATAGACAATAGACAGCAATAACAAGAGACAACAAAGATAAGCAAGATGAATCAAAGCTCAAACCCATTACAGTCGTTTGATATTTCTGAAGAAGGCAAGGCTATTCAGACTAATCTGTCTTCAAAAATACAATCGGAAATTATTGAGCAAGGAGGAAAAATACCGTTTTCTAAATTTATGCAGATGGCACTCTATCAGCCAGAACTTGGTTATTATCAAAACAACTTGCATAAATTCGGAGAGAAGGGCGATTTTATCACCGCTCCTGAAATGGGTAGTAATTTTGCGAAATGTTTGGCAAGTGGTTTAGTGGACTTTATTTCTTCCGGTAACGGCAATTTGAGATTGATGGAAATTGGCGCAGGGAGTGGTATTTTAGCGGCAAATCTATTGGACGAACTTAAACATCTCGGCGCATTACCAAATCAATATCTTATTTTAGAGCCTTCAGCAGAATTACAAGCGCAACAAAAATCTCTTTTACTCTCAAGACACCGTGAGTATTTCGAAAACATTATCTGGATTTCAGAATTACCAGAAGATTTTCGGGGCATTATTCTAGCCAACGAGGTGGTGGATGCTATTCCCTGCGAAAGAATGGTCAGAAAAGACAGCCTATGGCGAAAGCTCGGCGTGAGTTATAAAGGTGGAGAATTTGTCGACTGTCTATTAGATGAGGTAAAGGTTGACGATCTACCTGAAAGTTTAAAGACAACTGGATATTTAGGCGATTATCCCGAAGGTTATATGGCCGAATATCGACCTTTAGTAAAAGGTTGGATTAGAGCTATATCTAACTCTTTAAAGCAAGGGGCGATTATATTATTCGATTACGGTTACGCTGAATCTGAGCTGTATCATCCACAAAGATTGGCAGGTAGCTTAACTTGTTTTATCAACCACTATTCTCACTCTGATCCTTATCAGTATATTGGTTTACAAGACATTACCGCACACGTAGATTTTACACAGATAGCCCAAACTGCACATGAATTTTCTTTAGAAGTTGAAGGTTATACGACTCAAGCTGGCTTTTTGTTAGAAAATGGAATAATAGAAATTAGCGAAAAACTAGCTAAAAATGAGTCAGAAGAACAAAGATATAAGCGCAGCCAAGAGTTACAAAAATTATTGATGCCAGGGCAAATGGGCGAGGTGATTAAAGTGATTTTATTGAGTAAAAATTTAGAACCTGAGATCAAGGGACTTAGTTTGCAGGATCATTTGCATCGGTTGTAGAGTGTATAAGGGTGGGCAAAAATAAATCCCCCCTTTGTGAAGGGGGGATTCAAAACAATGTTGAGGAAAAAACACAATCCATGAAATACAAAATAATACTCACAATTATACTCTTGATCGCCAGCCCTTGGGCGCAGGCGGCTGAACTAGTTGCGTGGAAAAGCTACTTGGCGGTTGTCATGGGGATCGCGTTAGTCGCTGGAACGATTTTGAGTCTTAAAAATGAAAAAGCAGAAAGTCGAGCATCGAAGATATTGCTCGCCGGCTTATATTTTTGGGTGATAACCTTTGCTGAGTTGATTATACTGGCGCTCATTTATCAGTTCACCAAATAATGGGAAAATAACCTATGGATTGGCTGCAAGCCGTACTCTTAGCAATCCTTCAGGGACTCACCGAGTTCCTTCCAATTTCAAGTTCAGCTCATTTGATTCTACCTTCTCAGCTTTTTGGTTGGGTCGAGCAAGGGCTTGCATTTGATGTAGCTGTCCATGTTGGTTCGTTGTTAGCGGTGTTGATTTATTTTCGTAAAGAAGTCAGTCGCATGACCATTGCGTGGTTCGCTTGGGTGTTTAAAAGTGAAAAGTCGAGTGATGGTCGACTAGCTTGGGCAGTTTTGTGGGGAACGATTCCAGTTGGATTGGTGGGGTACATTTTTAATCATTTTAAGATTGTTGATAATTATTTACGTGCGACCGAAGTCATTGCGGCGACTACTGTCATTTTCGCCTTGGTGCTTTGGTGGGCTGATAATCGAGCACAACAAGAGAGAGATGAGCATACCTTAGGCATTATAGATATTTTGTTTATCGGTTGTGCTCAGGTAATGTCTTTAGTGCCGGGGACTTCTCGTTCGGGGATCACAATGACTGCGGGTTTATTACTCGGTCTCACTCGCATAGCTGCTGCAAGATTTTCATTTTTATTGTCAATTCCAGCAATCATATTACCTGGCGGGCTAAAGTCTTATGAGCTTGCTACAGACGAATTGCCAGTCGATTGGATGATGATTATGCTCGGCGCGGCGGTATCGGCGGTGGCGGCTTTAACCTGTATTCATTTTTTCTTAATTTTGTTAGAAAAGGTTGGTTTTAAGCCGTTTATTTTTTATAGATTGGGACTTGGGATCGTTTTAGTCTTTATGATGCTTTAAGCCTCGATTGATCCATCCGTTAGCACCACAAAGTAATAATTAGTGAGTTAGGCTATCAATTGGTCTCATTGTAGTGATTGACTCACTTTGACACATATTATTGGTTAGATTTAACCAGTCTTAGAACTGTCAATTTGTATTAATAACAAAAAATATAATAAAGAATTTATCTGCTACTCTTAAATAGGACAAGCGAATCACGGTTCGTTAAGAGTAAATAACAGATGAACGCCTTAAATAAAATAAAATTTATTATATTAATGACGCTTTTGGCTTATTTGCCAACCCATTCTAACGCGGAAACTAAAATCGACCTTAGTTATTATTTCGATTCGAGAGATTTCAATACCTTCGCGTTTTTTATACAGAACCCAAAACTGGGAGACGATTTCTCACTTTGGGGTTTCTCTGACTTTCACTCAGCACAAAATAATAAAAACAAACAATTTCAAATAGATAGAACATTTTCTGAGTATCGGCTTAGCCATTCGAAACTGTCTGATTGGACAGGTATCAAAGGATTAGGCTTGCAAATTGAATATGATTATTCGACTCCAAGTAACTCTCAGGTTTGGCGCGCGGGGCTAACTTATCAACTTCCTGCTAGTAAGCGCTTAAAAGCCCAATTACGCCTTTTTCCCGCTCAAAACACACGAGACGAGCAAGTAAGCTTAGGTTATTTTTATAAAATTACTGACGAAATCAACATAACAGGATTTGCGGACTATAATTTGAGAGAAGATAAAAAGAATCAATGGGTAATAGAACCGCAACTAAATTATAAGTTAGCTAAAGATATCGGGTTAATTGTCGAGTATCGTTACAATGGTTTTGAACGAGATAATCCGAACCTTGATGGCTCAGGCTGGGCTATCGGAATAAAATGGAAAGTACTGTAAAAAATGAAATTTTCACCATTTAACAATATTTTTACTGTTGCCATTTTAGTTGTCTTTTTGCTTAATGGCTGCGAAAAGAAACCATTAAACGAACAGAAAAAAAACCAAAGCGAATTGATTGTTCTACGTTTTGGACACGATTTATCTGAAGATAGTGCGCAACACCTTGCCGCAGTAAAATTTGCCAAAGAAGTTAATCAAAAAACAGCGGGAAAGATTGAAATCAATATTTATCCAAATCAATCTCTCGGGACGGATCGACAAATGTTGGCAATGGCGCAACAGGGAGAGCTCGACTTTATATTGACTCCAACGGCTAAACTGTCTCACGTTATCCCAGAGTTACAAATTTTTGACCTACCTTTTCTTTTTCCAGATACCAAAACAGCACACAAAGTATTAGATGGTACTGCGGGAACAAAGCTGTTGTCCAAACTCAAAGAGTATAATTTAATTGGTATTGGCTTTTGGGAAAGTGGTGTTAAACAACTAACCCTCAATAAACCCATCGCAACAATTGAAGATTTTAAAAATACTCGATTCCGAATCATGGAAAGCAATGTGCTGCGCGATCAATTTTCTACTTGGGGGGCTGAGAGCATCGTTATAGACTTTGGAAAAACATATGATGCGTTAAAAAATAATATTGTAGATGGACAAGAAAACCCTTTGAACTCTACCATCAGTATGAAATTTCACCAAGTACAAAAATATCTTTATCTAAGCAATCACGGTTACCTGGCACAACTGCTAGCGGTATCACAGTCGACCTTTGATAAGCTCTCTAATAAACAGCAGGAAATTATTATTCAAAGTGCACTTAATGTCACTCCTTACCAGCGTACAGAATCGCAAAAAAGGCATGATCACTTACTCAATCACCTAAAAACACTGCCAATTCAAGTTGCGGAATTACCAACGGGTCTAAAATCTGTTTTACAAGAAAAATCGAGAAATTTGTTAGAAAGTTATCGAATGATGTTTGGTACTGAAATCGTGGAGCAAGTTTTACAGGCTATAGATGAAGATAAAATTTTTAAAGAGAACGAGTTAGTTATTGCAATCGATGCAGATCTAAGTGGCAACTCCGCTCTGTCAGGTCTGGCTATTAGAAGAGGCGTTGAGCTTGCAATCGCAGAGATAAACCAGCAAGGGGGCGTTTTAGGTAAAAGGCTAGTATTGACTGCTCGAGACAATTCGATGATACCTGCAAGAGGGTTAGACAACTTAAAGCGTTTTTCTGAGATTCCTAACCTCGTGGCTGTCTTTGGTGGTATTAGTAGTCCAGTCGTTTTAGCTGAATTGGAGTTTATCCATAAAAATAAACTAATATTTTTAGATCCATGGGCTGCCGCTACTCCCATTGTCAATAATGGTTATGTACCTAATTATGTTTTTAGGGTTTCAGTGCGCGATGAATTTGCAGCTGAATTTCTAACAAAACATGCGCTGAATGTTTCGTCAAAAGTTGGTTTATTGCTTGTTAATAACGGATGGGGGCGAAGTAATCATAAAGCACTAATGAATGCACTAAACCAAAATAATTTTCAACCCGCGAAAACGGAGTGGTTCGAATGGGGTAAAGATAGTTTCGGAGATACAATCGAAAAGTTATATGAGGCGGGTGTTGAAGTTATTATTTATGTAGGAAACCCAGTGGAAGCGGCCAAAATAGTGCAAGAAATCAGCCGAAAAAGTAACCCTATCCCAATTATTTCTCATTGGGGGATCACTGGTGGAAAATTTACTCAGCTCGTAGGCAAAGACTTAGATAAAGTTGATTTAAGGGTGTTGCAAACCTTCAGTTTTGTTGACAATAAAGACATAAAAGTAAAAGCATTTGTAGAAGGGTATAAAGCCAAATATTCGGTTTCAAGCGCAAAAGATATTGTCGCTCCGGTTGGCACTGCACATGCCTATGATCTTACTCATTTATTAGCGAAGGCAATTAAACTCGCCAACTCAACTGAGCCAGAAAAAATCCAACATGCTTTAGAATCTATAACCTACCATTCTGGTTTGGTCAGAGACTATAGCCCGCCTTTTAGCAAACAACGGCACGATGCGCTTGATCTAAGTGATTTTATTCTGACACATTATAAAAATAATCGCTTAGTACCATTTCTAAACAATGAAACTAGAAAATAAAGATAGTATTGCCTTTCGCTTTACTTCAACCATTTCAATGATGATGATGGTTTTTTTTATTATTTTGGTAGGTGGCTCACTGGTTATTGAGATAACAAAACTCAACCAGCAAATGAAAGATAACTTATTAAAACAAGCACAATCAAATATTCAAATAATTGATATTAATCTTAAGAATATTGCCAAATCAATTGAAAGGATTGGTGCTAGCTCTTTGGCTATCAACAATCTGATTGACTTAAACAGACGATCGTCTTTTTTTAAATATACACTGGATGACTTGACCAGCTACAAGGAAATTCAGGATGCTGTTGTATTTGATTTTTCAGGTCAACTGATCGAGCAATCCAATGATGGTTCTAGTTGGTTTAGTCCAAAGCTCGTTCGACATAATATTTCATCTGGGAAAAAAGCCATGCGTTTTGATGACGGATCGTTTTATATTATCCAGCCTATCGTTTACTACGATACCACTCAAGGCGGGATCGCTGTTAAAGTCGATGCCCGCTCATTAATTACCACTTCCATTAAAACCGAGTTTGATAGCTATCAATTTTCCATTGCCAATAACTGGGTGGACTCTAACCTCACTGAGAGGGCTTCTGAAGAACAAATATTACAGACATCCAAGCCCTCTGAGGATTCTTCTCTTTATCCATTTGATACTCAGTTAACCCTTGGATTATCAAAATCTCGCTCCGCCAGTGAAATTAATACACGACTAGTGATTTTTGGGATATTCGGTTTGCTTGGGGTGATCCCTATATTAATTGTTGCAAGGCGGGTTGGGCTCAAAATGGCGACACCTTTAATCAATCTAGCCAAACAAATCGAGAATCAAGCCTATCCAGTCTCACCTGTTGGCACTGGCGACGAATTAGAGCTACTGGCAAAAAGCTTTGATCAAGCGACGTTAAAGTTAATGAACTCTAACACGGAGCTTGAAAATAAAGTTAGTGAAAGAACTCAAGAGCTCATCTATGCGAAAGATTTAGCTGAACAAGCACTGCAAGTCAAGAGTGAATTTCTGGCGAGCATGAGCCATGAAATTCGCACCCCCATGAACGGGGTGCTGGGCATGCTAGGCTTGTTGCTCAATAGTCAACTGGACAAAGAGCAACGTCATCGCGCAACGGTGGCTCAGGGCAGTGCTCGCTCTTTACTTAACTTGATTAACGACATACTTGATTTTTCTAAAGTCGAAGCGGGGAAGCTCGATCTGGAGGAGCTCGATTTTGATCTTCGTGGGATGTTAGGTGATTTTGCAGAAGCGATGGCTTTTCAAGCGCAAGATAAAAATCTGGAGTTGCTTCTGGATACGATCGATATTGATCACTCCATGGTCATCGGTGACCCAAATCGATTACGCCAAATCTTGACCAATTTGGTAAGCAATGCCATTAAATTCACTTCTCAAGGTGAAATAATCATTCGGGTCAACTGTCAGTCATTGAATGGGCAGCAATTGCAGTTACGCTGTAGTGTTACAGACACTGGTATTGGTATACCTAAAGACAAGCAAGCTGAATTATTCGATTCATTTTCTCAAGTAGATAGTTCCACCACCCGTAAATTTGGCGGAACCGGGCTAGGTCTTGCTATAGTAAAAAAACTCTGCGAACTAATGGGGGGAAGCATCAATGTTAGTAGTGAGAACGGAAAGGGTAGCTGTTTTGAAGCAGTTGTGAAACTGAAAATAAGCCCGCAGTCGCAACTAGTGGTGCCGCCAATCGATATGAGGGCAGTTAATCTTCTGGTCGTTGATGACAATAAAATCGCTCGAGAAGTACTTGCAAGCCAACTAGAACACTGGGGAGCAAACGTGGTTGCGGTTGCAAATGGCGAACAAGCAATACAGGTTTGTAAAGAGCGAGATCAACACCAAGATGTGGCATTTTTTGATTTGGCTTTTTTGGATATGAACATGCCAGGTATGAACGGCGCTCAATTGGCACAAACGCTAAAAGCCGAGCGACGTTTTAATTCCATGAAATTAATAGTAATGACCGCGAGCGGATCTCAAAATGAAGGACAAGACTTTCTTGCGCTGGGAGCGAATGGTTATTTTTCCAAGCCAGTTACAACATCTGATCTATTTGACGCCTTAGTCGTTTTAAATGAAGACCAAGATGCATCACCACAAAGCGGGCAACAAGTGTCTAGCGACTCTCTGAAATCATCTAACAGTAATAAAGGAGCGATAGGAAGTCCACATATTTGGGCGAAAAATGCCCGTATATTGTTAGTAGAAGATAACGAAATAAACCAACTAGTGACTGAGGGGATACTGAATGCCATGGGGTTACAGGTCGATATTGTTGATAATGGTCTGAAGGCGCTGGAGTGCCTGCAACAAACGCCTAAAGATCTACCTTACCACTTGATTATCATGGACTGCCAAATGCCAGAAATGGATGGTTATGAGACCAGTCGCGAGATTTGCTCGGGGCGAGCTGGTGAGCAAAATAAATCGATCCCCATTGTGGCGATGACAGCAAATGCGATGGAAGGTGAGCGGGAAAAATGTTTCGATGCAGGAATGGCTGATTTTTTACCTAAACCGATTGAACCAGAAGATGTACTCGCTATGCTCCAAAAATGGCTGCCAACCGAACAGCCTTAGTGGTACAACTTGAAGTAGAATTGGGTATAAATGATTTCATCCTAAATCGACCATGAAAAGACCTTAGCTAGCTGTCGCGGCGATACAGGTGTTTAACCAAACTAACTCTTTGGCGGTGGATCTCTTTACCGATTTGTGCGCCAGTGTAACCTGCTTCGACAATTTCTTTAGTCGATATATTCTGGCAAGTTAGATGCGCTTTTCTCATTATATCTGATTGAGGATAATCTCTTTTTTCAAAGCCCGTTCTACCTCGATAATCAGCTTCGCAGGCGATCAATAGTTGCTCAAATCTTTCAGGTTTTCTAAAAGCATCCGTTCTTTCTAATACCTTAACAATGGTTTTAGGAGTGAGATCTTCAACTCGATGCAAATGAAGGTGAAACTCGCTGACAATTTTTGCTAGCTGAACATACACCATTGGCGCTTTTATTCGAGAGCTCATTTTTTCTATAACGGTAACGCCTTCTTTTTCATGTCCCCGATGACTTGGCCATTGTTCATGTGGTGTTTCGCCCTTTCCAAGATCGTGACAAAGTGCTGCGTATCGTGTAACAGAGTCTTCGGTTAACAAAGCACATTGTTCTAAAACCATCATGGTATGAACGCCGGTATCGATTTCTGGATGCCACTTTTCAGGATTAGGGATCCCCCACAGGCAGTCTATTTCGGGAAACCAATCAACCAAACCGCCACAATCTTTAAGTGTTTGAAAATAAATTTGAGGTGATTTTTCGCCAAGTGCTCTGCTGGTTTCTTTCCAGATCCTTTCTGCGTTAAGTGCTTTTAGTTCACCTGACTTTGAAAGTTGGATCATTAATTCTTTAGTTCCGGGAGCGATGGTAAACCCTAAATGATGATATCGAGCAGCAAATCGTGCCACTCTAAACACTCTCAATGGATCTTCAGAAAATGCAGGCGAAATGTGGCGTAAGATTTTATTTTCTAAATCCTGTTTGCCATTATACGGATCGAATAAACGTTCATTATCGTCCAAAGCCATTGCGTTGATGGTTAAGTCTCTACGAATGAGATCATCTTCTAGACTAACCTCTTTAGAGGTAAAAACCTCAAATCCGTAATAACCAGCGCCAGATTTTCGCTCTGTTCTTGCAAGAGCGTATTCATCACCAGTTTCAGGGTGTAAAAAGACAGGAAAATCTTTACCAACTTGCTTAAAACCTTTATCAATCAGATCTTTAGGGGTAGCACCTACGACTACCCAATCTTGTTCAATAACAGGATAATTAAGCAGTTTGTCTCTTACTGCACCGCCAACCAGGTATATTTGCATACTTCGATTTTGTTGATTATTTAATAAATCTAAAGTTAAATGGGTATTGATATCCAACGCCCTCACTAGCTTTGATTGCTGCGATAATAATGACTACTAACTCAAAAATTGCCAACCCGGTAACCAAGAAAAAGCCGATGACCACAAACATCAGTATAAAAGAGATAAAGAATGCGATAGCCATGGTTATTTGGAAGTTGAGAGCTTCTTTACCATGATAATCGATGTAAGCCGATGTGTCTTTTTTCATAAGCCATATGACTAACGGACCGATAATAATACCAAAGGGGATAATCAAACCGGCAAAAGCCGCTAAATGACAGAACATTGCCATTTGTTTTTCGTCAGGGCTAGGTGAATTTTCGATTGGAGAGTTGTCGGTTTCTTCTTGACTTGGTGTAGTCTTGTCGCTCATTATGCTTCCTAATTCGGGATATAGAACAAGACTACAATATACCTCTATTTGAGATCTTCTCCAAATATTAGAATCAATAACTCAATAAATTATGTATTTAGACCATTTTTCACTTAACGAACGACCTTTTTCGATTTCCCCTGATCCTCGGTTTCTCTTTATGAGTAATCGCTATCGGGAAGCGTTGGCTCATTTAACCTACGGCGTTGAAGATGGAGGTGGTTTTGTACTGCTCACTGGTGAAGTCGGAACGGGCAAGACAACGGTTTGTCGATGTTTGTTGCAACAATTACCAGAAAAAACTCGATTGGCATTTGTGCTTAATCCTAAATTAAATAGTTTAGAATTATTAGCAACTATCTGTGATGAATTGCATATCGAATATCCCGAAAATTGCGACAGTCTAAAAACACTGACTGACAAGATTAGCGAGTATTTACTCAGCTGTTATGAGCAAGGACTCAGTGTGGTGGTCATGATTGACGAAGCACAAAATATCGACACAGAAGTGCTTGAACAGATCCGGTTATTAACTAATTTGGAAACCAACCAAAAAAAATTATTGCAAATTATCTTGGTTGGACAGCCGGAACTCCAGGAAAAACTTGCGCAAAGAAATTTACGTCAACTCGCTCAAAGGATCACCGCCCGATACCATTTAAGACCGCTCAATTTAAAAGAGACAATGGCGTATGTGCTTCATCGGATAAGAATTGCTGGGAGTCGCAAGAATCTTTTTACTCGAAAATCAATCGAATTACTTCACACTAAAACTTCCGGTATACCAAGGTTAATCAACACTATTTGCGACAGAGCTTTGGTTGCTGCGACCAGTCGAAATAAAGTGCAGGTCGATCATCGAATTATGCGTGATGCGATCCATGATGTACTAGGTGGCGATGGTCATCCAGATCAAGTGGCAAATTCGTCCAAAGTAAAATGGCTTAAATGGGGAGCAGTCAGTTTGTCGATTGTTATTGTTTTAAGTTTGGCATTTTGGCTAGGACAAATTTCAAATAAAATTAAAATCAATAAAATAACCAGCAACCAGGAAAATCTTCAATCATCTATAGATTCTGATTCTAAAAAAAATGATCTCGAAACAGATAGGTCGTCAAACCAATTACATATGTCATTACTGGATAAAATGCTTGCCGATGAGCGATGGGATACTAATGGTAATAGGTCTATGAAGCAATTGATGTCATTGTGGCAAGTCGAATATATGCCGTTAACCGATGGTAATGGATGTGAATTCGCAGCGAGTTATGGTTTGTTATGCCAGTCTATGCACGGAAACTGGCAACAACTTCGACAATATAATCGACCGGCAATTTTAAAGTTTTCGGCAGGTTTACAAGGCAAATTTTGGGGTACATTAAAAAAAATTTCTGGATTAGAGGCTACTCTTTTATTCGGAGAGAATGAGGTAAAAATTCGAATTGATGAACTGTCAACTGTTTGGACCGGCGAGTACAGATTGTTATGGCAAGCACCTGAAGGATATCAAGGCGATATTGGATTCGGAGAGCAGGGAAAAGCAGTGAGTTGGTTAAATAATAAAATGCAACAGTTGATTAATGACAAGCTGTCAACTTCGCAAGTTTTCGATAAAGCTTTGCAAGAAGCGTTAAAAACTTATCAACGCCAACGAAATATTAATGCCGATGGTATTGCTGGAATGCGAACGATTTTAACCATCAATAGCGAAACTCTGGTTGGCATTCCGCTGTTGCAAGAACTTTAACCCGGTATTGTTGTTATGTACGCGTTATTATTGAGAAATCAGTCATGTCAATATTATTAGAATCACTTAATCAATCAAAAAAGAGTCCAAACAACGAAATTCCCAGTCTCGATGATTCTCATTTTGACGATGATATGCTTGGTGATGAATGGTTGTTGAGAAAGGTAATGTTTTGGAAAGTGGTTTCTGGATTGTTGTTAATCGCGCTAATGGCTAGCTGGATCTTGTTTTATTACTTTCCTAAAGCAGTCATTGAGCTCCCTGAGGTACACAGCGACACTGGCAATCAAGATAAACTGGTTCGCTCTCAACCTCAACCAGAAAAGAAAATTGTGGTAGACGCCATTGAAATTGAAAGACCAATGTATCAACCAAAAAAAATTGAGAAACCAGTAATCGATAACACCGAAGAGACCGGCGAACCTGTAAGAATAGTCAAATCTATTGATTCAAACGATTTAGGTAAGAGTAATAAAGTGGTTGAATTTGAATCTTTACCTGAACCTATTCTAAGAGAAATGCCTGAACTCGAAATAAGTTCTTATGCTGTTTCCAATAACGTCAAGAAAAGCTTTGTGGTTTTAAATGGTGCTTTTTATGGAGTAGGTGAAACCATTGCGCCTCATCTGGTATTAATGTCCATAAATAAAGAAGGTATCGTGATCAAATTTAAGGATCAATTAATTAGTAAAAAATACAGCTTGTGATAATTGGTATTTTATAAGACAAATGACTGCCAATATTTTCTTTAAAAAATTAAAAATATTTTTTATTAGAGTGGTGATTCTATTTTTTGTCTTTACATTTTTTCTATTTATTTACCTTGATTCGAAAGTAAAGGATGAGTTTAATCAACAAGCTTGGGATATTCCAGCCAAAGTTTATGCGCGCTCACTATCCTTTACTGTCGGGCAGTCACTTATTTTTTCCGAATTAATTCAAGAGCTTAATCTACTCGGTTATCGCCATGTGATAAAAGCTGTTGCGAGTGGAGAATATGAAGCTTATCAACAGACTCTAGTGATCCATACGCGCCCATTTAAGTTTTGGGATGGTGATCAAGGTTCACAAATTATTCAATTGACGATTAAGAATGATCGGGTGAGTTTACTCAAAGACTTTTCATCAAATAAAAGTATTAATTTTTTGCGTCTTGATCCGTTATTGCTTGGTAATATACAAGTGAATCCCAATGAAACCAATCAAGACCGACAACTTGTTCGTCTTGAGCAACTGCCTGAAAATTTTATTGCTGTTTTGTTAGTCACGGAAGATAGAGATTTTTATGAGCATTGGGGATTATCGTTAAAGGGAATTGCGCGCGCGTTATGGAGTAATATTAGTCAGGGTGAAGTTAAACAGGGAGGAAGTACCTTAACTCAGCAATTGATAAAAAATCATTTTCTTTCCAATGAAAGAAATTTATGGCGAAAAAGTCGGGAAGCCATCATGGCGATACTTGCCGAGCACCATTATGATAAAAACACCATTTTGCAAGCGTATATTAATGAAGTGTACTTAGGACAAAATCGAGATTCTGCCATTCATGGGTTTGCGCGAGCGAGTGAATATTATTTTGATCGACCTTTGTCCAAAATAAGCTTGTCTCAAATCGCATTATTAATTGGAATGGTTAAAGGGCCTTCTTACTATAATCCTAGAAGACATCCTGAAAGAGCAAAGAAAAGAAGGGATCTTGTGCTTTCTTTAATGGCTGAGCAGGGACTACTCGATCAGGAGCACTTACAGGAAGCACAATCTAAAACTTTGATGGTTGTTAAAAAACCGCCCATAAGAACAAGTCGTGTTCCAGCATTTATGGGATTAGTAAAAAAAGAATTGTCGGTAGATTACAGTCCATCATCGTTAAAAAAAGACGGTTTAAAATTATTTACAAGTCTTGATCCTATATTACAAGATAAAGCCGAAAAAGCATTGAGCAAACGTTTAGCATTGATTGATAGAAATAATTCCAAAGAAAATAAAAGCCTTCAAGGTGCCATTATTGTCAGTGATATTGCTAGTGGAGAAATTCAGGCGGTTGTAGGAGATAGGCAACCAAATTACGTGGGATTTAATCGAGCTATTGATGCATACAGGCAGACGGGATCAATTATCAAACCTTTTGTCTACTTGAGCGCGTTACAAAAGCCAGAGAGTTTTAATCCGATAACGCCAATCAAAGATCAATCGTTTTCGTTAACGGGAACTGATGGTAGCGTTTGGTCACCGAAAAATTATGACAAAAAAGAACACGGGAATAACGACGGAAATATTCCGCTAGCTGAAGGTTTGGTCAACTCCTATAACTTAGCCACCGCGCAACTAGCAATGCAAACGGGTATTGATGATATTGTGGATACAATTACCAATATGGGATTTGAAAGAGATTTAGCCGCTTTTCCATCCATAGCGCTTGGCAGTAAAGAAATGTCACCTTTAGAAGTTTTAACCTTATATCAAGGGTTAGCTAATCGCGGCTTGTCGATTAAGCCTCAAGCACTCATTGCCGTTCAAGATCAGTATGGAAATTTATTAAATCGATACGCGCGCAAAAGTGAACAAGTGGTGGAGCAGGAAGCCGCCTTTATTGTTCGCTATTTATTATCGCAAGTAACCAAAAGAGGCACAGCAAAATCGCTCAGTTGGACTTTTCAGAATTTAGATTTAGCAGGAAAAACCGGTACAACGAATGATTTACGAGATAGTTGGTACGCAGGTTTCGATAATAATAATTTGGCAGTCGTTTGGTTGGGGAACGATGATAATCAGCCAACAGGATTGACTGGCGCGAGTGGTGCTCTGTTAGTTTGGACGGATCTTTTTAAACAAATAAAAATGGAAAGCTTGGATTTATCTCCACCAACTGGAATTAAATTTGGTTATAAAAATGATGGTTTTTTTGCGAGCTTTAAAAGTTGTGAAAATAAAAACTTATTGCCATTTTATCGTAATGAACTTCCAAATGATTTTGTGGTTTGTGATTTTTAAACCTAAAAAAGGTTCTTGTTTTTCAGGACTTAGGTTGTTTATTTCCCCGTTACTTTTTAGAAATTCGTCTTCTAAAAAATAATCCTAATAAAATTAATCCAATACCTAATGAGCCGCCACTAGAACTACTTGTCGGTGGGGGAGGTGGGGGATTAATCGTGCCGCCACCGGTATTTCCTCCTGAACCGTTACCATTTGCAAATGCTGAACAAGACGCCACGTTGGTTGAAGGTGTATAACCAGATGGTGCGGTATTATCTTTCAATACGAATAACCCATAATTGATATCACTAACTAGCAAATTACCACTGGCTAAATAAGGGTAGGTTCCCCACGCTCCATCAAAATTTGCACTGTTTGCTGACGGAACGACAAAAGTATCAAAAAAGCCAGCCATAGAAATGTCGTTCGGGTCAGTGACATCTAAAACCGTCAATCCCGAGCGATAGTTGCTCATATAATATCGATTTCCCTTGGTAAATCCATTGTGATCGATTGACTGATCGGGACCTGTCCATGTTGAAGTCACCGTCGGACTAGCGAGATCAGAAATATCTAGTGTTCGTAAAGTGGTATTTAGTCCGAGATCTTTTTCATCTAGTTCATCTTGAATGAAAATGAAATTTTTATCCGCAGACCACCATCCAGAGTGAGTATAACTTGCTCCATTGTATGGCGTTGAGCTTATTCTTGATGGAATTGTTTTATCGGTCATGTCCCAAATATCAACACTATTTTCATTAAAGTCTATCAACAATTCACAAGGATTATGACCCGCAGCGCATTGCGATGTTCGGCTATCAGTAATTACCATTGTGGTCGCGTCATGAACATAACCTGTGCCAACCGGTGGAGTCGTTAATAGATTTGGCTTGCTAGGAATGGCTAAAGAAAATACCCGATATGCCCCGCTAGAACGATTTGAACCAGCTATATAAATAAAGGGCTCCATATTTGGCAGCGCTGCGTTAGTGGTGTAATCCACATTTGCCAGATAAACATTATGGGCTGTTGTAAATTCACTGACCGTAGTTTCCAAATTGATGCTGTTTGGCAAATCGTTAAGATTAATAACCTGTAATCCTTGGCTGGTTTCAGTGGTGACATAAGCCCAGGCATTGTAGTCTCCAGAGCTATCATCTTGGCACTGATAAACTTTAATATCTCTCCAAACTGAACCGTTTCCAGAGATGGTTCCAACTTCTGTTGGTGAGCTTGGGTCTGTGACATCGACAATCGCCGTTCCGTTCTGTAATCCTATTAGCGCATATTCTCGATTATCGTTTAAATTGGTAAAACCCCAAATATCATTGGCACTCGATGGGTTAGATGAAAACATATTGAGTGGCATATGAGAAAGCATATCAATGTTTTGGCAATCATAAGTGCCCGCTTTTCCAGCGGTGCAGGTTTCCGATCCCTCACGTTTGGTCGTGATTTTTTGATAAGTGTCGAGTAATTGCCTTTCTTTTATTCCGAGTTTTATTGCGGCACCTTTTTTGTCTTGTACTAGATGAAACCCACGTTTAGCCAACCGATCGCGATACTGCGCAGGAATACCTGTAATAGTTGTCAGATTTTTATTGGCATCTTTTTGTCGAAACTTTGTTTTTTCGGCATAACCACCTTCAACGATAACCATGTCAGATAGCAGATAAAAAATATCCAAGCTTTCCACTGCGTATTCACCGCTGGCAACAAAGACTTTATCGCCTTTGCCCGATTGCTGAACAGCATAATTGATGGTCGCACACGGGTGTAATGTCGAGCTACAGGAGCCTTCATCTTTACCAGTTGCACTCACATAACGAATAGGATGAGCACCGCTATGAGCTTGAACTGGTAATATTGGAATACTCAAAAAAGCGGTGACGAAAAGAGTGAGAGCCGTTTTGCTAGTCATTGTAAAATTCCTTGTGGAATCTAAATCTAATTGTGTGGAAGTTTTATCTAGCTCAAATGTAACAGTAAAATAGGGACTGCTTCAACCGAAATAATACCTTATTGCACAATTAGTGCTTATACTTTGATGATAGAAACTACAGGTTCGCATGTATGATGGATCTATTTATTACTGATTTGAAATATTTTATGACTTTTTTGTTAGATGAAAGACTCAGCAACGACAGTATCACCATCGGTCAATTTCCTTTATGTCGATTGTTATTGATGAACGACTCACAATATCCTTGGTTTGTATTGGTGCCAATGAGACCCAATAAAACAGAGATTTATCAGCTATCTGATAAAGATCAAAATCAGTTTTGGTTGGAGTCGAGATTGCTATCAACGGTGCTAATGGATATTTTTAAAGGTGATAAACTTAATATCGCAGCGATCGGCAATATTGTTTCGCAACTCCATTTTCATCATGTGGTTAGATTTAAAGGGGATGCTTGTTGGCCAAAACCTGTCTGGGGACAATTGCCGATGCAGGCGTATCAACCTGAGCAAATTGATGATATCCGGCAAAGTTTGCTCACGCCTCTTGGCGTTTTCGGTTTTGTTCGGTCATAATTCGATCTGAGAATTAATTTTCATAAATTGCCTAAAGGTAAAAAATTTTATTGTTCTATTTTCTTGTTTGTGCTATAAATCCGCGCCTTGATAAAAAGTCGATTTTAGACTATTTTCAAATATATCTTTTTAGGACAAGCAGAATTGAATAATCTGTTTAATATCAAATAGTTAAACTGGCGGAGATACGAATGCCAACCAAAAAGAAGCCTACGATTGCGACATCAACTACTCTTGGTAGCTTAGGAATTGAGCCTTATAAGGCAAAAAAATCCGAAGAATACATGAATGAAAATCAGACATCTCATTTTCGGGCAATATTAGAAGCATGGAAGACGCAGTTGATGGAAGAAGTCGATCGCACTGTGAGTCACATGAAAGATGAAGCCGCTAACTTTCCTGATCCTGTTGACCGAGCAAGTCAGGAAGAAGAATTTAGTATTGAGTTAAGAACAAGAGATAGAGAACGTAAGTTATTGAAAAAAATAGGTCAATCAATGCAGGCTATCGGTGATGAAGATTATGGTTATTGTGAATCTTGTGGTATTGAGATTGGTATCCGTCGTTTAGAAGCACGTCCAACAGCTACTTTATGCATTGACTGTAAAACACTCGACGAAATTAAGGAAAAACACGTTAATCGATAATTAATGTTGTTTTTTTATTTTATTTTTAATCAAGCGCCTATAGGCGCTTTTTTATTGAGCATTATTTATGTCCGTTTTAACCCGTATTTCATGTATCACGGGTATAGGTTAAACTTAATCAATGCCCAGTTCATCTAATAAACAGAGTCCAATAGGCGAAAAACAACCTTGGATTGGGCGATTTGCTCCAAGTCCCACTGGAAAATTACATCTTGGCTCCTTAGTTGCGGCTCTCGCAAGCTATATGGTCGCCAAACAACAAGGCGGTAAATGGTTAGTCAGAATTGAAGATTTAGATCCTCCGAGAGAAATTGAAGGTGCAACAAAGTCCATTTTAACCAGTTTAGAAGACTTTGGATTGCATTGGGATGGCAGTGTTATTTATCAAAGTCAAAGAAGTTCGATATATCAGCAAAGATTGAAGGAATTAATCTCGCTGAAGATCGTCTATCAGTGTGATTGTAGCCGCCGAATGATTGAAGCTCGAAATCACGGGATCTATGATGGTTTTTGTCGTTTGCGATCATTGCCGTCAAAAACAGATCAAGCGACCCGAATTAAATTTGAATCTGGTTTTGAATATTTTGATGATCATATTTTAGACCGTTGCCTATTTGATTCAGAAGCGGACAAACAGGATTTTATTATTAAAAGACGAGATGGCTTGTTCGCTTATCAGTTAGCGGTTGTTGCCGATGATATCGAGCAAAAAATTAATCACGTGGTCAGAGGGCAAGATATTTTGGACTCGACGCCAAGACAAAATTTTCTTTACCATTGCTTTGGTCATGCAGTGCCAGATTACTTTCATTTGCCATTGGTAACAGATAATAAGGGTATAAAATTGAGTAAACGATCGGCAGCGGAGCCAGTCAAAAAAAATCAAGCGTCAGCGCTTTTATTAAAAGCGTTACAGCATTTAGGTCAAGATATTGATCATCCTATGCAGGATGCAAAGCCGCTCGAAATTATTCATTATTATGAGAAGCATTGGCAAACTGAACAAATTAAGCAAACGAATGGAAATAAATTAGATTAGATCAAATTAGTCGGAGAAAATAAAGTCAATGGATATTAAATTATCAGTTTTTATTGCAACCAGTTTAGATGGTTATATCGCACGATACAACGGTAAGCTCGACTGGTTAGAAATGAATAGTAATAAAAGCAAAGTGGAAGATCTAGGGTACGATAATTTTTATGGCAGTATTGATTGTATCGTTATGGGACGAAATACTTTTGAAAAAGTAGTCTCATTTCCTGAATGGCCTTATCATAATAAACGCGTGATTGTACTTAGTCGTCGTTGGAAACAAATTCCTGATCAATTTGCCGAACTTGCAGAGTTATATTCGGGTAAAGTTGAATTACTCACAGTGGAGCTACAAAATCAAGGGGTAAGAAATGTTTATGTGGATGGTGGGGTCACTATTCAGTCGTTTATGCAAGCTGAATTACTCAGCGAAATAACCATCACCACTGTGCCGATCATTTTAGGAAAAGGTTTGTCCTTATTTGGAAATACTCGAGACGATTTAAAACTAGAGCTAATTCATTCTCGCTCTTTTGATTCTGGTTTTGTGCAGGCTAAATATCGGTTTATCAGATAATTCGAAATAGGTTTAAAAAAACTGAGCTAATACAAACTAAGCCCAATAAGGATTCTCTTTAAAAGCGGATTTTCGAGTTTCTTCTAAAGCATTCAAAATAGGGGCGTTACGTTTTTCTAACCATTCAGTTATTTCATCTTGAGAATGATTTTCTAACTGCAACTCGGCAATATATTGGTTCATTTGTAACTCTCGAATACCGTTAATGACATCAATCCAAGGTTGCCGATAAGTCAAACGTTTTTGGGAATCAAATAGACTACCAAAAAATAATCCTGTATCTAAAGCGCGCCTTAAATGAGCGACCTGCTTAAAATAATCTTGCGGTTGCATGTCTAACTTTGGTCCAAGCTCTCTTTTCAAATCTTTCAACATATGCTCTAATTGCCTACGAGCAAAGTCGATAATCGGTATATTCAAACTATCACGTTCATTTTCCGGAATATAATTCCGCCACTCCTTGTTGTATAACCATTGAGACATATTTAGCATCATTAAATTATATCTTTCAGTCGCCAGTAAAGATTTGAATTCTTCAATCATGCGAGCCGCCTCTGTTTGGATTTTTTGTTGTTGCTCTTCCACCAGATCCCAGTCGGCTTTTAATTTCAAATAACGAACCAAGTAGCGTTTATGTTTTGCGGCATCAACAATTGGTCGCATGGCTTCGCCTAACCAATCCCAACTACGCCGCAAATCTTTAGTGGCATTTCTTGGAATTAAACCGCCAAAAACTAAATAAATATGCTGCAAACTCATCAAGGCGCGATACATTTCTAAAATTGCACCATGGGCGTTATCTCGATTTAAAAAGAGTTCGTAGTATTGCCAGTGATTAAGAGATGAAAAACAAATTTGTTCAAATGCTTTTTCTGCTTCGATTCCTTGACTGAGCTCTGAGACCTGCAACACTTTTTGACGAGGATTAAATGTTTTACACAAGCTATACCCTCGTCTTGCTTTGCTGGCGTTCGATAAAGTGAGATCTAATTCTTTAATGAGATATCGACCAATCGCAAAAACATAATCTGCGCTTCCTTCTAGCAGTTCTAGTTCCACTTCACAAATTTGTTGCGAATTTTCGCCACAAATTATTTCTCCCAAATCAAGCGCTAATTCAATGCGGGTCGAGTCAGAAAAGGTCAATACGCAAGAGGCTCTATCGAAATTAGTTTCAAAACAAGGCTTAAATTCACCGCCATCTTCAAGGGCTTCTTCAACTAGGATTTGTAGGTATGGTTCTTGTATTTTACTAATATCTAATTGATTGGAGTCTAACTCGACTTCATCTTCGTTTCGTTGATGTAAACTACCAATGGCTTTACCGGAGGATTTTACAAACTGGATCAAACGATCATCGACTGAGCGAATGCGCATGCTTATTGCTAGCTCTCTTAGTTTGAATTCGCTATTATCGTAATAGACGTTGGCTAGATGCTTGGTTTGCCAAGGACTCTGTGACGAAATACCAGGTAGTTCTAAACTTTTGATTTTATTCAGTTTGTCTGGGAATGCAGATAATTTCAACTCTAATTCGGTGACCATCAATATAACCTTTTGGTATCACTTTTATGCTGCTATTTAACCATTCATTGAGTTCATTGTCATTCGAATTATCAGTTGGATAGGCTAATTTTTTGGCAAATTTTTCCGGTTTGGCTAAAAAAGTATTAGGAATAAAGTCTCTTTACTTGATAAAGAGGCTTTATTTCATGTTTTACAGGGGATACAATTTATCTCATACTTACCAAAATCTTATTTTATTGAGGCTTTTGAGCATGAAAAATACTCTAATTAGCATCCTGTATATTATTTGTGTTGTTAGCTTACCAATATCAGCAAAATCGGTTTATGTATATGACAAAGCAAAAATATTAGGGCGCTCAGGTCCATCTGATAGTTACAGGGGAGTCATCAATTTTCTTCCTGGAACTAAATTAGAAATCATCGGCGAAAATGTAGAAACTCAATATACTCAAGTGAGAGATCAAAAAGAGAGGGAATATTGGATTAAAACAGAGTATTTGACTCCAACTCCTACATCTAACATTTTATTAGCTCAGGCACTTAAACGTATTGAGAAAAGCACTCAAGCACATCAAGAAAAAGTTCAGGAGTTGTCTCGAAAAATAAAAACAATGGAACCGTTGGAAAAAATCAATCAAAATCTTCAATCAAAAATATCAGCAATGGATATAGAAATGGAACAGTTAAAACTTGCTAACAGCGCGCTCAAAGGCGGATTTGATCGGGATATGTATTTTGCCGGTGGTATAACCATTATTATAGGTATTATTCTTGGGTGGATATTCAGCTCGAGAAGTGGAAAGCGTGAGAGTTCCTGGAGTTGATTGTTGTTCCAAGAGCATTGATATAGATGAATGACATTGCCAAAGGTGTCGTTGTTGATCAGCCATCGAAGATTTCTAAAGATTTTATATCTCACGCAAAAAAGCATTTTTTAAAAGAGCATGAGTTTGATGAATTTATTAGTGCTTGTAATCGCCCATTGCGGAAAAGCATCCGCATTAATACGCTAAAAATTAAAATCGACGATTTCTTAAAAAAGTTAGATAAATATAATATAAGTTATGAATCGGTTCCGTGGTGCCAGGAAGGTTTTTGGGTAGAAGTTAATTCTTATGACCATAGTAACGACATTGTTTTAGGGAACCTCCCAGAACACCTACAAGGTCTATTTTACATCCAGGAAGCAAGTTCCATGCTTCCACCAATCGCGCTGTTTGATCTGGGTCTGAGCAGTCACGATGCTCCGCTAATTTTGGACATGGCTGCTGCGCCTGGTTCAAAAACAACACAGCTCGCCGCTATGAGCAATGATCAAGGTCTGATTTTAGCCAATGAAATATCTGCCAGCCGGGTTAAAGCATTGCACGCGAACTTAGTTCGCTGTGGCGTTACCAGTACCTGTATGATCCAGTTTGATGGGCGAAAATTAGGTGAACGTCTTTCTAGCTTGTTCGATTTCGTTCTGCTCGATGCGCCTTGTGGTGGAGAGGGTACTGTTAGAAAAGATACGACTGCACTTAGAGATTGGCAATTATCTAACGTGCAAGAAATGGCAAAACTACAAAAGCAGCTTATATTAACCGCATATCAGTGTTTAAAACCTGGCGGACGATTGGTCTATTCAACCTGTACTTTATCCCCTGAAGAGAATCAGCAAGTTGCGTTGTCTCTTGTGGATAAAACCGACGCTAAAATAGTGGATCTTAAGCAGTTATTCAAAGGTGCAGAACATTCCGCAACAGACGAAGGTTTTTTGCACGTTTTACCGCATATTTATGACAGCGAAGGTTTTTTTGTTGCAGCTTTTACGAAACCGGAAAATACTAAGCTGAAGTATTATTCGACAGCTAACGATCCCACCTTTATGCCTGTAGATAAAAAAATAGCAACGAGAATTCAACAATACTATCTATCCCATTTCGGTTTTGATTTAAGCGCATTGACGATGATAATGAAGCAACGAAATAAGGAAGTTTGGTTATTTCCGAATGGCATTGATAATATTTCAGGGGTGGTTAGATTAAATCGTTCAGGGATTAAATTAGCAGAGGTTTACCCTAATAAAATTCGCTCGACTCATGAATTTTTTCATTGTTTTTATAAAAAACTAAAACAACAGAAAGTCAAATTAGACCTCAAACAAGCCGAGGAATTTTATAAAGGACGGAATTTAGATATACCTCAACACTCTGCACAGGACGGTGAGGTAGTGTTAATTTTTAATGGTCATGCGGTAGGGTTTGGAACATTGAAAAAAAATAAAGTTAAAAATCAGCTGCCTAGAGGTCTTGTTCGAGATCAGATCCGATTTTTAACTGGATAAATATTTGAACTTATATATTATCTTAACTTACAAACTATCGATTTTCTTTTTAAGATCGTAGCCTTTATCGGTAACAATCGCTTCTAACACTCGAACTCTTTCTTCCAGACGTTCCAATTTATCAATGCGGATTTCGACAGGCGATAAATCCACTTCCACACGATCTTTGACTTTGATCCACTCTCGAACCAACCCTGCTAACAACGAAGCAACGACAATGATCGCTACCATTTCAAATACGCCAAGAATCATGAGCTTCTCCTTCTAAAAAATGACTAAAAATACGGTCTATTTTGGTTAAAAATTTAATATTTGAGAGTTAAAAATATAACTATTGTTTATAAAGTTGGCACATTAATATACTATGATTTATTCGTTTTGCAATTGTGTGTTAACAAATAGAAACAAGATGCCAACAAATCTTGCTAATAAAGCCCTACTGAAGATTAAATCAGCGCAGTTTAACTCTAAGACGAGTATTGACGATCGTTTATTCCAATTTATATCTCAAGCCATAAAAATCAGCCCATTTGTTGCAGAGGTTGTTACCCGCCAGTGTGAACCAGTGTTGACAGAACTCTCCTGGCATAATTCTCACCAGGCTTTGAGTTTTTCAGATTATTTGCATTTTGAGAGTGTTCAAGATTTATTCGAAACAGATTTTAAATATAAAGCTGGCGAAATACCTTATCTTAGTTCGTACCGAGCCAATTATCAGTCTGAAAACTCAATAATGAAATGGGTAAGAAGTGTCAGGTACAGACATTCAGCAGCGATCGCCGTGCTAGAGCTTAACAATCAGATATCTATTGAAGAAAGTATGACACGTATGAGTATTTTAGCCGAAGAACTAATATTAATAGCGTATATGTGGAGTTATGCTACACAACAAGAAATATTCGGTTTACCTGGTTGTCCGTCTGGTAACAAAGCCGATATTAGTAATGTAAGCAATACAAGTACTGCAGACAAGGTTATAGTTTCGCAAAATATGCTTATTTTAGCGATGGGGAAGTTCGGAGGGTGTGAACTGAATTTTTCATCGGATATCGATTTGATTTTTTTCTATTCGCATGATGGACAAACCAAAGGCGGACGACGAAAAATTGAAAATAGTCGTTTCTTTCAAAAAATTGGTATTTCGCTGGTTAAATTACTTCATGAACCGACAGAAGATGGGTTTGTATTTCGAGTCGATATGCGATTAAGACCCTATGGGGCATCGGGGAATTTGGTTATGTCTGTCGAACAGGCTGAAGATTATTATCATGAGCAGGGAAGAGGATGGGAAAGATTTGCGATGGTCAGAGCAAGGGTTCTCACTGGTCGTAACGACGAAAAAAAGCTACTCGAAACTATTATTACACCTTTTGCCTTCAGACGTTATATCGACTATGGGGTCATTGATTCGTTACGTAATATGAAAGAAATGATCCAGCGAGAAGTTCGAAGACGCGGTTTAAAAGGGAATATTAAATTGGGTGCCGGAGGTATAAGAGAGATTGAGTTTATGGTTCAATCTTTACAACTAATTCAAGGTGGAAGAGATAAGCGTCTACAAGAAAAAACGTTACTTAAAGTTTTACCGCTGCTTGCCGAAGCTAAGCTTTTACCAAAAGAGATTAGCCTTGAGCTAGCTGATAATTATCGATTTTTGCGCCGTTTAGAAAATATTTTACAGGAACTAGAGGAAAAGCAAACGCAGCAATTGCCAGAGGATAAACTAATCCAAAGCAACATAGCTGACCTGATGGGATTTGCTCAATGGAATGATTTCACGCTCGTATTGAACAATGTTTTTTTAAAAACTAATGAACATTTTAATGCATTATTTTCAGAAGAAAAAAATCAGGTGATTCAACAGGATGATTTCTATTTATCGTTATGGGAAGGGCATATATCCAGCGATTCTTTTCAAGAAAAATTACAAAATTTTACTGATGAGAATATTGAAAAGATAATTGATAGGTTAGACCGCTTTAGATGTTCAGCATCAATTGTAAACTTATCCGCCAAAGGCGCAAAACGATTACGAAATTTCATGCCTGCGTTGTTAGAAATTTGTTTGAAGGTTTCTGACCCAGTTAAAACAGTCAATAGCTTAATTACGGTTTTAAAAGCCATTTTAAAACGAACCGCATATTTAGAGTTACTTAGTGAGAACTTACCGATTTTGCAACATTTTGTTGATTTAGTGAGTCGCAGCGAGTGGATTGTCGATCGCTTATCAAATTATCCGATTTTATTTGATGAATTACTATACCCAAATAGTTTGTACGAGCCGTTACAAACAGGTGATTTGAAAAATGAGTTACAGCAAATCATATTACGCATTGACGAAAATGATGAAGAGCAGATTTTAGATGCCGTAAGACGATTTAAACAGACCAATGAGCTACGCGTGGCTGCGGCACTTTTAACCAGGCAACTAAACATCTCTCAAGTGAGTGGTTATCTTAGTCAGTTGGCTCAAGTTGTTATTCAATCGGCTTTTGAACAATCCTGGCATTCTTTGACGAGTAAATATGGCGTACCAGAAGGATTAATGAATACTGGATTCACAGAGCCGAAACATCAGCGAACGGGATTTAGTATTGTAGCCTATGGAAAGCTAGGCGGGTTTGAATTGGGTTTTAACTCGGATCTTGATCTCGTCTTTTTATTTGATCAACCATTAAGCTCGCACACCTCATTTTCTAAAAATACACATAAGAAATCGATCAATATCGGTCGGTTTTATACTCGGCTGGCACAAAAAATAATTCATTTTCTTTCCACAAGAACTAGCTTGGGGTTGTTATATGAAGTGGATATGCGATTGAGACCTTCGGGCAATTCAGGTCTATTGGTCAGTCATATTGACGCCTTTGAAGATTATCAGAAAGAAAGCGCTTGGATCTGGGAACATCAAGCGCTGGTTAGGGCAAGAGCGATTGGAGGCGATGTTGAGCTTAATCGAAAATTTGAACAGATCCGATATGAGATTTTGGATTCAGAGCGGAACCTGTCGAAACTCAAACATGATGTTGTCGAAATGCGTGAAAAAATGCGTAATGAGTTAGATAAAACAACTCAACATAAGTTGGATCTTAAACAATGTATTGGCGGCTTAGTTGATATTGAATTTATATCGCAATATTTGGTTTTAAGTTGTTTTGATATGACCAATCAGTCGAAAGCCTTCATTAAAGACAAATTCATCCCTAGTAATACAATTGAAGCACTTAAATATGCTCAACAGAGTAAGCGGATAAAAGAAGAATCTGTTGATATATTGATTGATAGCTATAGGCGCTATCGAAACAATCTTAACGAGATGGCAATTGTCAGCGATGATGAATTAATTGACACCGAGTTATTTGTATACCAAAGAAATAAAGTGACTGATATTTGGGATGAGATTTTTGTAACAATCACTAGGAGATTTAGTCAAAACGGGAGAGAATAGCTCTAATGGATTAGGCTATACAAAATCAACAACAAACGGCTTATAAATTGATAAATCTTACAGTTTTTATTGAAAGTAACCATCTTCTTCTGAAGCAGATTCAACAACAATTACATGCGTTAAAAGACGGTAAAAGTACCGTTTTTGCAGCGCCAATCCCGATTATTGGCGGTGCCAGTATCGGAGCACATTTGCGACATATATTGGATTTCTACTCTGCATTTTACTATGGACTAAAAAAAGGACATATTGATTATGATGAGCGTCAGCGCGATCCTTTAGTGGAAAACGAGCTTGCTAGTGCTTTACAGCAAATTTCGATAGTGATTGAGCAGCTGGGTACACTTCGATTTCGGGAGGATCGTGATGTGACCATCCACATTGCCGTTGAAGTGACAACTGATGAGTCCGTCAGCCATTCAAATATCATTCGCGAGTTGCAATCTCTTCATAGTCATACCACACATCACATGGCAATTATTGCAATAGCACTTAAATTGCACAATATTGAAGTTGATGACAATTTTGGTAAAGCACCATCAACCATACAATACGAAAATGCGCAAAAATCGCCAAATCAACTGATTAGTCAATAATAAATGTGCTCAGTCAGTTGGCAACAAGAACAAGACGAAATAGTTGTTTGCTTTAATCGAGATGAGCAAAGAACAAGGGCGATAGCTGAATCCCCCAAGGTTTATAGAGAGTCCTCTACTCAAGTCATTATGCCCACTGACCCCGACGGCGGTGGAACTTGGATAAGCGTTAATCAGTATGGTGTATTTTTAGGATTGTTGAATTTCTACGAAGCGAATATTGGTAATAAATCACAAGAAATTTTAGTCGGTTCGTATATCAGTCGAGGTTTATTGATTAGAGAATTGTCGTGTTGTGAGAACTTGTCAGATTTTGAAGTGATGCTTTCGCCGGACAATTTAAAGCAATATCAACCCTTTAAAATAATCTTCATTTCAAAAAATGCAAAAAAACTCTTTGTATGGAACGGAGTTATTTTGTCAAATAATGTATTAGATAATTTTATCAGCTCGTCTAGCTTTAACACTCAGTCAGTTTTAATATATCGCTACAAGCAGTTTGAACAAGCTGAAAATGATTTGTTAAAGTTACATACAGATCATACTGATCGAAAAGATGCATATTCTATTTGTATGCATCGGGATGATGCGAAAACAGTTAGTTTAAGTGTTATAAAAATAGATAATTCAGAAGTTTCTTTTCAATATTGGGACGGTGCACCATGCAGTTGTCAACCATCAGAAACTATTTCACTAGTCATTGACGAGAAAAAAACAAGTCAAAATGTATAGAGATTATTCGTTAACCAAACAACAATTGGGATTGTGGATTGAGCAACGCCTTCACCCAAGTAATACTTCCTACAATACTTGCGTCAAAGTTAAACTTTGTGGAAAACTTGATGTGCAACGTTTCAGAAATGCTAGTCGGGAAGTGATTCATTTTTTTGATACGTTAAAGGTTTATTTTGTAGAAAAAAAAGGCGTGCCTTTTCAACGAATTGATGACGATGTAGAATACCTTCCGGAATATATTGATATTTCCGACGGACAGAAAATTGAGACAAGAGGAAAATCCGAAAAAGCGAAACAAATTCTTTCGGATAAGTTAAATACTTCGATCGATTTAACTCAATTTCCAATAATGCGCGCCAGTGTAATTAAAGTTGCCGAAGATGTTTATTATTTTATTGGTATGGTTCCGCATATTGTTTCTGACGGGCGAGCAGCTATTTTATATTTGGAGTCTTTATCCATTGCTTACAATTTTGGCAAGCAAGGTTTAGAAGATGAATATGGGGCGACCAAAAAAAACTGGGAAGATTTTTACCTAGCCAAACTACATGAGACAGAGCCTCATATTTACGCAGCGAACAAGGCGCACTGGCAGCAGCGGTTAAAAGAGGCAAAACATTATTTTGATTACAGTTATGGAAAACAATTAGTTGATCCTGACGATAAACGAGGTGAGCGGGTTTATTTCGATTTGTCTGAAGAACTATCGCAACAATTAAAGGCTTATAGTAAATCACAACGAACGACGTTATTTAATATTCTGGTTTGCGCTTTTAGTATTTTTATCCATAAGTATTATAAGTTAACTGATATATTAATTGGTTATCCGGTCAATATAAGGCCGCCAGGCTTTAAGCATTTTTTCGGTTTTTTTGTTAATATTCTTCCTGTCAGGGTTGATATGAAAGGCGACCCAAGCTGTTTAGAATTACTTCAAAAAATACATCAAGTAAGGCGGGAAGATAAAAAACATCAGAAGTATCCAGCGTTAGACATCGTTTCGGATATTCGCAATGCGTTACCAGATTTTGACGGGCGAGTTTTTAATTTATCGATGGCGCAAACTGTATCCCGGCTATTTGATCTGAAATTAGACGGAATTAAAAGCGAACCATTAGACTCGGAATATTATGATGTAAATGACGATTTTTCGTTATCGTACGAGCTAATTGGTCAGCGAATTGGTTTGTGGTTCGAATATCGAAAAGCACTGTTTGATAGAGGGTTTATTAATCAGGCAATGGGGCATATAGAGTCAATTATTCGACAAACGATCAATTATCCTGAACGAAAAATTAGCGAAATCCAGCTTTTAGATCCGGCACACAAACAAGCGATTTTACAATCCAGTCAAAATTTAAACGAAATTGACGTAGCGCCCAATAATTTGCAAACTCTTGTTTCATTGTTTGAAGAACAAGTTACACGAACACCTTTGAGTATAGCCATTTTTGATGGCGATGATCGCTTTACTTATCAACAGGTTAATCAGAGAGCCAATAGTTTAGCTAGAGAAATCATTGAAATTGTTGGCGATAAACCACAAGCGATTGCGATTAGTTTAGAACGGGGTATCGATCTTATTGTTAGTGTGTTGGCCGTTTTGAAATCAGGCAATCATTATGTGCCGATCCCATCCTATTACCCTCAAAAGAGAATGATACATATTTTAAGCGAAGCAAAAACAGGGTTGTGGATTTCAAATTCTGATGAAAGCGAAAAGATAATTTTGGAAAATAACGATTTATCGTTAACTACATATAATATGCAAAATAATAGAGTTCATCTTGAGTCGCAAGAACAGAGTAACTTGGGAAGAACAATTATTAATACCGAGCTTGCCTATATCGTTTATACTTCGGGATCTACCGGCAAACCAAAGGGCGTAAAGTTAACCCATCATAATGTTGTTTCAAGGCTAAGTTGGCTAAAAGATTATTTCAATTTCTCAAGCGCCGATCGAATGTTACAAAATACCGATTTTAGTTTCGATGTTTCTGTCGCTGAAATATTTTGGCCGTTGATAAGTGGCGCGTCGCTGGTTATCGCTGATCAGAAAAAAAGTCGAGACGCTAAGTATTTACTGTCTCTTATCCAAACACAACGAATTACCTGTTGCTGTATGGTTCCTTCACTATTGCGTACGTTGCTCAGTTTTGATAAGAATGCACTACTATCATCTATTAAACAAATTTTGTCTGCTGGGGAACCGCTTTCAACTCAACTGAAAAATGATTTTTACGGTCATGAGTCAATAGCCAAGGCGGTTCTTTATAATTTTTATGGACCGACGGAAGCAACAGTGTATGCGAGTTTCGAAAAAACAAGTCGCGATCAACTATCTTCTGTGACAATAGGTAGACCTTTAGGTAATACGTCTTTACTAGTACTAGACGAAAAACTCGAACCATTGCCTTATGGCGTTGTTGGGGAGCTATATATTGGTGGCGATGGAGTGGCTGATGGGTATCAGTCTAATAGGGATCTAACCCAAGAGGCTTTTATTCAAGATCCATTTTCCACTGATAGATATGATCGGTTATATCGCACTGGAGATTTAGTCCGATATGATTTTAACGGTAATCTGCAATATATCGGTCGAACAGATCAGCAAGTCAAAATTAGAGGATTTAGAGTTGAATTGGAAGAAATTGAGAGTGTTATTTCAAGGTGTGAGAATGTTGGTGATATAACCGTTATAGACTACAAAAAAAATGAGACTCAAACTCAATTAGTGGCTTATTTGGTACTAGATGAAGCAAATGCTGACAGAAGTGAAGATATTATTGGTCGAGTAAAAAAACAAATAAGTGTTGTTTTACCAAACTACATGACGCCTTCTTTGTTTGTTATTGTTAAAAAAATTCCGAGGTTGCCGAGTGATAAAGTCGATCGAAGTCGACTTCCTAATCCCTTGGACAAGATAACTCATTTGGCTCCATTTAAAAAAGCGACAAGTGAGATCGAGATCGCGCTGGTCAATATTTGGTCGAACATTTTGTCGATCGATGCGAATAAAATGAGTGTTAATGCGAGTTTTTTCGATTTGGGCGGTGACAGTTTAATGGCGATCCAATTTGTCAGTTTGGCTGAAGGAGAAGGGCTTTACTTTGATATGGGGGATTTGTTTGAACTGCGAAATATCGAGGAGTTGGCGCTTGCGGTAAAAAAATCGCCTTGCTCTCAACTAAACAATGAAATGGTTAGTGGGATTTATCCATTATTGCCACGGCAAGTTAAATTTTTTAAAGACAATTTTATCAATCCACATCATTGGAATCGAACCTTTAGTTTTACGCTTAATCATGATTTGGATATTTCTGGATTTTCTTCCGCGATTAGGGCTGTACTGAATCATCACGATAATTTAAGAGTGAAATTTGTTTTTTCAGAAGGTAATGGTTGGCAGCAGTATTGTGAACCTGTTGAGCCTGATATAGACCTTTCGGATGAAATTTTTACGATTTTTAATTTATCTGATTTATCAGCGATACAGCAGAACCAAAAAATGACTGAGGTGATAAATCTTGCCCATCGACAAATTGATCTTGCAACCGTTCCATTGATCCGGATGTTACATTTTTCTACTTCTAAAGGAAAAGGTCAGCTTGTGATCATTTTTCATCATCTGCTATTAGATATGGTTTCGTCTCGGCTGATTTTCGAAGATCTTATACGTGCTTACGAGAGTGTCCGCAATAGTGTATCAATACCTTTCCCACCTAAAACAACATCAGTAAGAAATTGGGTGTTAAATTTGGAAAAGATCAGTAAGCAAAAAGATTTTTCGAAATCCCTCAGTTATTGGAGCGAAATGCCAGAGTTACCAACACCTCAACTTCCATTTGATTTTGATGGAGGCGGCTTGGATGGAAGTGGTTTGGATTTAAAAGCAATTAACAACGAAGCCAGCACACAACTTAAAGCCTTTGTTTTAGATGTGGAGCATACCAATAAGCTGTTAGTCGATTTGCCACAAAAGTGCGGTATGCCAATACAAGACTTTCTATTAGCGAGTTTGTTTGAATTGATGTCTTCGTGGATCGGGTTAAATTCTATGATGGTCAGCACTTGCGGTCATGGGCGAGAAGTTGATTCTAAACAATTTAACCTTTCTCGAACGGTTGGTTGGTTAAATACGGTATTTCCAGTGCACTTATTTTTTCCCGAAAATCAAAATATCGCAGAGTTAAATAGTTTGGCTTATTTAAAACAAATTCAGGAACAATTAGCCAGAGTTCCGCAAGATAATATTGATTACAATATTTTACGTTATTATGTAGAGCATCCTGAAATTCTGCAACACGCTACCCCGAATTTGTTTTTTAATTACGTCGGTCAACTCGATTCTATTATACCAGCCGGAGCACCTTTTATACCCTCCCTTGATCTGCCTGGAGTGGCGGGTATTGATGGAAAAAATCATCTTTGTTATCAGTTGTATTTTGAAGCAGGTGTTATAGGAGGTCAATTAACCTTTCGTTTGACTTATAGTGAAAATTTATTCAAGCGCGAGACAGTGGATTCATTGGCTAACTCTCTACTAGACTGCATCGAGTCTAGATTGAATGATGTCTGCGGATAATCTTTCTAACTGTGTCTTTCTTTTTGCCCACGGCGCTGGCGCTGGAATGGATAGTGAATTTATGTTGTCTCTATCAGAGCGTTTGGCGGCATACGGTCTTGAGGTAAAGCGTTTCGAATTTTCGTATATGAAAAAGGTGCGTGCTGAGGGCAAACGACGTCCGCCTGATAGAATGCCTAAGTTACTTTCATCTTATGAAGATCAAATTCGCTTGCACGACACTGACAAGCAAATTTTTATCGGTGGCAAATCCATGGGGGGACGGGTTGCAAGTTTGCTGGCTGCTGAAAAAGGTGAACTTTTAAATATTAAAGGTGTTGTTTGTTTAGGTTTTCCATTTCATCCACCGGCCAAGCCTAATAATTATCGTGGTGAGCATTTGATTGATATTGAAACTCCGACATTGATTGTGCAAGGTGAAAGAGATCCTTTTGGAACCAGAGCAGAAATTGCTAAATTCGATTTCTCAGATCAAGTTCAAGTAGAGTTCTTAGTCGACGGCGATCATTCTTTTAAACCCCGGGTCAAATCTGGCGTGACTCTGGAAGAAAATCTTACTCACTCGGCAGAATCGATTATCAACTTTATCAAAATTAATCACATACAAAAGACCTCTTCAAATAATTGTCATAGTTAATGGCTATTTGCATTCTCGGTTAAATCTCCTAAAATACGCGTATCGTTATTCTTCGTAATAGAAGTTTGTAAAATCAAACAATCAACCAATATTTCCCTCAGTAAACGAATTAGTGTGGAGTGGTCCGCGTGGGCTAGTCTTGCCTTGGTCGCTGCTTTAATGGAAGGTGGTGTTGTTGGTGTGATTATTAAAAATGGTTTTCAGGATCAAGTGAGTGACTGGTTGTTGAATGTCGCTGTGGCAATCGCTACGGGCGCGCCATTTTTTTCCAACCTTTTAAGTTTCTATTGGGTTAGGATAAGCTTAGGTAGGAGCAAGGCTAGACTGGTATCGAACCTTGCGATGTTATTTTGTATTTGCACCTTTGCCATGTCTTTTGTGGTTTTTACAGATATAGGATTATTGTTTTTCTTGTTTGTTTTAATTATAGCTAGGATCCTATGGTCTGGTATTTTGACTATTCGTTCAAATATATGGCGAGCGAATTATCCTCGTCATATTCGTGGAAAAGTGACCGCAAAACTCGCTACACTTTCGGCATTGATCATGGCGCTAGCCGGTGTTTCGGTAGGCTGGGTCTTAGATTGGGAATTTAACTACTTTCGATGGATTTTTATTGCGTTTTCATGCGTGTCTTTGATTGGGGCTTATCGGTATCGAGGTCTTGCCGTACGTCATCAGGAAAAAGAGATTTCCAGAGAGAAAGATGATCGAAACAATGTATCGGTTGTTAGAATGTTTTCGCTCTTAAAAGAAAATAAATCCTTTGGAAAGTATATGTTAGCGATGTTTATTTTAGGAAGCGGAAACTTGATGTTTATGGCTCCTCTAATTGTGTTCTTAAATGAGTATACAAATATGCAGCAGCTCCAACAGATCCTGATAACAACAGCCATACCACTGGCTCTCATTCCGTTTGCCGTTAGATGGTGGGCTAGACTATTGGACGGCAATCATATATTTCATTTTAGAAGTATTCATAGTTGGGTGTTTGTCTGTGCTTTGGCGACATTCTCCTTAGCGCAATTAACTTCTATTGATGAGCTGTATTTTGTAGGTTCGATTATTTACGGGATCGCTTTTGCTGGAGGCGTGATTGGTTGGAATTTGGGTCATAATGATTTTGTAGGTAAAGGGAACACAAAGGAAAGAACTCCAGAAAATCCGATGGATTATATGGCTATTCATGTGACTTTAACGGGGATCAGGGGGCTTATTACGCCCATTATTGGTATCGCACTTTATCAGTGGTTAGAGTCGAGCTCGTTGGGGCTTGGTCAATATGCGCTGATTTTGCCCTTGGCTATGACGACTTTTGGAGCTGTTTTATTTACGATTTTTAATGAACAAAATAAATAGCTAGCTTAATTTAAGGCGTTTTTTCTTAATTAATACCCTGCACGCAGGGTAAAATTAGTTTGAGTAATTACTGAGCGGCAATTAAAGACTTGCCTGAATTCATACATTGTATTGTAAAATATACATGACTTTTTTCATGCTTTTAAATACACTTTTTCCATTTTGCAAAGCCGCCCACACTTTTTGAAGAATTACAATTGGATTAACTCATTGAATAAAGCAAACGACAAAGCTCTCAGACTTAATCCCTCGAATGTTCTGCCCGATTGAATGGCGGGTGGGAATACCACTCGAAAAATCTCGATATTGCTTGAGCCAATCTAGTTGATATTACCAAAAATTTCAATCGCATAGCACCCTTAGCACCCGATAGTACTGCTACTATGGTGAGAAAAATAATCTTTCATCGAGGATTTCTGTTAAGATCGGCGGCGATTTGAAAAGTATAAGCAACGACAATTTTCAGGTGTTAAATCCTGTATTTTGCATAATAATGGGTATAGACGGAGAAATTAATCAATAAATATAATAGAAGTAAACTTAGTAAAGCGATTGCGATTGCGATTTCATCAAGTGCATTGGGATTTTCAGGTGCCATATTAGCGGCAGACGAAGAGCAAGATAGAGGTCGCGAGTTAATTGTAACTGCGACCAAGCGTGCAGAGAATATCCAAGATATTCCTCTTGCCGTTCAGTCTTTGTGGTCTGACGTGCTGGATTCTGAAGATATTAACAGCTTCACCGATTATATCGAGAAACTGCCGAATACCTCATTCGCTGGTCGAGGACCGGGTCAAAACGATGTCTATATTCGTGGCGTTTCTACGAGCAAGGGCAGCCTCTTTCAGTCTGGAGGTATCGGCGCTGGTCCCACCGTTGCGATGTATTTTGATGAAGCCCCGCTCACAGCTTCTGGTAGGAATATAGATGTATTCATCACCGATATGGAGCGAATTGAGGTACTTCCTGGACCACAGGGGACATTGTATGGTGCCAGCTCACAGGCTGGTACGGTTCGAATGATTACCAAAAAGCCCGATCTAAGTAATATTGAAGCCGGTATAGAGTTAATGTATGGTGCCACCAAAAAAGGTGACAATAGTAGCGGTTTTGAAGGTTTTATCAATCTGCCAATAGTTGAAGACAAGTTTGGGGTACGAATAGCTTTGTATGACGTTACCCACGGTGGCTATATTGATAATGTACAAGGAACTATCTCATTTGCTGAAAGCAACCGAATTGTCAACATTGATGCAACCGATATTTATGCTGTCGCTGACAACTCTGCTCTTGTTGAAGATGACTTTAATGAAACCAACTATCGCGGTGGACGTATAACAGCTGATTGGGAAATAAATGATGACTGGAATGCGAGATTAGGCTTTATGTCTCAAACTCTCGAAGCAGATGGTGTTTTTGACTACTCTCCAGATGTGGGTGACTTAAAGGTACAAAGGTTTTCTCCTGATAAGCTCAAAGACGAGTTCGAACAATATAACTGGACAATAGAAGGACGTATTGGTGAGTTAGAAGTTGTTTATGCTGGCTCCTATCTAGAGCGAGATGTCGACCAACGCATTGATTACGTCGGTTATACCCTAGGTGGTGGATTTCAACCTTTTTATAATTGTACTTATAGCGCCGCTGATTTTGGCACATTGGAGTATGATATCAACGAATGTGCGGCTCCATCTCAGAAATATCATGGCATTCAACATTCGGAAGATTCTCAACATGAATTACGTTTTTCCGGTGACATAAACGACTCAGTTAGATTTGTGGCAGGTGTATACTTTGACGATTCAAAAGGTGGTGTTTCTCAAGAATGGGAATATCATTCACCTGAAGCTTTACCCGGTGGTGTAGCGGGGATCCCGTTTGCTCCCAATGGTCCTCATTCTGAGGCAAATGCTTATTTTAACCCCAATACCAGAGATCCAGAAGTGGCGTTTTTTAACGACCTCATACCCAAAAGCAGTCAGATTGCTTACTTTGGCGAACTAACATTCGATTTTGCTGAAGATTGGAGTACAACCATAGGGCTTCGTCACTATGATATCGATCTTGAGGTAAACGGTTCTTTTAATTTTGCACCTTACGGAGCCGTAGATAATGATTCCGGTGGCACTCTCAATGATGTTGAGCCAGTTAACTCAAAAGACACCATAGGAAAGGTAACTTTAAAGAACAAGTTTAACGAAAACGTCCTTTTTTATGGGACTTACTCTCAAGGTTTCCGACGTGGCGGATTTAATCGCCAGGGCGACGTTATTCATCGAACAACCGGTGAGTTTGTTTACCCTGCATTTTTTGATTCTGACACCATTGATAGTTACGAATTCGGCTGGAAAAGTACTATGGCTGATGGCGATTTGAGATTTAACGGCGCGATTTATTTTATTGATTGGAGCGATATCCAGATCGATATTTTTGATCAACAAATCAATCAATTATTATTTACCGCGAATGCTGCTGAAGCAGAAATTTTTGGTATCGAAAGTGATTTTGTTTATTATGTCGATGAAAATTGGACTTTGACAGGGGCTTTATCTTTCAACGACACTGAACTAACAGATCGCCCAGTCGGTGCTGATAACCTGTTACCTGTGGGAAGTGATCTTGCATTGACTCCGACATTTCAGGGCAACGTCACTGCACGTTACGAATTCGAGGTGTCCGGTGGTTACGATTTCTACACTCAGCTTGCTTTCCAATATCGTGGTGACACTCACACTAGTGTTGTCGTAGGGGATGATTTCCCTCTTGATAGTTATACGGTAGCCGATCTTTCCTTTGGGTTGGCTAAAGACGACTGGAGTGTAAAGCTGTTTGTAAATAACTTGACAGATGAACGTGCACAACAGTTTATTAGTGATCAGGATGATATTGCGAGAACAGTTGTCAATCGCCCACTAAACGTTAATCTTAAGGTGTCTTACATCTTTCAATAGTTTCGCGGGTGCATGTTCGCTGGCGCATAGAAATAACCTTAACGGCCATGTTATCTTAGATCACTGGCCGTTTTGTTTTTTTGCTTTTAATTAGAGATCGTAACACTTGAGTGCCATAGATGATTCTATCGAATATCGCTAAGCAGATATCCCATGCAAAGGGATTATTGCGGGACGGAAAAATCAATGATGCGGTCACCGATCTGCAAGCAGTGCTAAAACAACAAGCTGAAGATCAAGAAGCACTTTATGTTCTTGCGGTCTGCTATCGCTATAATGGTGAATTACAGACTGCTCTTTCAACACTGGATAAGCTCATTACACACTACCCAGATTATGGTAGAGCCTACCAAGAACGCGGACATATCTATTTCAAACAAAAGCAATCCACAGAAGCAATAAAAGCCTATGAGCGTGCCTTAGAGTTAAATCCTGCACTACCTGCTTGCTGGCGAAATCTTGTAAATCTGCATTATAGCTTAGGTCATAATGAACGCAGCATGCTTTGTAAAAAACAGTCAGATCGCTTATTAAAACTTCCGCCAGAACTACTTTCCGTTACTAGCGCGATTTATGAGCGTGAGCTTTATCAAGCGGAACAGCTGTGCCGAGTTTTTATGCAAAAAAATCCTAAGCATCTAGAGGGAATGCGGTTGCTTGCAAAAATTGCATCGGAACTAGGCATTTTGGATGACGCTGATTTCTTGCTTGAAAGTTGTCTTGAATTCGAGCCTAATTTTCATGCGGCACGATACGATTACTCACAGGTGTTATTCAAGCGCCAACGTTTCCAAAAGTCCATGGAGCAAGCCGCTTTACTGCTAAAACAACAAGGCGCAGCTCCTTCTTTTCGCCTGCTTTATGCGAACGCTGCTGTTCCAGTCGGCGAATTTGACAAAGCACTAGAATATTATGAACAATTAATCGAAGAAGCCCCAGATAATATTCATTATCACATGCTTAAAGGGCATGCACTGAAATCTCTTGGAAAACCTAAGCAAGCCATCAACTCCTATAAAAACGCGGCAAAAATTAAACCTGATTTTGGCGATGCTTATTGGAGTCTGGCTAACGTTAAGACTTATCAATTTGATGATGCAGAAATAACACAAATGCAAAATGCGGAATTGGACCAAACCACAGATTCGGTGGATCAATACCAACTTTGCTTTGCTCTCGGTAAAAGTTTTGAAGACCGAGGCAATTATGATGAAGCGTTTAAATTTTATACGCGTGGCAATCAAAAGAAATTAGCCGACTTAAATTATCGGGCTAAACGCACAGAAAATGAGTTCACTAAACAGCAGAAAATCTGTAGTAAAGAGTTTTTTGATCACCGAGGCGGGTTTGGTTCACCAAGCAACGAACCTATTTTTATTGTTGGAATGCCAAGAGCCGGTTCTACACTTTTGGAACAGATCCTGGCGTCCCACCCTATGGTCGATGGCACCATTGAATTACCGGATATAATGTCGTTAGCACAAAAACTGGGTGGACCTCATAAGGTTGGTGAAAATTCGCGCTATCCAGAGATATTAGAGACTTTAAATAGTCAACAAATTGAAAATTTCGCTAACCAATACCTGAAATCAACTCAGGTCTATCGAAAGAAAGGCACATTTTTTACTGATAAAATGCCTAATAACTTCCGCCATATTGGCTTAATCCAGCTAATGTTTCCTAACTGCAAAATAATTGACGCCCGACGACACCCGATGGCCTGCTGTTTCAGTAACTATAAACAGTTATTTGGGGAAGGTCAGGAGTTTAGTTATGGGCTTGAAGAGCTAGGTCGCTACTACAAAGGCTACGTGGATCTAATGGATCACTGGCAAGAGGCGTTACCCAATAAAATATTACGAATACAGTATGAGGAAGTGGTTGAGGATCTTGAGTCTCAGGTGCGTCGCCTACTCAATTTCCTCGAATTACCGTTTGATCAACGCTGTATTGAATTTCATAAAAATAAGCGAGCGGTCCACACGCCAAGTGCTGAGCAAGTGAGACAACCTGTGTATAAAAGCAGCGTCGCACAGTGGAAAAAATTTGAATCCTACCTTGAGCCAATAAAGGAATATCTGGAGGGAGCTCGATAAGGCAAACAATTATTGCTTTTGGTAACAAAACTGGACTCGATGTTTCAAATATGACCAAATAGGTCTCACCCAGCTCAATGAGTATCAACTGCTTTTGTTAGGGTATGTGAGCAAGACCGAAATAATAGGATTCATTTTGGTATTCAGGTAGTACAGGTATATATACCTTGAAGCTTAAATGATCCGATTTCACATAACATAATCGAGCCGAACAGTTCTTGAAACTTAGTTCGACTCGGAGGAGTGCAGTACCATTACAAATACATCTCATAAATTACACCGATTCTTGTTTATGTTAGGTCTGATCTTAGCCGGTGAAGCAGTCTTCGCGTTGCCATTCCATGTGGCACGCTTCTTTCGACCTACTTTACTTGAGTTGTTTTCGCTCTCGGCGACCCAACTTGGTGCTGCACAAGGTATTTATGGCATTGTGGCTATGCTCGCCTATTTCCCTGGGGGGCTATTAGCCGATCGATTTCCTGCACGTAAGTTACTTGCATGGTCATTGTGGATGACAGCCGGAGGTGGACTATACATGGCGACTTTTCCCGATTATGCCCACTCATTGATGCTCTGGGGGTTTTATGGCATCAGCACAATCATGTTCTTTTGGGCGGCATTGATTCGTGCAACTCGGGACTGGGGAGGTCACGATCAACAAGGCCGCGCTTACGGGCTTTTGGACGGTGGTCGAGGGTTACTTGCCGCTGGAATGGCTTCAGTGGCTGTCATGATGTTCAGCCTTGCCTTTCCTGAGGGTTATTCAAACGCCTCTCTAGAGGAAAAGCAAAACGCACTACGAACAATCATTTACGGTTACACTGGTGTAACAGTATTGGCTGGTGTTTTTGTCTGGTTTGTGCTGACCGATGGTCAACCAACCGGCGAAGAGCCGGAGACTATAGAGTGGGAGCCAGATAAAGAAAGTTTGAGGACTCATATTGGGCATGTTTTACGGATACCTGCGGTCTGGTTACAGGCGATCATTATTATTTGCGCGTATGTAGCCTATAAAGGTTTTGATAACTATTCGCTATTTGCGGTACAAGCCTATGGTCTTGATGAAGTAGAAGCCGCGAGCGTTGTTGCCATCGGCTCCTGGATGCGTCCACTTGCCGCTCTGGGAGCAGGTTTATTGGGGGACAGATTCAATATTTCGCGCATGACGATGATCGCATTCATACTATTGCTTTGTTCTGATTTGTTTTTTGCAGTGAGCACGCCGATAATGGGAGCATACTGGATTTTGCTCAGTAACATAGCGATTGGTGCTGCCGCGTTTTTCGGGCTAAGAGGCTTATATTTCGCGCTGTTTGAGGAAGCTAAAGTGCCAGCGGTGTTAACTGGTACAGCGGTTGGTTTTGTGTCATTGGTTGGCTATACTCCAGACATATTCGTATCTTACGTAGCGGGCGTTATGATCGATAGCTCTCCAGGTATAGAAGGACATCAACATTTCTTCTGGTTTTTGTCGACATTTGCATTGATTGGTGTTATTACAAGTTTTGCCCTGATGCGATTATTGCATCCGACTGCTCAAAAGTCCGGAGCGAATTAAAATAAGAATTCCGATATTAGAAGGGGGTAAGGTATGAAAATAGGTGCTGCACAATTTGCCAGTGTCACTGGTGATGTGGACGCTAATGTCGACATCCATCTCGATTGGATAGCACGTGGTCATAATGAGAAGCTCGATCTACTCGTTATGCCCGAATTGTCACTGACTGGTCACTATGGCACTAAAACGCTTCTGCAGTCTTCAATAACAAGTTCTGCGCCCCAACTAACGCGGTTGGCTGAGGCTGCGGGTAATATGGCTGTGGTTGTAGGATATATAGAAGAAGGGTTAGCCGCACAATTTTACATTACTGCGGCAGTGCTGAAAAATGGAAATGTTGAACATTTGCATCGCAAGGTTAATCTGGCTACCTATGGTAACCTTGAAGAAGGTAAATACTTTGCAACCGGTCGCTTTATCGAGCCCTATACAATCGACGAAAACTGGCGCGCAGGTCTGTTGATCTGTGCGGATCTCTGGAATCCAGCCCTAACACATCTAGCCTTTCTGCGTGGTGCAACATTAATGATCACTCCTGTAAGTTCCGCCATAGAGGTGTCTGGCACGGCGTTTGATAATCCAAGTGGTTGGGAAATGGCAATGCGCTTCTATTCGATGATCTATGGCGCACCGTCAATTATGGTAAACCGTTGCGGAATGGAGGATGACGTCTCTTTCTGGGGTGGCTCTCGAATCGTCGACCCATTCGGTAAAGAATTAGCGGTAGCGGGTAGAGGTGAGGAATTGATCACCGCGAAACTTGATTTTGATCAGGTACGCAAAGCACGTTACCAACTGCCGACCGTGCGTGATAGTAACATCGCTCTTGTTCATTCAGAAACCACCAGATTACTTGAGAGTCTAGGCATTCCTGATGCTATAATTAGAGAGCGCTAATATCAAGAACTTGTCTATTGGAGCTATCTTAAATTAACTCCAAGGAAATGGACTATTAGATACTGTAATGGTCAAATATTATTGGAATGTTTTTAAGTCTTGGTTGTTGTTTCACCCATTGGTGATGGTCTGTTTGGTTGCGAACCTTTATACAGCTACGGCTTCCTCGATTTTTGATTTTTCTATAATGAGACTGGGGGAGTTCTAGATTTCTATTCTGTTGACTTCTGAGGATCTATTCTAGGATAATATCCCTGAATTTTCCCTTATCCTGAAAAACCATATAGATTTGCGGGGTTATCTACCAAAATTCGGTTACGAGTGGTTTCATCGGGTGCCCATTTAAACAACAGATCGAGTAGCTCACCATCATTTGGCATAGCTTTTGAAATATGCGGGTGTGGCCAGTCGGAGCCCCAAATACAGCGCTCTGAATTTGCTTCAATTAGTGATTGTGCAAATGGTTGAATATCTAAGTACGGCGGTTGCATTTCGTGAGTATTCCGGTACGCACCAGACAATTTAACCCAAGCGCGACCATCGCGTAATAACTTAAGTAGCGCCTGAAAACCATTATTTTGAATGCCTCTTTCGCAGTCCATGTGACCCATATGATCGAATACGACAGGAACAGGTAGCGCCTTAACTCGACTTTCTATATGTTCAAAATTAGAGACATCAACCAAGAATTGCAGATGCCAATCTCTTGCAGCAAACCGATCTGCTAGTTTGACGATATCGCGCCACTCAATTCCTCCCTTGAAAAGTAAGTTCATTCTTCCACCACAATAACCACTATCTGCTAACGTATCAAGCTCAGCTTCCGATACGTTAGCAGCGACTACCGCGATTCCTTTGTAGTCCTTTCCTTGCATTCTTATGTAGTTTAAGCTGTCCAGATGAAGCTGATTGTCAGTACCATAAATACTAGGCTGTACTAAAATGCCCCGTTCGATCCCAAGCCGCTGATGTAGATGCAAGTAAGCTCCTACAGGAGCATCTGAAGGTGTATAGCTTCGGTTTGGGGCATAGGGATATTGACACTGTGGACCAAATACGTGTGCATGGGTGTCACAGGCTTTCGTCGGCAAATTGAATGAGGGGCTTCTCGGAAAAGGATCGGCTGCTTCAGAAAATTCAATTTGATAGCTCATCGTAAACTCGTCGTATTAATTTGGGTCATATCGTCTGCCTAGTCGCCAAGTTTAGATTGTTTCTGCGACCCACTCAGATACATGTTTTTCAAACGCCATAAAACGGGGGTCCTCATCAAGCATCCATTCAGTGTGTCCGGCATTTGGTAATAGGTAAATTGATTTTGGTCCAGGGTACGCATCATAGAGTGACTCGGCCTCTGTAACTGGATGTAAATCATTCTCAGCACCATGTGCAATCAAAAGAGGAATATCAGCAAACCGTTCATCTAATTGCGCTTCTGGGTTAAAGCTTATCAGTGAGTCCGCAAAACTTAAATCACAGGTCACCCCGTAACCAGGAGTCTTGACCAACTCAGTAAATACATACTTTCGACTAACAGGATCTAGTGGGTAAATTTTAAACGGGTCAATGCCTTTTTTCACACCGCCTTTTGCAAGTCTTAGACGTTCAGTTGTCACAAATTGCTTAAATTCTTTCCAGCCTTGCTCTCCTCGTTGTTTCTTTTGCACCCGAACAGCATTGAAAAATCCATTCATAGCCACTAAACCTGATACCTGATCTTCACAGATCCTATAGGCATCTAAGATCAGACCACCTGCCATGCCCCAGCCAGCCAGCACGACTTTACGACCTTCTTTGATTGCGCGCTCACTGACCACGGTAACGACATTGGCTATATCCCGAACTTGCTCTTCCAATATGACTCGTCCGCGGACTCCGTCAGATTCACCGAACCCTCGGTAATCAAAACCGAATACCGTGTAGCCTTTTTTGGTCCAAGCTCGCGCATATCGCTCTGGGTGGATATTTTTCTGTCCAGTAAATCCCGAGCAAATAATGACAATCGGTAGTTCTGGATTATTATTGCTTTCATCGGTATAAAAATCGCCATCTAATGTTAAGCCGTCGCTAAAAAACTTGGTGTTCAATTTGATCATGGTTATAAACTCCGACCTGTAGTTGGTTGTAAGAGAGTCAGCACAGATACTGCGGCAACTGAGTTAATAATGAGGCAGATCTAATTGCAGAAATAACAATATTGCGACATGATAACCAAATATCACGACACTTCTAGCATAATGAACATGGCTTTTGACTATTTACAAACAGAACACATCGGTTTTCTTCTACTCGAAAAATTTTCAATGTTGTCGTTTTCTGCAGCTTTAGAGCCTTTGCGTATGGCTAATCGACTGAGCGGGAAAGTGCTGTATAAATGGTATATATACGGGAATAATAACCAGAGTGTATTAGCCAGTAACGGTACTGTTTTTACTCCTACGCGTAAGATGGATGATATAGATAACCTTAACATCTTATTCGTGGTGGCTGGAACTGGTGCCGTGCATGCGGGGAATGAACAGTTGTTTAACTGGTTACGGAAGCTGGTGCGTAAAGGCACCAATATTGGAGCGACTTCAACCGGCAGTTTATTGCTCGCGCAGGCCGGCATACTCAAAGATCGCACTTGTACTATTCACTGGGAAAATAAAGCAAGCTTTTCTGAACAATACCCCTATATCAATGTTACCGATGAGTTGTTTGAAATTGATCGTAATATTATAACTTGCTCTGGGGGACTGGCAGGCCTAGATATGATGTTACATCTTATTAACATCACGCATGGATCTGAATTATCTCAGGATATTGCAGATCAAAGTATCCACCCAACGATCCGTTCTGCTCACTATAATCAGCGAATGACAGTTCAATTACGCCATAAAATTCGACACCCCAGGTTGCTAAAAGCGTTAGAATTAATGCAAGAAAATATTGAAGAAATACTGACCAGCAAAGAGATAAGTCAATTGATAGGATTGTCAACTCGTCAGTTGGAACGTTTATTTCAAGAGCAAATGCAAGTATCTCCAGCCAGTTATTATATGAACTTGCGTTTGCAAAGAGCCAATTATTTGCTTCGCCAATCAACGCTTTCTATTTTGCAAATCGGTATAGCTACGGGGTTCAACTCCAACTCTTATTTTACTCACTGTTACCGCAATCGCTATGGTTGCACGCCTTATGAAGAGCGTAAGAAATGAGCAAAAAAATAGAACCTCCGGCACCACGGCAACAACACGAATGGTCAGAACAGTCATAATATGAAAGCACTTTTTTCAGCATAGCCAATAATACCAATTAATACGAGACAGCCACTTTATAGCTATTCTCTCACAAAAGAAACCAACAACCTCTCACAAAACTTTGCGTTTTAGCGGTTGGCTATCAGGCTTTGTCTAATGCAAAATAGGCTTCTATCTCAATTCAAGGATGAATTAAATGACCATTGCTCGCAAGCATATTGTCGATAACCAAACCGCAGGTTTTTATCACTGCACTAACCGCTGTGTTCGCCGTACTTTTCTTTGCGGTGTGGACGAGATGACGGGGCACAATTATTCCCATCGAAAAAACTGGTTAGAGTCCCGAATGATGGAACTTTGTGATATTTTCTCAGTGGATATTTACGCATATGCAGTGATGGATAACCACTGTCATATCGTCTTATATTTAGACCCTTTAGCGCCTATGCAATGGAGTAAAGAAGATGTCGCTGAGCGCTGGCTTTGTGCTTACTCTGGAAAATTAATTGATCCAAAATTTGCCAAGCAACGTAAATTAAAAAAACAAGCCATTATTGCCGACAAAGAAAGAATCAAACTTTATCGAGAAAGACTTGGCAGCTTATCCTGGTTTATGAGCCGATTAAATGAGCCGCTTGCCAAGCAAAGTAATAAGGAAGAAAATTGCACAGGGAGCTTCTGGGAAGGACGTTATTCTGCTCAAGCTCTGCTTGATGAAGCGGCGGTGTTGTCTTGTATGGCTTATGTGGACTTAAATCCAGTGAGAGCTAAAATCGCTGACAAGTTGCAAGAATCCAACAACACCTCAATCAAAAAACGTCTAGAGGAAATCAAACAAACCGAACCAATTGATGTTCAAGCAAAGTTCGACTCTGCAATCTTTGCTATTTCTAACCAAGTTAACAGCAAAAAATTATCGATGTCGTCAAAAAGCTATATTGAACTCGTCGAGTGGACAGGGCAAAACATCGTTTATCCTGACAAAGTTTCAATGCCACAAAATATTTCCTCTTGCCTGAAACAACTCAATCTTCAACAAAATCACTGGCTCAAGCAACTCGAACATTTTGAGAATAATTATTGCCACGTAGTGGGTTCGATGGCGCTTATTCGACAAAAAGCGAAGAAACTGAAAAAGCGCTGCATGAAAGGCATGTCGGCAGCAAAGTTGTTTTACGCAACACCCAGTTAAATAATATCCAAATCTTTACTCAAATATTCACTTTTCTGATAACGGAAGCATTCTTGCTGTCTTAAACCTGAAAAGCATCGCAAAAAACGATTGATTATTTTTTCTGACTGAGATTTTGTAAAAGTCGTGTTAGCAATACCTTTAGTTTGTGGAGATTGGACGTTTGATATTTTTAGTAAGTTGCCTGTCTATTTTGGTTGCGTGGATCCATAATAAGCTCCTGATATTAAAGTTGTCCCGTTGTAACTTGATCAACACCTTTTGATATTAACCAGTTTATTAATCGTGGATCTACCGGCTCTTTAAAGAAATGATATCTCAGTTTCTTTGGAGGTAGCTTTTTACCAGTAGTAGGATCAAACCTCATACGTATATTATATTGTTTAGTTCTTGTGAACTGAGTCATATCCTGTCCACTCAGTTTTTTCTCACTTGAAACATCACCACCTTTTATTTGTATTATATAATCTCTTGTCTCAACATCAATTTCCGTGAATTTTTTGTTGCTTCCTAGAGGGTTAAATATATTTTTTCCAATTGCAACTATTTCATCCGAAGAATTCCGATTAATGCTACGGCAAGATCATTATAAATAAAAGATAATTTCAATTTCCCGAATTATCAGGGAACTAATCGTGGATTCGCGGATCAGATCAATACCGATCTCGCAATTTTGAACGATTTGCTCATGAATAACAGTTTTCTGAACCACTTTAAATCCATTACCGATCCAAGAATAGAGCGTTGTAAACGTCATAACTTATTAGGAATCTTCCGTGAGTTTTTCTTCGTTTTTATTTTGGTGATTCCCCCTTTTTAGGTCTACAGGTGAGTTGGCTATGGTTATGGCTTATTCGGCACAAACAACAAGAAGGGTAAAGTTTGCACTAGATAAATTGAAGAGAAATGCGAGCCCCCACAAAAAAGTATCTGATGTTTTGGTTTCAAAAACTAGCCCTCTTCATGTGGCGCAGACCGCAGGTGTTAGAGAGTCTGAAGTAAGGCGTATTCTGGAATTAGAAAAACAGAGTGGCAGTCTTGATTATAGTGAAAGATGGATTCATTTTTTAACCGCATAGCGTAAATCTCGGGTGGCTTATGGAACTTCAGAGAAATACGCATCATGTTTATAGGATAATGTATCATTTTGTTTGGATACCAAAATACCGCCATAAAGTATTTGTTGAGCCTCAGCGTGTAAGATTTTTGATATTGATTTCAGACGACTGCGAACCAGCTTGTTTAGATTCCATTTGCCTATTATGAAATTCTGGCGCGTCAAACAAAGTATCCTGATGTTTTTCCATAGTAGCATTCATATCAGCGGCGTTTAGATTTTTAAACGGATAGAGAGCCGGATCTAATAAGTGCGATGGTGCAACGTTAGAAAGTGCTCCAAAAATACTGTCTAAACGGTTAGGAAATTGCTGCTCCCATTGTTGCAGCATTAATTTGATTTGCTTACGTTGCAAGTTTTCCTGCGAGCCGCACAAATTACATGGAATGATTGGGAATTGCTTTAGTTTTGAATATAGGCTAATTTCTGACTCTTTGGCATAAGCAAGCGGGCGAATTACTGTATTTTGATCATCATCACTGCGCAATTTAGGCGGCATCGATTTTAGTTTTCCGCCAAAAAATAGGTTGAGAAATAATGTTTCGATAATATCGTCTCGATGGTGTCCTAAAGCGATTTTGGTGATCCCGTTGGCTTTTGCCCATGAGTAAATGATGCCGCGTCTTAACCTTGAGCACAAAGAGCAAGTCGTTTTACCTTCCGGGATCTTATCTTTAACAATACTGTAGGTGTCTTCTTCAATAATATGGTGCTCGACACCGATGGATTTCAGGTAGTCAGGTAATATATCCTCAGGAAACCCAGGTTGTTTTTGATCTAAATTAACCGCGATCAGGTCGAATTTAATAGGGGCTTTTTTCTGTAATATGAGCAGAATATCTAGCATTGTGTAACTATCTTTGCCTCCAGAAAGGCAAACCATAATTTTATCGCCATTTTCAATCATATTAAAATCGGCTATGGCTTTACCAACATGGTGGCGCAAACGCTTCTCGATAGATCTTATTTTCGTCTGTCTGGCAGGTTGATCGTGTTCTGGCTGGAGTATCATTTATTTTGCATTTTCGTTTGGTAGACCATTTTTTGAGCGGCGATTATACCAGCTAAACCATGATCGGGTTAATATCAGATCTTGACTATTAAATAGACAAAATGACTCGTGCAAATTGCTGTTAGGTGCCGCTAGGAGCTAAAAAGTAGTGAGCCACAATAGGTTCATCTTCATGTCACACGAATAAAAGACATGGCTTTTTGTGTCATGTGAGTACCCACTTTACGGTGAAGAACTGAATCCTTGGTTAGTAGGTAAATAGTTAACAAAAATATAACCGTCTTACGCAGCATAGTCTGTTACTGTCAATAGAAATCCACAGAAAATTCCGTTTAATTTTATTGCGCCCTGCACAAGATTTATGACAAGTCGGTAACTTACTGATTTTAATAAAGATAACTTTAACTTATTGATTTATAAAGACTTTTATCCCGCTGTACAAAAAGTGACCAATCCAATCTGGGTACTGTATTTTAGCGGCATTCGACTTGTTTTCAGTATCTTTTCCCCAAAGTTATCCACAGTTTTTGTGGACTATTTGATCGGAGATTGATTCTGCAAGTCACCTTGTTTTTAACTCTTACTTGCCGCAGAAATAGTGTAAGACTGACCCTGCTTTATTTTCTTATAATTACCGAAAACTTCCTTAAAAGTGCGTTTGCAAAAGTGTCGAAGCCCGTTAACCGTGACCACCACAAATTTCCCACCCGGCTTGAGGTGATGATAAGCATCGTAAAGGAACAAATAGAGCATTTCATTCCCGACTTTGGCAGGGACATTGGAAACGATCAGGTTAAATTTTTGATCTTTTAGGCAGGAAAAGCCATTACTCAATAATGCGGTTGCGTTGTTTAACTGGTTAAGTTGAATATTTTTGTTGGCATATTCGATTGCAACAAAATCTTTATCGAGCATGATTACGCTGCCCCTGGCGGCTTTTTTCGCCATCCATATTCCAACTGATCCATACCCACACCCTAAATCGAGGCAATCGAATTCGGGTTCGATCTCTAAATGTCGAACCAACAGTTTCGTTCCTTGATCGATCTCTTTTGGCGAGAATATGCCATAAGTGGTTTCAAATTGAAGTAATTCGCCTTGTAAGTCAGTTTTAATTTTTAAGGGCTTGCGGATCTCTATTGCTTCTTTGATCGGGGATGGGCACATTCAGTTGCATTCCTAAGCTATATTTTTTAGATGCACATTATATGCTTAAAAACGGTCATGCATAAATCAGTTGTGATAAAATCCTTGTTTATTTGTAAATGTGAGATTTTTTGAATGAGTGATGAACCTGTTTTCAGAGTGGTTTTTGTGAACTGCGGAAAAACTTACGAAATTTATGCTAAAAGCGTTGATCAAGGATACTTGTATGGCTTTGTTGAAGTCGAGGAATTGTTATTTAATAGTCGATCGGGCATTGTGGTCGATCCAAGCGAAGAAAAATTAAAATCCGAGTTCGAAGGAGTCAAACGTACCCAGATCCCTGTTCATTCAATTATTCGTATTGATGAAGTGGAAAAACAAGGGACTGCCAAAATCAGTGATGCTGCTGGTGTAGTGATGCCTTTTCCTATGCCTGTTACTCCAACCAAGAAATAACTCTGCATGTCTGGCGAGTCATCAAGCAATGAACCTAAAAATCCATTAGGTAAAGCGGTCGAATATGATGGGAAGTATCAAGCTGAATTACTTTTTCCTATTTGTCGACAAGTAAAACGGGATGAACTCGGTCTAAAACCAGATTCGCAGAAGGCTTTGCCTTTTCGCGGTGCCGATATTTGGAATGCTTATGAGTTAAGTTGGCTGAATTTAAAAGGACTCCCCCAAGTCGGGATTGCCGAGTTTATTTTTCCGGCAAATAGCGACAATATCATCGAATCAAAATCCTTTAAGCTCTATCTGAATTCGCTTAATCAGTCATCATTTGAAAATCGAACTGCGCTGCAAGCGATCCTTGAAAAGGATTTGAGTAACGCAGTTGGTTTATATGGGATAAATTCACGAGTGGTCGTAAAAATTCGAGGCGTTGAAGAAATTGATGAAAATATGATTAACTCTTTTCGAGCAGATTGCATCGATGATCAGGATATTATGATTGATCAATATGACTACACCCCGAGCTTGCTAACACTTGCTAATTGTGAGTTGAGCTCTGCAGAAATCGTCCAAGAAAATCTGTGCTCGCACCTGTTAAAAAGTAACTGTTTGATTACGAACCAACCAGACTGGGCTTCAGTTTTCATTCAATATAAAGGCGCGAAGATTCGTCATGAAGCATTGCTTAAATATTTAGTCTCGTTTAGAACGCATAATGAATTTCATGAACAGTGTGTTGAACGTATATTTTGCGACATTTTAAAGTATTGTCAGCCGGAAGAGCTGACCGTTTATGCGAGATATACTAGGCGAGGTGGTTTGGATATTAATCCATGGCGGAGTAATTGCGTGACTTCTATGGATAATATTCGCTTGGTGAGGCAGTAAGATTGGCTGATTTATTATGATCCTGATAGATCTGTCTGATTCACTGTAAGCTTTACAAAATCGTTTGAAGTGATCACGCCTACTAGTTTGCTATTCTCAGTAATTGCCACGCAACCGCTTTTTTGTTCCAAGAGGTTTTTTGCGACGCCTACTATGCTATCTTCAATATCGAATATAGCTGGCGAATTGTTCATGATTGAGGAAATTCCCGCCGATTTTTCCTCATGCTGGAGTTTTTCAAACCCCCTATGGTTAATGATTTTTATGGCGTTTGAGAGTACGGCTTTTTGACTAAGCATGCCGATTAACCGATCGCTGTCAATATCTTTTATCGGGATATGTCGGATTGATTTTTCTGCCATCAACATTCTGGCTTTGTGAACGTTTGCGTGCTCGGACAGGCAGATAGGGTCTTTAGTCATTATATCTTGAAGTGTGTTCATTTTGATCATTCTGAAATGGGAAATTTATTTTAGTATAGACCAAAAATGAAAAAAAACGGGCTGGAGCCGGCTCTTGTACTCCTAACATTGGAGCAGAATAAGATTAAAATTGACAAAATTAAACACTTTATACTGACTTGTTAGGGTTAACGGAAGTTTTTTTAGTTTACAGGAATATGGAGAATTGAACTATCTGCCATCAGCATTCGCGTTTTATGGGCATTGGTGTGCTCAGAAAGGTGAATCCGATTTATAGTCATATATTCCTCCCTCACTTTCCTATGCACACCAATAGCTTACACATCTTTTTCGCGCCCAACTGATTTTTCTAGGCTGAAAGAAGCCTTTGTCCAATATTTTGTATGAGTTTAAGCTAACTTCTAGTTGGTAGCTGAAACAGTTGCTTTGTCGGCTAACTTCTCCCAAGGTTTAGTCTTGATGCTTAGCAAGTAAATAATAATACCAACACCAATACTAAATAAGCTGATCTGAATATAAAGTGCCGGTATTTGCTCAGGATTGCTGGGATCAAAATTCCCAGCTAATAATCCAGAAATAACATTTCCTATTGAGTAAGTTAAAACGAAAATTCCCATCATCTGCCCTGCAAAACGTTTTGGCGATAATTTGCTCACGGCACTCAAAGCTACAGGGCTAAGACATAGCTCGCCAACAGTGTGTAAAAAGTAAGTTGCAATTAACCAATAAGGTGCAACTTTCAATCCGCTAGCTGCATATTGTGCAGCAAAAAACATAACAATAAACCCACTAGCCATAATAATTAGTCCAATAGCACACTTTACACCATAAGATGGCGTTATTAACCTTTTGCCTAAATTAATCCACAATGCGGCAAAAAAGGGCGTTAGTAACACAATAAAAATAGAGTTTGCAGATTGAAACCAAGCAGGCGGTATCTCAAATGAACCAATCATTCTGTCAGTATAGTCTTGAGCGAATAGATTCAACGAAGATCCAGCTTGTTCAAAACCAGACCAAAAGCATGCAGAAGCGACACAAATTAATAACAGCGCACCTAATCTTTTCTTTTCGTCATCGGTTAATTTACCTTTAAAATAAATAGCAGCATAATAAATACAAAAGGTGAGTGTAAAGGCGACCGCCGTATATTGAGCCACTACAACCGGATTAAATGAGACACTACCGTTGAAAATCAAAAACGTTACGACAGATAAAACGAGTAAAAAAGCAGCGATAGACAACCAGGTATTTTTTTGAGCTGAAGCAGATAATGGTGATGTGGGTTTACTACCAACATCCCCTAACTTGTGAGCCGTCATTCTATATTGAATTAGACCGATCCCCATACCAACTGCTGCTGCGCCAAAAGCCCAATGCCAGCCAACATTAGTCATTAAATAACCAGTTACAAAATAGCCAATAATAGAACCGATATTAATTCCCATATAATAAATTGAATAACCGCTATCTCTTCGAATATCATCGGGGCTATATAGCTGACCAACCATTGCACCAATGTTTGGCTTTAATAAACCAGTCCCTAGGACAACAAATATTAGCCCGATGAAAAATGTTTTGTCATTTGGGATCGCAAGAATAATATGACCGATCATTATAATAATTCCGCCATACCAAACTGCTTTTTGACCACCCAACATTCTATCTGCAAGCCAACCGCCTGGTAAACCCATAAAATAGACACAACCAGTATAAACACCGTAAATGGCCGCAGCAGAAGCAACAGTCAACCCTAGCCCACCTTCTTGTAGCATAGCGGTCATAAATAAAACTAATAGGGCACGCATACCGTAATAGCTCATTCGTTCCCACATTTCAGTATAAAATAAAGTGGTTAAACCGCCAGGGTGACCGAAAAATTCACTAGAACTTGGTTGTTTCATAAAATTGTTCCAATTATTGTTATTAGAAAAGCCGTATTTATACCTTATGCTAGCTACTAAACGCAAGCTAACAGGAAAATGAGAATTAAATTGGGCTAAATCTAGTTATCGTTAAATGGAGATCATTAAAAGAATAATTCATATCGACCATTTTTCAGTTACAATAAACGCCGAAATATAAGAGAGATTAACAGTGAAATTTTTAGCTTGTAGAATATATAAAGAAGATGATACCCAAGGAAACAAGTCGATTTCGCACCGCATCGAAGAAATGTCTTTGAACGAGTTAAATGCGGGAGAAGTCGTAATCCGTGTGAATTATTCGGGGGTGAATTATAAAGATGCTCTAGCCGCAACCGGGAAAGGGGCTATTTTGAAGCGGTTTCCATTGAATGCTGGAATTGATCTAGCTGGGGTGGTTGAATCATCAGAAGATCCTAGATTCGCAAAAGGTCAAGAAGTAGTTGTGAATGGATGTGGTCTAAGTGAAGTGCATGATGGTGGCTTAGCTGAATATGCAAGAATTCCGGCCGATTGGGTGATGGTAGTTCCTGATGGTCTAAGCATGAAAGAGACTATGATTCTAGGGACTGCTGGATTTACTGCAGGATTAGCGATCCACAGAATGCTAATTAATGGTCAATCACCTGATAAAGGACCAATCGTGATTACAGGTGCGAGCGGCGGAGTTGGTTCTAACGCGCTGAACATGTTATCTGGGCTTGGATATGAAACGGTTGCGGTGAGTGGTCGGCGAGAATTTACTGAATATCTTAAATCCCTTGGCGCATCAAAAGTTTGCTCTGCTGAAGATTTAAATTTAAGTGATCGACCTTTAGATCGGGGAATTTTTGGTGGTGCAATTGATAATGTTGGCGGACAGTTACTTAGCAAGATTATGGCGCATACTAATTTGTGGGGAAATATTGCGAGCATTGGTCTGGCTGATACTCACGAATATTCTTCGACAGTTTTTCCGCAAATCTTACGAGGTGTTAGTTTGCTTGGTATTAGTTCGACCAATTGTCCAATGCCTTTAAGGCGAGCTATTTGGAAGCGTTTAGGGCAAGATTTAAAGCCGAAACATTTAGATAAAATCTTAAGCGAGGAAGTGAAATTGGAAGATGTTTCCAATGTGTTTGAAGAGTTGCTTAGTCGAAAACGCTTTGGTCGAACCATTGTGAATTGTCTTTAATAGGCTGAAGATAAAAGAGTTTTTATAAAATGAAAAATCAATTGGCGAAAATTGTCGACAAACTAAATAAAAAACCAGGTTGGCTCCGATACCGACTGCTGACTTTTGTTTTGGGATCAACAGTAAAATTTGTTGGAACTGCCGGCGTAAAGTGTCAGCACTTATCGGCTGAAAAATCAGCATTTAAATTGTCAAATCTCAGAAAGGTTAGAAATCATATCGGAACCATTCATGCTGCTGCGTCGGCATTAGTCGCTGAAACCGCGACGGGCATGGCGATTGGTATGCATATTCCTGATGACAAAATCCCTTTATTAAAAGTCATGCATGTCGAATATCTTAAACGTTCAACTGGAGCGTTAACAGCAGAGGCCTATTTGACCAAAGATCAAATAGAATCTTTACACCTTGATGAAAAAGGTTCCATGGTTATTAATTGCAAAGTAACTGATGATGCAGGTATCGAACCAGTAGATTGTAAAATGGAATGGGCTTGGATCTCTAAGCGAAAATAAGTAGAGAACCTTTTTTAAAAGTGTTTATATGAATGTATTTTTAACTTCTCTTGGCTGTCGTCTTAACGAAGCCGAACTTCAAACTTGGGCGCAAGATTTCAAGGAGTTTGGAATTTCTGTTATTAGCGAACAAAATGAGGCGGATCTGATAGTTATCAATACTTGCGCCGTGACAGGTGAGGCTGCGCGAAAGTCACGTCAGACTATTCGTCGTTTTCATCGCAATAATCCAACCGCAAAAATTGTCGTCACTGGTTGTTATGCTTCACTAAAAAAATCAGAAGCAGAATCGATACTCGGTGTTGATTTGGTTGTTGGTAATCAAGAAAAAACTCTGCTTCCTCAAAAGGCAAAAGAGTTACTGGAATGGTCGTCAATGCCTTACGCGGCTACGGAGCCGAATGAGTCAGCACTTTTTATTCGTAATCGCGAACGAGCCTTTATCAAAATTCAAGATGGTTGTCGTTATCGTTGCACATATTGCATTGTAACGATTGCTAGGGGTGAGGAAGTTTCTCGACCAATTGATGATATTATTTTAGAAATCAATCGACTTAGTCGACAAGGTATTCAAGAAATTGTCATTACGGGTGTTCATGTAGGTGGGTTTGGTATTGATTTGGAAACCAATTTATATGAATTAATCGTTAATATTTTACATCAAACAAAGGTACCTAGAATTCGATTTGCATCGGTCGAACCTTGGGATCTGCCAGACGAATTTTTTGATTTATTTAAGAATAAAAGATTAATGCCTCATATGCATTTACCTATTCAAAGCGGTAGCGATCGGATACTCAAGAAAATGTCACGGCGTTGTCAGTCCGAAACTTTTTTATCGTTATTAACACGAGCTCGAAGTGTGGTGCCTGAGTTTAATATTACTTCAGATATTATTGTTGGTTTTCCTGGTGAAACCTATGAAGATTTTTGTCTTTCTTTGCAAATGATCGAGCAGGCGAGATTTGGTCATGTACATACATTCGCTTACTCAAAGCGAGAGGGGACGAAAGCAGCAAGTTTGAACGGGCAAGTTGACGAGTCAGTCAAAAAATCTCGCAGTAAAAAAATGCATGAGCTTGCGGAAAAAATAAAACTGGCTGAGCTTAAAAAAATGCTCGGGAAAGAAGTGGTTGTTTTATGGGAAGGCGAAGGAAAGCGACTTGATAATGGATACAGGCAATATTTTGGTTATACGCCCAATTACCATAAAATTAGCGTTGAAATTGAAGGTGAATTGCATATTTCGAATCAAATTTTGGGATGCAAAATCATTTCAGTGAATGAGAAAGGTTATTTATGTGCAAGGTTAGTGGAACAACCTAAAATAGCAATCCAACCTTTGGCAGTGAAGCAGCTTTAATCAGTTAAACGAGTTCAAGCCAACACTCGTTTTGCGTCATTTTCAACCCGTTTAAGCTCGTTAACAAATTGCAGGTGAAGCAAATGGATTTCACTGGTTATACCATTAGTTTTGAGTTGGCTTTCATATTGAAGAGTCAAAGATTTTAATTCCGGTACGCCACAATAAGCAGTTGCACCATGTAATTTATGGACTTGCCCTAATAGTTTTTTAACATCATTGGCGTCTAAGTGTTTTTGAATTAGGCTGCGAGCTTCCGGAAAACTTTCAACTAACATTTTTAGCATGTCTTTTGCTAAATCATCTCGTCCACCGGCATTCTTTAGACTTAATTGCCAATCAATAGACAGCTCCGTAGTGTTTTGTAGTGATATCGTTTCGATTGGTTCACTGTTTTTTAAAGAAATCATTTTGTTGGTCCATTTTTTGATCGATTCCTTGAGTTGTTCCTGGCTGATGGGTTTAGTTAAATAATCATCCATTCCCTCTTTTAGCAGTCGATGTTTTTCGCCTTTCATTGCGTGTGCTGTTAACGCAATAATTGGAGATTTCTTGTAGTGGAGGTTTATCTTCCTGATTATTTTGGTGGCTTCCAGACCGTCCATGTCAGGCATTTGGATATCCATAAAAATCAAATCAAATTCTGTTTTTTTACAAAGTTCGATCGATTCTTTGCCACTATTAGCGATCCGTGTAGTGACCGAAAAATCTGATAAAAACGCTTCAACTAGCTTGAGATTCGCATTATTATCATCGACGCATAATATATTAATTTCAGCACCATCGTGAGTTGTATTACTATTGTTTACACTTTGGTCACTTATTTTAAACCAACTAAGTAACGTATTATAAAAAAGTTCCTTAGTGATTGGTTTGGAGAAATACTTATCCAAACCTAAATCGGTAAACTGCTGAATATGTTTTTCTTCTTTTGAATTAATAAGGATACCCATGGGACAATTAAGTTTATGTGAAATTCTATTCAACGATAATAATTCGCTCGAAAAATCTTCAGGTTCATGTCCGCCTAACAAAATCAAATGAACATTCTTTTTTTGCTGCGCATAGGTTTCCGCTTTGGCTGTTAGTTCAACTAAACTATTGGTACTTTCGACAGTTGCTCCCCAACGGTTTAATAAATACTTAGTGGCAAGTTGAGAAGTATTATTGGCGTCATGAAACAACACTCTTCTACCTGGAAAGCCAAGTCGCTTTTTTGCCGTTTTTTGCAAATCCTTGTTTAGCTCTACAGTAAACCAAAAAGTTGAGCCAATGTTTTCTTTACTTTCAATTCCAATTTTTCCGTTCATTGATTCGGCGAGTTTTTTGGATATAACTAAACCAAGACCTGTTCCTCCGAATCGACGCGTGGTGGTTGTATCTGCTTGTGTGAAAGCTTGGAACAGAACTTTTTGTTGCTCTTGAGAGAGACCTACGCCGGTGTCGGTAATATTGATCCTTAGACGAACCGATTGGTCATTTTCCTCTTCCAACATGACTCGAATTTGTATAGTTCCTTCTTGAGTAAATTTTATAGCGTTACTGCACAGGTTGGTTAGTATTTGTCCAATTCTTCCTGAATCTCCCAACAAGTTTTCCGGCACATCCTGATACACAATTCCAAGTATTTCGATGTTTTTTGCCTGCGCTGCCGGTGCCAACAGTTTAAGTGTTTCATCGACACAATCATCCACGCAAAGCGCACGATTTTCTAGTCGCATTTTTCCTGCTTCGATTTTTGAAAAGTCCAGAATATTATCAATAATAGACAACAGACCGTTCGCTGATTTTTTTATTGTAGTTAAGTAATCTTCTTGCTTTTCTGTTAACTTCGAGCGAAGTAAAAGATTGGTGAATCCAATTACCCCATTCATGGGGGTTCGGATCTCATGGCTCATGTTCGCTAAAAATTCTGATTTGACTCGACTCGCTTCAATGGCTCCTTTTCTAGCCATTGTTAATTCAACATTTTGCTCCTCTAAAGCAGTATTAGTTGCATTGATATCAGCAGTTGCCTGCTCGATAGCCATTTGCATTTCTTCTCTTGCCTCGTATAATGAATCGCTCATATCGTTGAAGCCATCGACTAGCGTGGTTAGTTCGCCCGATGTTTTAGTTTTGATTTCAACTTTGAGTTGACCTTCTTCTATTCGTTTGACAGCATTAGCTAATTGGATAATTGGTATCGTAATATTTCGCGCCATGTTTTGTGCCAATACCCCACCGAGGATCAGACCGATGAGTAAAATAACAAATGCGGTCACTAAGGTCTGGTATTGTCTTAATAAAATATTTTTATTGGTGATCAATATCGCGACATAACCGATCACTGGTATTTGAGCTTTAGACTGTTGGACAGAACGTTTTGACCGTGTCGGTTGACTAACAATCGGAGCCCTTACTATAAATCCATTTTCTAATTCCTTAATCATAGTTTGTAGCAGTAGTTTGTTCGATTTTTGCGGGAGTGTTGATACTAATTCATTGGTTCCTGAGCTTGCTAAAAGCATATTGTTATTGGCATAAATACCGACAGCTAAAATGTCATCATCTCCGTCTCTTGCAGAGGTAGCTAGTCGGTTGAGTGCTTCAGGATTGCGTGAGAGCAAACTATATTCGGATGTTTGCGCGACGTAGTTAGCGATGGTGATACCTCGGTCATGTACATTGGCATTAAGATCTTGAACTCTTGAAGTTACAAAATATGCACCCATAACGAGTGCAACAATGCCAGTTGGTATCAAAGCCAGCAAAATAACTCGTGCTCTTATTCCCCAATCATTCATAGTTTATTTCGATCCGGTTTGTTTTGCTCAAGAACAATCACTGCTTTTTCTAACTCGGTTTCATCTAAATATTCATAACCTAAATGTTTCGCTATTTGTTGATTAATCCGTACTTTATATTGACGGTTATATTGAGCTTTCGGAATAACATCATCACGGCAAATATTTTGCATAGCAATTGCAGATTCTCTTGCAAGTGAATCAAAGGGGGTATAGATGCTAGCCAGTGCAGTTGAATCGGCGTCTGAAATTTTACTTCCAATAATGGGGATTTGTTTTTTATAACTTGATACTAATAATGCAGGTAAATTTTGTTCCGAGTAATGTCTATTGTCGTTGAGGGTCAATAGAAATCCGTTGTTATTCTTTAATCGGGAAAAAATCCGTTGTGGTGACTCCTGTAATTTTAGAATATTAAACGACAAGTTTATCGACTGTTCTAGGCTAATTTTTTTGTAGTCATTCAGCATGTAACGAGTTTTTCTGCCGAGTATTACCGTGACATGCTTTAAGTCTTCGCGGATTGATTTGCTGAGTAGTAGTTGTCGTTTAAAAGATTGTTCCTCATAGATCCCAGTTACAGGGTTACCTAGTTGGCGATAGATGTCTGTTAAGTTGTCTAAATTTGTTTGCGATACTAAAGTCGAAAAAACAGGAATTTTTGTTCGAGTTGCAAGAATTTTTTCGAGTGAATTTAAACCGATGGTCAATACGCAATTATTGCTATTTTCTAACCACTTTTTCAATTGTATTTGGCTAAGCTCATTAACGTTAAAAGTTTTCAAGCTGTGAGACGGGATTCTATTTTGTAACTCTAATGCTAACAATGCATTAAAGGCGTTATCAGTTTGCTCTAATCCGGAATGAAAAACCAATAGTGATTTTTCCTCCGATGCCCATAATGTTTTAGAGCAGCACAAACTAACAAAGACCGCACTAAGAATGAAAAAAAAATATGTTATGCGGTATAAAAATATCATTATTTTGTTAAACGAAAATGGTTTTTAAGGTTTTATTAATGTTTACGAAAGTCCTGTCCACAAGAGAATGAGCATCGAATTGATCAAAAATAATCAACGACATCAATTTTGAGTACGTTCTCATTTAAACTAAGTCGAGTATATCGTATATTTTCAAATAGTTACAATCTACTTTAGGTACTACTTTTAAGATATCAATTTTGGGAGATATATTTAGTATATCAGTGTAAAATTGCGTCCCTTAAGTACCCCGCCATCTACAGCGAATGGCGGTAAGCTGCTTTTGAGTGGTCGGTGTTATCGATATCGCCTGATTCTGGATATTTCAACATACTAAACATACTAAAAGAAGAGTTTAAATGGCTAAAAGAAGAAGTCGAAGAGGTAAACCATTACCCACTGAGCCAGTGGATATTTCGATTGAGTCCTTGTCGCATGAAGGGCGGGGAGTGGGTCGAATTGATGGAAAAACGGTTTTTGTTGATCGTGCACTAGCAGGTGAAAAGGCGCTAATGACCTATACGTTTCAACGAGGCAAGTTTGATGAAGGTCAAGCTATTCGTATTGAAAATCCGAGTGAAAACAGGGTTGAGCCGCCCTGCCAACATTTTGGTGTTTGTGGAGGCTGCAGCATGCAACATTTATCAACCGATGCACAAATCGCTCATAAGCAGTCCATTCTTAAAGAGCAGCTGCTACATTTTGCTCATACTGAGCCACATGAGTGGTTACCACCGTTACAAGCGGATCTTTTGAATTATCGGCGTAAAGCGCGCTTGGGCGTGAGATATGTGATTAAAAAAGAGCGCACTTTAATAGGCTTTCGCGAGAAGTATTCTAATTATCTAGCTGACATTGACGAATGCGTTATATTAGTAAAGCAAGTAAGTGATTTGCTCCAACCGATGAGTGCATTAATTGATGGCATGGATAGTCGTTTATTTATACCGCAAATTGAAGTGGCTTGCGGCGATGAGCTCGTTTGTTTGATTATTCGTCATTTACAACCAATTTCCGCTAAAGATCATCAAGCTTGGATTGAGTTTGCAAAAGCCCATCAGCTGGTTGTTTACTTGCAGCCGAAAGGTCCGAACACAGTGCATCGAATTTGGCCACTTGAAAGTGAAAATGGACAACTAAGCTATCGATTAAAAGAATATAACTTAGAAATGTTGATGGAACCGTTAGATTTTACTCAGGTCAATGCAAGCATTAATCAACAAATGATCCCAAAGGCTCTGGGTTTATTGGATGTTCAAGCTGACGATAACATACTTGATTTATTTTGCGGTCTAGGTAATTTTACTTTGCCGTTAGCGACTAAAGCGAATCATGTAGTCGGTGTAGAAGGGGTTCAAGAAATGGTCGATCGCGGTAGCAAAAATGCGCGACATAATGGTCTGAAAAATGTTGAATTTTTCCAAGCGGATCTAACCACCGATCTGAGTGAACAGCCATGGCTGAAGCGAGATTATGACAAAGTTCTAATTGACCCTGCCCGCAGTGGAGCGCTGGAAGTGATTGACAATATTGTTAAAATTAATCCGCAAAAAATTGTTTATGTTTCTTGTAATCCAGCTACTTTAGCCCGTGATACAGGCGAATTAGTTAAGGCAGGTTACAAATTGGTTAAAGCGGGTGTGATGGATATGTTTCCGCATACAACTCATGTTGAGTCTATTGCGCTATTTGAAAGATAATCTTTTGGAATGCTAAGATAATATATTCCTACAAGGGTAAAACTAAATTTCTAAACTGTTAAGTATGGTAAAAATTAAGAAAATATCGCCTCCTAATAATCTGAAAGATGAATTGTTTATCGATTGGTGTGAACAGCTTGTTTATGATGCCGGGCAATTCGATCGGGAACTGTTTGTTCGCGCGCGCCAATTAGTTATTGATAAAACAAACCTCAGTCCGGATGTATTGAATAATTTATACATTCAGTCGGTTGAAGTCGCTATTATTTTAAGTGAACTACGAGTCGATAGCGCGACATTAGTGGCGGCAATGATGTACTCCTTTGTTGATGCTGTAGAAATATCTTTGGATGATTTAGCTGAACATTGCTCTTCTCAAGTCATGCAAAAAGTGAAGGGTGTTATTTCCATGGACGGAGTCCGTGGACTGCAAACAAATCAGTCGGTTGGTAATGACTCTGTACAAGTCGAAAACCTTCGTAAAATGTTACTGGTTATGGTCGACGATGTAACGGTCGTTTTAATCAAGCTTGCCGAACGTTTATATGCTTTACGTCATGCAAAAAACAAAGATGAATTTGAAAAAAACATTATAGCGCAAGAAGCAAAAGATGTTTATGCACCACTGGCAAATCGTTTGGGTGTCGGTCATATAAAATGGGAGATGGAAGACCTGGCATTTCGTTTTTTAAATCAAGAAGCGTATCTTAATATTGCGAAACATTTATCCGAAAAAAGGGTTGCTCGGGAACGTTATGTCGACAAAGTATTGAAAACAATGGATACGGCTTTGTTAGAACTGAATATCAAAGCGGATCTCATGGGGCGAGCGAAGCATATCTTTAGCATTTGGAAAAAAATGCAACGAAAACAAGTTGGTTTTGAAGAAATTTATGATGTCAGAGCAGTGCGGGTTTTAGTGCCAAAAATCCAGGATTGTTACTCTGTTTTAGGTGTTGTTCATGGCTTATGGAAACACATTCCAAAAGAGTTTGACGATTATATCGCGACGCCAAAAGAAAATGGCTATCGTTCGCTACATACCGCTGTCATCGGACCGGAAGGAAAAACTCTTGAAATACAAATACGCACTGACAAAATGCATCAGGAATCAGAGTTAGGCGTTGCCGCACATTGGAAGTATAAAGAAGGCGCTAAGTCCAGCGGCGGCGGTTTTGAAGCGAAAATCGCTTGGTTAAGACAACTGTTAGAGTGGCAGGATGAAATGGTCGATACCAATCAGCTAGCGGAAGAATTTAAAAGCCAAGTTTTTGATGAGCGGATCTATGTGTTTACTCCATTAGGAAAATTAATTGATTTACCTGCGGGGTCAACGGCTCTTGATTTTGCATATAGAGTTCATACTGATGTTGGTCATCGGTGTCGCGGAGCTAAATCGAATGGGCGGATTATTACGTTAACTCAAGCTCTAGCAACAGGGCAGCGAATCGAAATATTAACCAGCAAAACAGGAGAGCCCAGTCGGGATTGGTTAAGTGAGCAGAGAGGGTATTTGAAATCTTCGCGAGCAAGACATAAAGTTCAGCAGTGGTTTAAGCATCAAGATAAAGATAAGAACATAGCTGCTGGCAAACAGATAATTGAAAAAGAATTAAAGAAAAACGCCCTTCAATTGAACAGTTATGAGAAATTAGCACGGCATTTTAATTACAATAATAGTGAAGAACTATTCGCTGGTATTGGTTCTGGAGACAAAGGCGTTCATCAGGTAATGAATGCTGTACGAACTTTACAGCCGGTACAGAGCGTTGTGTCTCGAGAGACAGTACTTAAACGAAAACCAAAAATTGAAAAACGAAGTAACTCGAGTGATATTTTGGTTGAAGGCGTAGGTAATTTGTTAACTCGAATGGCGGGGTGTTGCAAGCCAATACCAGGTGATGATATTTCAGGTTACGTCACTCTAAATCGTGGGATTATGATCCATCGAAGTGACTGCCGGTATCTCTTAGCATCTAAGAAAAAATCGCCGGAAAAAATATTAGCGGTTAGCTGGACGCATCAAGTTAATCAACATTATTTAATTGACCTGGTGATCAAGGCTTATGATAGAAAAGGATTGTTGAGTGACATTACATCGTTAATGGCTAACGAAAAAGTCAGCGTCACTTCGCTAAATACCAAAGTAAGCCATAAGCGGTTAGAAGTTAAGATTGATGTACAGGTCGAGATGGCAAATTTATCCAATGTTTCTCGATTGATTAATTTAATTGAGCAATTACCAAACATTATAAGTGTTAATCGCACCAACGGATAATAGGATGTCGACTTGAAACAGTACACTATCGATAAATTAGCTGAAATCATGCAGCAATTGCGAGATCCACTTTCCGGTTGTCCGTGGGATCTTAAACAAAATTATCAGTCTATTTTATCTTATACAATTGAAGAGGTTTATGAAGTTGCAGACGCAATTGAACGCGAAGATTTTTCTGACTTAAAAGAAGAACTTGGCGATCTCTTGTTTCAAGTGGTTTTTTACGCGCAACTCGCGTCTGAAGATGGTTATTTTAATTTATCCGATGTCATTGAAAGCATCAGTCAAAAATTAACTCGAAGACATCCCCATGTTTTTGATAACAAGACCTATGTTGATGAAAGCGAGCTTCATCAAGTTTGGGAAAACCAAAAACATTTAGAGCGACAAAATAAATCCGACAAAGGTAAAGCAAGTTTATTAGATGATATTCCCAAAGTGCTTCCTGAGTTAAAACGTGCACAAAAGATCCAAAAACGAGTGGCCAAACAAGGCTTTGATTGGAACAATATTCAGCAGGTTTGGGATAAATTAGATGAGGAGACGCTCGAGGTCAAGCAAGCGTTTGATTCTGGTGATCAGTCTCATACAGAAGAAGAAATTGGAGATTTACTTTTTGTGTGTGTTAATCTCGCACGCCATTATGGAGTCGATGCTGATTTTGCCCTGCGAAAAGCCAATCAAAAATTTGAAAAGCGTTTTCGTCAGGTTGAAGCGCTTACAACCAAAGAAATTTCAGAATATTCATTAGCAGAGTTGGAAGGGTTTTGGCAGAAGGCTAAAGCGAAAACATAAGCGGAGGTCATTTCAAACTTAGCTATAAATAGGTGTAAATGACAAGCGCTTTAATTGATCTACAGACGACTTATAGCCGACTAAGCCACTGACAGATCTGCTTTATACCCTCTTTCACTCTATCAAATTGGTCATCGGTGTTTTGCTCGTTCCAGATCTGTTCTCCGTCAAAATCGACAAAAGCCAACCGCACCGTTAAGCTCTTTGATGTCATTCCAAATGCAGTCCCTGGTAATAATGCGACCCCGGTTTCATCCATTAATGCTGCTGTTAATTGTTCGCTGGTTTCAATTTGTCGCGCGGCAAGTTTCGTTTTAAATGGGGAAAAATCCGGAAATAAATAAAAACCGCCTTGTGTATCGTGTACTTTGACTCCCAATTGCCTGAGTCTGTCGCTGCAAAAAGTACTGATTGTTTTTAGCAGTCTAGTTTGTTTTTGCAAAAATAATAGTGCAAGCGACCGATTTTGGTAAGCGCTAGTCGCCGCAATTTGTATGGGGCTGGGTGCACAAGAGTAGGTTTCTGATGCATTTCCTATCACCGCTTGAAACAGTTCGCTTCCTAACGGTTTGGGTATGTGGTGAAATCCAAGCCGCCAGCCTCCTGCGCCGCACCATTTTGACAATCCAGATGAGACGATACAGCCTTCAGGATAAAATTCTTCGAGTGTTGAATAGTTATTCTCGTAGGTGAGTAAACTGTATATTTCATCGGCGATCACGATGATGCGATGTTTTCGCATCACTTTTGCTAGCGCTTGTAGTTGCAGCTTTGTATAGGTTTGCCCTGTGGGATTGCTTGGATAGTTAAAAACTAAGATTAGAGGAATTTCAGGTTTTTTCCTTTGTCCGCAATGTTGATCGAGTTGTTCAGGGGTTAATAGCCATTGCTGGTCAAAATCTGTCGTGAGCCAGTTAACCTGATGACCAGCTAACTTGCCTTGAGGTTCATAGGACACCCAACTTGGCGCAGGCAGTAATATTTCCGCCTTTTCAAACGCCGCCATCACACAATATATTAGGATTTTACTACCTGTACCAATAATAATTTGGTCGGCTGTCCACTCTTTGTTTTCTATCTCATTATGGAATTCAGAAATTGCCTGTCTCAGTGGCAAATGACCTTGAACACTCATATATTCCTTTCGATAAGCCGAATTTGCTAGACTCTGGGAAATTTCCTCTGGAATGGGGAAAGGGCTTTGCCCAAAACCAAACTTAAATACCTGTTGGTTGTTATCACTTCTCAATTGTGATAACTGATTGATTAATAACGTTTCAGAGTGTTTTCCGGGACGTAGGTACTTTTTGTCGTAAGCGAGCAGATTTAAAGAGGTCGATTTCAACTTAGTGCTCCAAGATATTTGTTCAAATGGCAGATAGCCGTTACTTTAGTTAGTCGTTTTATCGAATACAACTAAAAGATTTAAATAAAAATATATTTTCAAAATAGCCAAGGTTTGACGTTATTTGCCGTGAAATCGGGTTCACTCGAAAGACTAAAAGTCGAATTTCACTTTCTTAATTAGGTCTAAATGGTTTTATTCGGTCTAAACAAGAGAGTCAACAAGGTTTTTGGACAACTAAAATTTCACCAAGCACCCCAAAATGGCGGAAAAATTGTAAGAAAAATTGTAAAACATGCCCCACCTCCCCCCATTACCTACATTTTCGGTTTGCGAAAATATATTTTTGAGACCTGGAGTGGTTGTGTAAATACAGTCAGGTAGTTAGAATACGACTATCTGTACACATTGAATTCACTTAAAGGGGAAAACAGATAATGAAAAAAAGACAATTTAGAAAAAGCATAATTAGTGGTGCGCTCGCAACAGCAGTTGCCGGTTTCGGGATATCTGCACCAACTCTAATGGCTGAAGAAGCCGCTGATGATGACGCAGAAACAGTCATGATCATTGGTTCTCGTAGCCAAAAGACTCGTACAATTGCCGATTCACCTGTTCCTGTTGATATTCTTGACGCAAGTGATCTTACCTCAATGGGTGGCACAGCTGATTTAACTGATAACTTAAAAGCATTAATTCCTAGTTACACGGCAACACCTGCAACTGGTGACGGTAGTGCGTTTGTACGTACTACATCTTTACGCGGTACTGCACCTGATCAAACTTTAGTTTTGGTTGATGGTAAGCGACGTCATCGTGCTGCTTTGATACAATTATTTGCGCCCGCCGCCGGTCAAGGTGCTCATGGTGCTGATGTGGGTATGATCCCTGCTATTGCTCTTAAGCGTGTTGAAGTATTACGTGATGGAGCCGCGTCTCAATATGGTTCTGATGCAATCGCTGGTGTTATTAACTTTGTAACTAAAGACGCATCCGACGGTGGTACTGCCGAATTACAATATGGTCAACATTACGAAGGTGAGTCTAGTCTAAAATTTGCGTTTAATAAAGGCCTTGAGCTAGGTTCTGATGGATTTGCGAATTTCAGTTTGGAATATGTAGATAATGAATCTCTTTCTCGTGGCGTTCAGCGTCCTGACGCGCAAGCACTAATTGATGCTGGTGTTACTGGCGTTGGTGCTGATGCCGTTTTTGGTGACGCGCCTTTTGCTCAAAGCTGGGGTCGTCCTGAGACTAGTGGTTTACGAGCATTCGTAAATGCAGGAGTGGATCTTGCTGAAGGATTAAAATTATACAGCCGAATAAGCTATGCAAGTACAGATGGGCGTTATCGCTTTTTCTATCGTAATCCTGAACATTCTATTTTTACCGCGCCCATTGATGCCTCCGTTCCAGGTTTTAACGCTCTTGGCTTTACCGGCATTCAAAGAGATGTAGGCTTTACACCTTATTTGGATGGAGAGCAAACCGACTTTAGTTTTATTGTTGGTCTTGAAGGTGATCTTTCAGGTGGTACTTTCTATGATGTGAGTCTTAGCACCGGTTCTAATGAGCTAGATTATTATCTTAATAATAGTATTAATCCTGGTTTAGGTTTAACGACTGATTTACAGATCCCTCAAATGAATTTCGATACAGGTGGTTTAAAGCAAGAAGAAATCAACCTGAACGTTGATTTTTCTACTCCAGTGGGTGATTCTCTGAACCTTGCATATGGATTTGAGTGGAGAGAAGAAACTTATACAACAATTGCTGGTGAACCTAATTCTTATAATGATGCTGATGGTGAAGTAGGTGGTGGAGTTAGTGGTATGAAAGGAATTACTCCAGCGGATGCGGGAGAGTTTGATCGCGATAACTATGCGGTTTATGTTGATTTAGAACAAGACGTCACTGATAACGTGTTTTTGCAATATGCATTACGTTATGAAGATTTTTCTGATTTTGGTAGCACGATTAACGGAAAAATAGCGGGTCGGTTCACAGTGAGTGAAACTACTGCGTTACGCGGCGCTGTTTCGACTGGCTTCCATGCTCCAACTCCAGGTCAAGCAAATTATCGAGCGACTATTACTACGTTTGACACGACCGGCGCTCAAGTTGAAGAAGGTGTTATTGCGACTAATGATCCCCGAGCTATCGCAGCAGGTGGTCGAGCACTTAAGGAAGAAGAATCAGTTAGTTTGAGTTTTGGTGTGACTTCTGATGTTGGTGAAAGCTCTAACTTAACGCTGGATTTCTACAAGATCTCTGTCGATGATCGAATTTATCGAACAGGTGGTCTGGTTTCTACCATTGATCAATCTGCAATTTCTTTTTATACCAATGCCCTGGATGTTGAACATACTGGATTTGATTTAGTTTTTACAACTGATATTGAATGGTCAGAAATGACTTCAACCGGTGTTTCATTTGCATATGGCTATAACAAAATTGATGTTGTAGGTCAGTCTCTCGTTGAAACGGTAGATGGAGATGGCGATACTGTGTTAGTTGCCCCAGTGTCTGATGGAAGCGTCGATAACATCGAAAATAATTTTCCAAACCATCGTTTTGTGTTGACTACCAACACCAGCTTTGGTGATGATTGGAATCTAATGCTTCGTGCAAATTTTTACGGCGAACATCTCGATGAGCGTGGTACAATCGGTGAAGATAAATCATCAATTGACTCAATTATCTATGTTGATGCAGAAGTTGCTTATCAAGTTAATGAAGAACTTAATGTGAAACTAGGTTTTTCTAACATTTTTGATTCATACATCAATGAAATAGATGCACCTTTTAGCAACCGTCAAAGCGTAGGTCTACAATACCCACGTCGAAGCGCAGCTAACTACGAAGGTGGTTCTTGGTACTTGAATGGTTCTTATAGTTTCTAAGTTATCAATAAGAACAAATTTAGATTTTTAATCTAAGCTAAGCAAACAAAAATGGCTACCAATTGGCAGCCATTTTTTATGTCCAAGATACAATTCTCTCTTGAGATACCTCATTTTTATAACTCCTCGTACAAGTCTAATGACTAGGCATTATTCTCCGTGATTCCGGTGCGATTATTTGGTATAATTTTTTCCCGTCCTAAAGACACCTCTAATTTTCCGCTCACAGCGTATAAACAGACAAAATAAGCCTATTTTGGTGTGTCGTTTATGTTCGGAGATAATTCGACTTGAAATAGAGGTCTTAATCTAACTATTTGATGTATAAGAATTATTTGGCGAAAATCAATGACTAAATTTATATTTGTTACAGGCGGTGTGGTTTCCTCTCTAGGAAAAGGTATTGCTGGCGGCTCTTTGGCTGCACTTTTGGAATCGAGGGGCTTAAAAGTAACACTCCTCAAGCTCGATCCTTATATTAATGTTGATCCTGGAACCATGAGTCCTTTTCAACATGGTGAAGTATTTGTGACTGACGATGGCGCAGAAACGGATCTCGATTTAGGTCATTATGAACGTTTTGTGCGAACTCGAATGACTCAAGCGAATAATTTTACCACCGGTCGTGTTTATGCGGATGTGATCCGCAAAGAGCGAAAAGGCGAATATCTCGGTAGAACCGTGCAAGTTATTCCGCATATCACTGATGAAATAAAAAGAAAAGTCTTGATTGGAGCAGGTGATGCGGATATCGCATTGGTCGAAATCGGTGGCACGGTTGGTGATATCGAGTCGTTACCTTTTCTTGAAGCGATCCGCCAGTTAGGTTTTGAGTTAGGTTCGGAGCGAGCGTTATTTATGCATTTAACTTTGCTTCCTTATATTGCGGTTGCTGGCGAGCTTAAAACTAAACCGACCCAGCATTCGGTAAAAGAATTAAGATCCATCGGTATTCAACCTGATATTTTAATCTGCCGTTCAGACAGAAGCCTACCCGCAGCAGAGAAAGCAAAAATAGCGCTATTTACTAACGTTGACGAAAAAGCCGTTATCTCTCTTAAAGATGTCGACAGTATTTATAAAATTCCAGCCATATTAAACGCGCAAGGATTAGAAAAATTAATTTCAAGACGGTTTAACTTGCCTGAGCAGGAAGTAGACTTGTCTGAATGGGAGCAAGTTCTTTATGCCGAAGCAAATCCAACCGACGAAGTTCATATCGCAATGGTTGGAAAATATATGGATTTGACCGAAGCGTATAAATCGTTGATCGAATCTTTAAAACACGCCGGATTGCAAAATAGATTGACGGTCAAAATAGATTTTATCGACGCCCAAGATATCGAGAAAAAAGGCGTGGGGTTGCTGGATAATTCCCATGCAATCTTGGTTCCTGGCGGATTTGGAGAGCGAGGGGTTGAGGGCAAAATCCTTGCTGCCGAATATGCGAGGACAAATAATGTCCCCTATTTAGGCATTTGTCTGGGTATGCAAGTGGCGGTGATTGAATTTGCCAGAAACTGTGCTGATATAGAAAACGCGCATAGCACCGAATTGTCCAATGACTCCAAAAACCCCGTGGTTGGATTGATCACCGAGTGGATTAATAAAGATGGTTCGGTAGAACAACGAAACAAAGATTCTGACATGGGCGGCACAATGAGATTAGGCGCGCAACACGCGACGTTAACTGCGGACTCTAAATTGGCCGAAATATACGGGTCTACCGATATTAATGAAAGGCATCGCCATCGTTACGAAGTGAACGAAAACTACGTTGCCCAGCTGGAAAAATGTGGTTTAAAAATTTCAGGTCGTTCGCAAATGAATAATTTAGTTGAAACTGTCGAATTGCCAAATCATCCTTGGTATATTGGTGTTCAGTTTCACCCTGAATTTACTTCGACACCAAGAGATGGGCATCCGTTATTTACTAGTTTTGTGGCAGCTGCACACGAGTTTAAAAAGAAAGAAGAGAGTTAAGAATGAATATATGTGGTTTTGATGTTGGTTTGGATCAACCCTTTTTTCTCATAGCGGGTCCCTGTGTTATTGAAAGCGAACAACTTGCAATTGACACTGCAGGTTATATGAAAGAAGTGACTCAACGTTTAGGAATTTCCTATATTTATAAGTCGTCCTTTGATAAAGCCAACCGTTCGTCTCATGAAAGTTTTCGTGGTCCTGGAATGGAAAAAGGATTGCAGATCCTTCAAAAGGTGAAAGAGCAAATTCAAGTACCGGTGTTAACGGATGTTCACGAAGACACTCCATTCAACGAGGTTGCCAGTGTTGTTGACGTGATGCAAACGCCAGCATTTTTATGTCGGCAAACTAATTTTATTCAGCGAGTTTGCGAACCTGGAATTCCTGTTAATATTAAAAAAGGTCAGTTTTTAGCGCCGTGGGATATGGTTCATGTGGTTAATAAAGCGCGGGCGACAGGCAATCAAAATATTATGGTATGTGAACGCGGAGCATCATTCGGTTATAACAACTTAGTTTCCGATATGCGAAGCTTAGCTGTTATGAGAGAAACACAAGCGCCGGTCATTTTTGATGCAACTCATTCGGTGCAATTACCGGGTGGTCAAGGAAGTTCATCTGGCGGTCAAAGAGAACATGTGCCGGTACTGGCTAGGGCTGCAGTTGCCGCTGGAATTTCGGGGCTTTTTATGGAAACTCATCCTGATCCCTCGGTAGCAAAAAGCGACGGACCAAATTCCTGGCCAATGTACGAAATAGAATCTCTATTGTCGACCTTGAAATCGGTGGATGAAGCAGTAAAAAAGAACGGTTTTGCAGAAATGAATTTTTAAATCTAACTAAAAATAAACAGTGATTACAAGTCGAGTGATTGTTAATCGAACCATCATAGTTAAAAATATATGTGAGATCCTAACTAATGAGTAAAATTGCAGATATCATCGGACGAGAAGTTCTAGATTCCCGAGGAAATCCAACGGTTGAAGCTGAAGTGATATTAGAATGCGGAACAGTTGGTTTAGCTTGTTCCCCTTCTGGTGCCTCCACCGGTTCTCGCGAAGCTTTGGAATTACGTGATGGTGATAAATCACGTTATTTTGGAAAAGGCGTATTGAAAGCGGTAGCAATCATTAACGAAAAAATAAAACCGAAGCTGGTCGGTCTGGATGTTACAGATCAGTCTAAACTTGATCAAATTATGCTTGATCTAGATGGAACAGAAAACAAAGAATCGTTGGGTGCAAACTCAATTTTAGCGGTCTCGCTTGCTGCGGCAAAAGCTTCTGCAATTTTCCATAAGCAACCACTCTTTAAAGAAATTGGTGACGGCTTTATGTTGCCGGTACCTATGATGAATATTATTAATGGTGGAGAGCACGCGGATAATAACGTTGATATTCAAGAGTTTATGATCTTGCCATTAGGTGCAGTGACTTTTTCTGAAGCGCTTCGTTGTGGGGTAGAGATTTTTCATGCTCTTAAATCGGTATTAAGGAAAAAGGGGCTAAATACAGCCGTTGGTGATGAGGGAGGATTTGCACCTGATTTATGCTCTAATGAAGAAGCGTTACAAGCGATCCAACAAGCGGTTAAAATTGCAGGTTATAAACTTGGAGAAGATGTCTTTTTAGGTTTAGATGTGGCGAGTTCCGAGTTTTATGAAAACGGCAAATACGTACTCGCCAGTGAAGGAAAGTCGCTTACCTCAGAGGAGTTTGCATGCTATTTGGAGGATTGGGTGAACCGCTATCCGATTATTTCTATTGAAGATGGTATGGATGAAAGTGACTGGGATGGATGGAAAATTCTTACCGAAAAGTTGGGTCATCGTATTCAATTGGTTGGTGATGATTTGTTCGTCACTAACACTAAGATTTTAGCAGAAGGGATCGAAAAAAATATTGCTAATTCAATACTCATTAAAGTTAATCAAATTGGCACTCTAACCGAAACTTTAGCGGCAATAAAAATGGCTCAAGATGCAGGTTATACCACCGTTATTTCTCATCGCAGTGGCGAAACTGAAGATACAACTATTGCTGATTTAGCGGTAGCCGTTAACGCAGGTCAAATTAAGACGGGTTCGTTGTGTCGAAGCGACCGGGTTGCAAAATATAACCAATTATTACGAATTGAACAAATGCTCGGAGATAAAGCAATCTATCCGGGTAAAAACGCATTTAACTGTTTTTAGTATAATGGGATTGCTAAAAGTCAGATAGGGGATCATTTTGATTGCAAAAATATTAAGTAGTTTACTTATTATTCTGATCATTGCACTCCAATATCGGGTTTGGCATAGCGAGAATGGAACTCAAAAGATTGATCATCTAGTGATTAAGATTGAACTGCAAGAAAAACAAAATGAGTCGTTGTCTGAGCAAATTGAAAGCTTAAAAAAAGAAATAGTTTTACTTAGAAATCAACCAGAGGTTCTCGAAGAGAAAGCAAGAGAGCAATTAGGGTTGGTCAAAAAAGATGAAGTATTTTATCGAATAATCCCTGCGGAATAAGCTATATTTTGAATATGGTCGAATATTTTTTAATTGGATAAGAAATTATGGAAAGTATGATGATTGATCTTTCAAATGTGACGGGTTGTATCGCGATTATTCCTGCTGCTGGTATTGGAAAACGCTTTAACGATAAAGTGGCAAAGCAATATCAAACCATAAACGATAAAAAAATTCTTGATATAACTTTAGATTTATTTTTGAATTCTTCTCGTATCGAAAAAGTGTTACTGATTGTTTCCCCGGAAGATGAACAGTTTAAGAAATTAGATTCGATCTACCACGAAAAAATTATCGTAATAGATGGTGGTCAAGAACGCCATTTTTCGGTCAATAATGGTTTGAAATATCTATATGATAACGGAATGCCAGATGATAAACCCGTTCTGATCCACGATGCGGTGAGACCCTGTTTGAGTGAGAAGGATTTAAATAGCTTAATAGATTATTTTGATGAACATAAAAAAGCTTGTTTTTTGGCTGAAAAGGTTATTGATTCACTAAAAAAAGTTGATGAAAATGATCAGGTTATTAAAAGTGTCGAAAGAGAAGAACTGGTTCACGCCTTAACGCCTCAAATGGCTTCTTTTATAGATTTGAAGAAAGCACTATATCAAGTTATTAAATCGGGTATAACGATTACCGATGATGTTAGTGCGCTTACTGGCAATGACATTGATGTATTTGCGGTTTTTGCCAAAGACTTGAATCCAAAAGTGACCCTCAAAAAAGATCTTGAATTAGCAAGACAAATATTGAGTAGCCGAGAGAAAAACTAGCGTGATGATAAGAGTAGGGCACGGATATGATGTACATGCATTTGGTGGAGAAAAACCGCTCATTCTTGGTGGTGTCGGTATTCTAAATCATATTGGTTTAGTAGCGCATTCTGATGGCGATGTAGTACTTCATGCCATTTGTGATGCGCTCCTTGGAGCAGCGGCGCTTAGAGATATAGGGTTTCATTTTCCGGATAATAGCAAAAAATTTGAAGGTGCAGACAGTAGAGAATTGTTAGCCAAAGTTTTTACATTACTGACAGCTAAAAGTTATCAGGTCAATAATCTGGATGTCACAATTGTCGCGCAAAGCCCCAAAATGTCTCCTTACATCAATGCGATGCGAAAAAACCTATCTGCCGATTTAAACTTGGAACTTGATCAAGTTAACGTAAAAGCAACTACCACCGAAGGATTAGGTTATATCGGACGAAACGAAGGTATAGCAGTACATTGCGTTTGCCTGCTCGATCAAAAGTCGGAAGTTCGAGTCGACTTAACCAATGATTAGTCATGTTGATTATTCCGAGCTGATTAACAGGTTTCCTACGGTCAATCCGGCTCCTCAAATTAGAGGCAATTTAAGGACGGTTGCTTCTGATTTTCAAGTTGATGAAGTTCTTAGTTTTCAGCCTTCAGGTGAAGGCGAACATTTATTTTTGCAGATTAAAAAAATAGATACTAATACCGATTGGGTCGCTCGACAATTACAAAAAAAATCCAATTTAACATCAAAAGATATCGGATATGCTGGTAAAAAAGATCGTCACAGTATTTCGACCCAATGGTTTAGTTTGCATTTGCCAGGAAAAGAGATAGCTATTTCTCAACTGGCAGGTGATGAGTATGAAATTATAAAGTCTATTCGTCACAATAAGAAATTGCGTCGGGGAAGTCTGCAAGAAAACAAATTCGAGATCATTATTCGTAATATGACGAATAAATTAAATGATGATTTGATCCGTAAAATACAGGAACTCGGAGTGCCAAATTATTTTGGCAAACAGCGGTTTGGTTTTAATGGTAATAATTTAGTTAAAGCCGATGAGTTGTTGAACAACAGGATAAAAATAAAGAACAGAAATAAGAGAGGGTTAATCATTTCAAGTGCTCGTTCATTTTTGTTTAATTTGCAACTCGCGTTACGCGTTTCTGATGAAAGCTGGTTAAGCCCGGTAAAAGGCGATTGTTTAATGTTAGATCGCAGTCAATCTTTTTTTGTGGTTGGCGAGCCTTCAGTCGATGATGTTAATAGGCTCAAAAATGCAGATTTACATATCAGTGGATGGTTAGCAGGTAAACAAATATCAGGTGCAAAAAATGATGCTGAAAAAAAGGAAAACTTTGCGTTAGCGGGTTATTACGAATGGTTAGAAGGGTTGAAACAATTAAATTTGGATTCAGCGAGAAGAGCGTTTAGGTGTATTCCAAAAAACTTAAAAATTGAGCAAAAGGAAGATTATGCGAAATTAACTTTTTCTTTGGCTAAAGGGTGTTTTGCGACCTCTTTAATACGTGAATTAGTTGATGTGAACGATCTTGCGGTTAGACAACAAGGGTAATATTTTGCGTATTTTAATTAGCAACGATGACGGTGTGACAGCTCCGGGTATTGATATATTAGCAGAAACGATTAGCCAGTCGTCAGACGTGACAGTAGTCGCACCTGATAAAAATCGAAGTGCAAGTAGCGCCGCTTTAACATTGGATCGTCCACTTAGGTATGCGCGGCTCGATAACGGATATTATAGTGTATCCGGCACACCATGCGATTGTGTTCATCTTGGTTCACACAGAATTATGCAAGAAAGACCAGACATGGTGATTGCAGGCATTAATCGTGGGCAGAATTTGGGTGATGATGTGCTTTACTCTGGAACTGTAGCGGCGGCAATGGAGGGACGAAGTTTAGGGTTTCCTGCGGTGGCTATTTCCTTATCTGGAGAGTGTGATAATTATCAAACGGCAGCAACCGTTATGTCTAAATTGCTTTCTAAGCTTGAAGGTCATAGCATGGGATCAAATGTCATCTTAAATGTTAATGTGCCCGATTTACCAATGCAGGATATTAAGGGGTATCGGATCACTCGCTTAGGTTGTCGTCATCGTGCCGACAATATTCTTCCGTCGGTTGATCCAAGAGGGCACGACATTTTTTGGATTGGTCCCCCCAGTCAACCTCAGGATGTCGGAGATGGGACTGATTTTGCAGCCGTTAAAAACGGGTTCGTATCTATCACGCCGTTAACTGTAGATTTAACGGCATATCGAAGTTTTGCGAATGTTAGTAGGTGGGTGGATGAACTCAATTAGCTTGTGAGTTTTTGTGTTGCCTACGAAAAAATATCCCGAATTAAGATAACAGAGAATAATAAAAAATGATGGCAAAAGATCTCACAGGTATTGGAATGACATCGCAACGAACTCGAAGTCGTTTGGTCAATCGATTAAGAGAAAAAGGTATAAAGGAAGAATCGGTTCTTGCTGCTATCGAGTCGACACCTAGGCATATTTTTATCGATGAAGCCTTAGCCCACCGAGCCTACGAAGACACGGCATTGCCAATAGGTATGGGGCAAACCATTTCTCAACCTTACATTGTTGCTCGAATGACTGAAGTATTAGTCGACAGTGGACTCATGGGAAATCTGCTGGAAATAGGAACGGGCTGCGGTTATCAAACGAGCATTTTAGCTCGGGTTTCTTTTCAAGTTTATAGTATTGAGCGTATTGAGGCTTTACAAAAACGAGCGATTGAAAGATTTAAAACTCTTGGTTTAAACAATATCACTTGTCAATATGGTGACGGTTTTTTGGGCTGGAAAGAGCATGCACCCTTTGATGCGATTATCGTAACTGCAGCGCCTGATGATATTCCCCCAGCACTTGTCGAGCAATTGGCTGTTGGCGGACGTATGGTTATTCCTGTGAGTCAACCCAATGGCGATCAACATTTGGTTTTGCTTGAAAAATCAGAAGAAGGACTTACCCAAACTGATATAGAAAATGTTCGTTTCGTACCACTTTTAAGTGGAACAGTTTGACTAATTTTTTTGATCAATCTAATTAATTTGCGGTTTACTTTTGAGGCATAAATGAGAATATTTAGTTCCTTTTACGAAGTTTGTTTAAAGTGGGCGAAGCATAAGCACGCGGTTTATTATTTGGGGATCATGAGTTTTTTTGAATCAGTTGTTTTTCCAATTCCCGTTGATGTCATGTTGGCTCCTATGTGTTTATCGCGAATAGATAAAGCGTGGCACTATGCGCTGGTTGCCACCGTGACGAGTGTATTGGGCGGTATCTTCGGTTATTATTTAGGCAGTTTTTTATTTGATTCAGTTATTGAGCCGTTATTAATTTCGATGAATAACCTGGATTTATTTCACGAAGTGGCTGACAAAGTAAAAAAAGACGGAGCTTGGATCGTTTTTTTATCGGCGTTTGCGCCTATTCCATACAAATTGGTAACTGTTAGTGCCGGTATTATCCCACTTTCTTTTGCAGAATTTATTGCTGCTTCGATTGTCGGACGCGCTGGAAGATTTTATCTCGTAGCAGGATTAATTATCCTCGGTGGCGAAAAAATGGAGAAAAAACTGCATCAAATTATTGATTATCTTGGCTGGGGAGTTGTAGTGGTTGCAATTGTTGGCTACTTAATGTACAAATATGCCTGACAGCTTTTTAAAACAAGTAGTTAGCGTTGAAAGTTAAAGTTAATTATTGAATTTGTTGAAAGGTTGTTTAATTTGTATAAAAAATAGACTGTTTGTTATTTAAGGGTACTTCTAAAAAAATGCATTTTTAGAGGAGTCCTTAAGCCTAAAAACTGTTCATGGGCTTCCCCTAGAGAGTTGTATGCAGAAAAATCAACACGCTAGCATTTTTACGGTACTTATGGCGCTAACACTTTTTTCGTGCTCAAACCATTCACCTGCTCCCGTTGTTGACATCAGTTACCCTGTAGTTAATCCATCCACAACAGAAACTCCAAGTGATCAAAAACAGAAGGTTACTCAAATAAATGAGACCTATCAGGTTAAACCTGGCGATACTTTGTTTTCAATTGCGTGGAGATTTTCTCTTGATTTTGAGCAGCTAGCAAAAGTTAATCAGTTAAAGTCTTATCGCATTTACCCAGGTCAAGAACTTAGCTTGAACGTCGAGGATGAGGAGCCGGTATTTTCTTCTGAATCTTTGCTCGCGGCGATCAATAAAGAAATCCTGCACAAAAACAACACTAAACAGTTAAAACAACGGCAAATAAAAGTGCGTCGCCAAAGTATCGTAAAAACTAGCCCATCCAAAGCCCGCCGAGCCAACAAGGAAAGCAATAGCGATTCTCGGAAGACAGCTAAGGTATCGGCTATCAAACATTGGATATGGCCGGTTAACGGAAAAATCATCAATCATTTTTCAGCTGAATCGAACCAAAGCAAAGGAGTCGATATTGTCGCAAAGTTGGGCGACCCAGTAAGGGCAGCAGCTAAAGGGCGAGTTGTTTACAGTGGCAGCGGTTTAAGAGGGTATGGTCGGTTGGTCATTATTAAACATGATGACAACTATTTGAGCGCTTATGCGCATAACAACAAACTACATGTAGAGGAGAACGAGTTCGTAAAAGCAGGGCAAAGGATCGCAGATCTCGGTAGTAGCGGTTCTGATCGCGAAAAGCTCCATTTTGAGATTAGATATAAAGGTAAACCAGTTGATCCACTTAACTATTTACCAAAGTCTGGTCTTTTGTAAAATAGCATTTATTGGTTATTTTGCTGGATATAGTGAAGTTTTGCGCGTTTTAATAGTGTGAAGTCGGTGTTTTATAAAATATTTTTTATAAAACCTAAAGTTATATTCGATTGTGACGATAACATCTTAGACTGCGCTGTAAAATAATGTATTTCATAAAATAGCAGCTAAGTTTTACAAGGGATTGCTGACGATGTTTTATCAGCGGTTTCGTTTTTTGGGACGTCAGTCCCCACGGCAGAGAGAAGCGAAATGACAAATAACAGTGTACTAGCAAAAAATGAGTTAGATGTGGAAGAGTTAGCAATTAGTGCGGACTTAGATATAGAAGCTATAGACGACCCCAATGTTTCAGAACTACGTAAAATCTCCCAACAAGAATCCATCCCAAAGAAAAAATACACCAAAGACAAAAACTTTGATGCGACTCAGATGTATCTGGGAGAGATTGGTGCTTCACCATTACTATCCGCAGAAGAAGAAGTCTATTTTACCCGCAAAGCACGTAAAGGCTGTGAAAAGTCTCGCGCAAGAATGATTGAAAGTAATCTTCGATTAGTGGTCAAGATTGCGAGGCGTTATTCAAATCGAGGTTTAGCATTACTTGATTTGATTGAAGAAGGTAACTTAGGATTAATTCGGGCAGTCGAAAAATTTGACCCAGAGCGCGGTTTCCGTTTTTCAACCTACGCGACTTGGTGGATACGTCAAACGATTGAACGTGGCATCATGAATCAAACAAGAACCATCCGTTTGCCAATTCATGTAGTGAAAGAGCTCAATGTGTATTTAAGAGCGTCAAGAGAATTAGCGCAAAAGCTTGATCATGAACCAACAGCTGAAGATATTGCATTAAAGCTCGGCAAGCCCGTCGAAACGGTTGCCAGAATGTTGGGGTTAAATGAGCGAATTGCTTCAGTCGATTGCCCGATTGGTAAAGACAACGACAAGCCTCTATTGGAAACTATCGCTGATGAGCGGGAATGCGGACCTTCAAATAAGCTTCAAGAAGAAGATTTAAAGCAAAGCATCGAATATTGGCTCGATCAACTCGGTGAAAAGCAAAAAGAAGTGCTCGCCAGACGATTTGGGCTTTTGAGTTATGAGGCAGCAACGTTGGAAGATGTTGGTCACGAAATTGGTTTGACTCGGGAAAGAGTTCGTCAAATTCAAGTTGAAGCGTTAAGGCGTTTACGTTTTATGCTTGAAAGGCAAGGTTTGTCATTAGCGAGTATTTTTAACGTTTAAAGTTTCATTTTTTTCTGTTACCAAAGCGCATTTCGTTTGATTTGCGCTTTTTTTGTTTGTCCGATCCAAAAAAATATATTTATTGCCGTGGTCAAGTTGTTCCAATTTTCAAAAAAAATGACTAAAAATTCTTTGAAAGAGATCATTGAGTTGATGCATAAAGCGCTAATCTAAAATAAGGTATGATATTGCGTACCCAAAACACACTCTTCGTCTGCGGGGTATACTAGTGCAGCGTGGCAATCTTATATTTTGCTCAAATTAATTATTGCAAAATTGAGATAATTTGTTATTGTACTTCTCGAAAATTAAATTCATAAGGACAGTTGGCACTTGATTCGAGTTAAAAGGACTTTTAAAGTAAATTCAGTTTTTATGCTTAACTTCTTTGGAATTTAAACATTCCCGACGTCTTTTTGTTCAAAATTGATACTTTTTTATGAAAAATGGCTGAATTTTGCTAGCTTTTGTCTGAATGGTGATAACACTTATGTACTTTTCTAAGTGAGAATAGGTCGCTGATCGAGAAATTGGTGATTATTTATTGTTGATTGAGACAAATTAATATTTCTTGAATTTATCTCAATTGTCTATATGATTGTGCGGATTAAGTTATAAAAAAAGCTTGGAAGCAAAAAGCCTCATAGAGAATAAATGGATTTATTAGTTGTACCGCATAGATTAATTCTTCAGTCATTCCTCGTTCGCTTTGTTTCACAATAAAATAAATGTTCCACTAAGTTAGTTTAAGGGATTGCTATGTTTAAATTTCGTTTGATTGTTAGTTTTGTTTTTATGTTGTCTTCAACCTGCTCGCTTCCAGTATTTTCGGAAGTGGTCGATTTGACGGTACCTCCGACAACGGCTCTCTTTGATAATTGGTGTGCTACTTCAACGCCTTGTGCACCGACACCTCCACTATCATGTGAAGAAGTCAGGCTTAAAATGGGTCCCACAGAAAAACATCTTAAAATTTTGGTTGATATTGAAGACCGTGTAAACGCCTCAGAAAAAAAATGCCACATAGCGCAATATTATGTTAATCCTGATGGAAGTCTTTATTATCAAGGTACAGCTCAAATAACGATACTTAATTATGTTGCCAGTACCGAAGTTTGTCCCGCATCGCACACTAATTTTCTTGATTCAAATGATGATGGGACAAATGACCGATGTGCACCCCAATCTTGTGGTAATAATGGATTATCCCAGAGTAGTGCTGGTCGACCTGAAACCGCAGGGTCGGGGTTTTCAATAGGGGACTTTGTTTCCGGCTTACTCGACCTAGTAGGCAACCCAGTTAGTTGTTCTACAGGGCAGAAAATTCAATCAGATTCTGTTTACACAGGAACTGGAGCAGATCCTCTAAATTATACGACCTATTATTCAAGCCCAAAATTTGGTGAAGTGGCGACTCCTCCAAATGGAAACAGTTGGAGTCATTTTGGTAATCGCAGAAGTGATAATCAAGCTCGAAAATTAGAAACAATCTATCAAGCAAATGGTGGGAAGATCTTTCGGGTTAACTATAAGAATGGTACCAGTCATTTATTCTCTGGCGCAGACAGCAACACTACGTTTAAAGGAAACCGCAACCGAAGTGGTAATTTGACAGCGGAAGCTGATGGTTCTTACACCCAAACCATGCCAGGTGGGACGACTTATTCGTTTAATGCCGATGGTCTGTTAACTATCAAAACCTTAGCCAATGGTAAAACCCGCACCTATTCCTATACACCGACGGGCAAACTTAGCACGGTGACTAATCACTTTGGTCAACAACTCAAGTATTTTTATAATGGATTGGATTTACTCTATAAAATAATCGACCCAGAAAAGCAAGAAACCTTCTTCAAGTATGATGCCAATCAAAACCTCACCAAAATCATTTACCCTGATAGCACACCGGCAGATTTAACCGATAATCCCTCTGTAAGTTATCTGTTTGAGAATGCTGACTTTCCCAATCACTTAACCGGCAAAGTCAACGAAAAAGGGGTTCGTCTTGCCACTTGGAGTTACGATGTCAATGGACGAGCCATTAGCAGTGAGCATGGGGTGAGTTTAGAAAAGGTGGAGCTCGACTATTCCGTTCAAAACCAAACCCGTGTGACACACCATGTGTCTGATACCCTTTCAAGTGATATCATCTACCACTACACAACACGATACGTCGGAACCAGTCCCAAAAAGCAGCTGGATAAGTATGAGCAGCTTACTTGTACCGATTGTACAGTTGGTAGTTGGGTGTATGGTTATGATGCGAATGGTTATGTGGCGAAGTCGGCAAGTCCTACAGGCTCCACTACCACTTTTGTTCATGATGAAAATGGATTTGAAACCAGTCGTACCGAAGCGGTTGATACGGTGGATGAAAAAACTTATACCACCGTTTGGGATACTGCTGCTCGCCGAGTTTTAAGTGTCACTTCGGGTAATTTAAAAACCGAATACGCTTACGATACGCAAGGTCAAAGAACCTCAACTACTCTTACGGATTTAGTTTCATTAAAAACCCGAACAACAACCTTTACCTACGTTGATGCCGGTTTAGTTAGCTCTGTTGATGGCGCTCGAACGGATGTCACTGATACTACCTCTTTCACTTACGACACTTTTGGTAATGTAAGCACAATCACGAATGCACTCGGTCACGTTTCGACTTTTGAAAACTATGATGCCAGTGGGCGGGTCGGAACCATTACTGACGCAAACGGTATGATTTCCTCATTAACTTACACCCCAAGAGGTTGGTTAAACACTTCAACGGTGAATGGCGTGCTGACTCAGTATGATTATTTCCCCACCGGCTCAGTGAAACAGATTACCGCGCCTAACGGACAAACCATTAACTATGAATATGATGATGGTGAAAGATTGGTTGCGATAGTTGATTCACTGGGTAATCGTATGGAATATGTTCGCGACCTAATGGGGAATGTCACGGACACTAATATCAAAGACTCAACGGGTGTTTTAACCCGAACTCAAACCGCCGTGTTTAATGCCCTTGGTCAGCTAAAACAATCCTTAGGTAATAATGGACAAAGCAATTTATTAACTTACGATGCGGATGGTAATCCTGTCACCAATACTAATGCAAAAAACAATGCCACCACGACTAGCTTTGATGCATTAAATCGATTAAATAAAACCATCGATGCCGACTTAGCGGAAACTAATTTTAAGTATGGTGATCAAGATCGCTTAACCAGTGTCACTGATGCCACAGGCAAAGCAACAAGTTATGAGTACAACGCATTCGGTGATTTAACCAAACTCACAAGCCCCGATACAGGCATCACCACTTTTACTTACGACAAAGCCAGCAACATGTTAACCAAAACCGATGCTCGTGGCTTAACAGTCACCATGACCTACGATGCACTTAATCGCCCGCTAACTCAGTCCTATGCAGACTCATCAGAAAATATCACTTACACCTACGATGAAACAGCAAACGGAAATAAAGGAATTAGAAGACTCACCAGCGTTGTCGATAGCAGCGGAACAACCAGCTACTTCTACAATGAATTTGGTTTAGTAACGGAAGAAACATTCACCATCAACGGGCAAAGCTACCAGACTCAATATCACTATGATGCCAATGGTCAGCCTACCGGCATGACTTACCCAAGGGGTCGTACCTTAACTTATACCTATGATGCCCTCGGTCGATTGAATGAAGTAACCACTAGTTTCGCAGGTGAGACTCAAACCCTTGCATCAAACATCACCTACTTACCATTTGGACCAATGAATGAAGTAACTTATGGCAATGGTAATTTACTGTCTCGTACATTCGACCTTGATTATCGCCTCACAGATAAAACCAACAGCGCGATTGACGATACGAGTTATTTATATGACTTAACTAACAACGTGGTCGATATTAGCTATTCTCAAGTACCGGCTGAGGATCAGTCATTTAGCTACGATTCATTATCTCGTTTATTAACAGGAACCGGTAATTATGGCGCAATTGATTTTTCATATGACAAGATCGGCAATCGCTTAGACAAAACGTTTGATAGCGTAACTGACAACTATGTTTATGCCGTAGACTCGCACCAGTTAGATTTAGTCAACGGTAATTCCTCAATCACTAATACGTTCGATGCCAGCGGCAATACCATTACAAGAAACGATGTGACGTTCACTTATAATGAACGAGGAAGAATGAGCGGAGCGTCCAAAGTTGGTATGAACGCAGAGTATCAACATAACTTTAAAGGTCAGCGAGTTTTCAAACAAGTTGATGGACTGATGACTCATTATATTTTCGATTTACAAGGTCGCCTGATTGCAGAGACGGACGGTCAAGGTGCTATTACAAACGAGTACATCTTTTTAAATAATGAACTACTTTCTAAAGTGGAATATACGTCTGCGGTTGCATCAGTAGTACAAGAAATATCCATCGACCATAATTGGTCAACTGTTTCGTTTGATCCATTAGGCGAAACTCCGGTAGTTATCGCAGGTCCCGCAACTAATCATGATAACGCGCCGGGAACAGTTCAGCTGCGTAATGTTGCTGATGGCAGTGCGGAAGTGCGTTTTGCAGAATGGGGCTACTTAGATGGTGTTCATTCAAGCGAGAATGTTTCGGTTATGGCATTACCACAAGGGCGTTATAACATGCCTGATGGGAGTGTCTGGGAAATTGGAACCCTTGATGTAACAACAGATCGAGTTGCATTCACTCATAGTTTTACGCAAGCCTTTGATGCAGCGCCAACTCTTATTTTAACGCCTCAAACGGCTAACGATGGCACGCCTTACACGGTAAGAGCAAAGTCAGTCTCAGCGTCTAGTTTTGTTGTAAGAATGAACGAAGAAGAGCTCACTAAAAACACGGCTCATGTTACTGAAACTATCGGTTACGTGGCTATATATAACTCATTATCTTCAGGCACAGCCGACTTCAATGGTGTTAGTTTTGATTACAGCCTATCCAGCGGTAGCTTGAAACATCAGTGGAAAACATTAGATGGCTATAGTTTGAAAGTCGAAGAGGAGCAATCAAAAGATATTGAAATTTACCATACCACCGAAACTGTAGCACTGTTGCTTGTTAACGATTTGATGTTTGCGCAAGATGTATTAACAAAAGGTGGGGATAGCTCAGGCATTAGAAGAAATACCGAGTCACCGACCGTCACAGGAGATGTAGTCGCAGAAACTAATATCTACTACTACCATAACTCCCATTTAGGCACCCCAGAAATCATCACCGATACCAATCAAACCATCGTTTGGCAAGCCAGTTATACCCCCTTTGGTAAAGCGACTGTTTCAGTTAACACTATTGACAATAACATTCGTTTTCCCGGACAATACTTCGACCAAGAAACCGGACTGCATTACAATTACTTCAGGGATTATGACCCAGAGATAGGACGGTATATTCAATCTGACCCGATTGGATTAGCTGGGGGGATCAATACTTATGGGTATGTTGGGGGGAACCCGGTTAATTATGTTGATCCTTTGGGGTTGCACTCTACTAGAGCACATAATCGTCTAATAAGACGGTTTGCTCAAGGTTTAGGAAATTTACCTCCTAGACATATTCAAGCGATGAATAGGGGTAGTGCTGAAGCAGATGCTATGTTTAGAAATTGGACCTTCTGGGGTAATCAAGGTGACGATTATTCTTTTATGCATGCGTTAACGTCTTCTACAAACCCATCTGCTTCAGCAACGTGTAAGAAAACAAGAAATTTTATCAAAGAGCAGTTGGCAATTTATGATAAATGGATAGACAGAGGATGGGGTGAATATCGCGCTTATGAAGCTTTAGGTATGGCTTTACACCCTGTAATGGACAGCACTTCTCCGGCACATGTTAACTACCAGAGTTTTTCACCTTATTCTCGTACAGATGTTAGTCGTCATGGACCAGATAGTGCTCTAGGTTTTGATAGACCGAATTCTTTGGAAGGATTATCTGATCTTCTTGCAAATCCAAAACTCATTGAAGAGACAGTTAGGAAAATGAATGACATTTTCAATGGTGGTGATTGGGATTGTGGATGTGACGAATAAATTTAACACGTAGAACTTCGAAAAGGCAAAGTCATGAACATAGAAAATAATATTACCCTTTTTGTGATATCCATGGGCATTGCAGTTTTGTTTTGGTTTGCCTCTAAGAAAATAAAAAAAATTAGAATTCGAAGAGCATTTAGAATCTCAATATTTTATTTGGTGCTGCCTGTGCCATTTTTTGGACATCCATTTCTTTATTATCAGGTTTGGACGTTACTAGCTAATTATTTCTTAAATGCAAAACTAGGGTGGCTTTTGGGGATGATTTTAATTTGGATTGTAATGATTGTTCTTTCTCAAATAGGAATAAAAAACGTAACTATTCAGCGTAATTTCAATAAAAAAACATAAAGTATTACTTGACACGATTTTATCGTTATTTTGCCAAAAATAAGTCAGTCTACAATAACTCATTAATTGTTGGTTTAAAAGAGCCATTTG